>WFLX010067872.1_pt1 | contig 14499 bp, 14 predicted proteins | sample 4967041 | NCBI WGS metagenome assembly WFLX01 (sample SAMN12857096, study PRJNA449069) | gut metagenome | isolation source: stool from male and female vole | host: Microtus ochrogaster | place: USA:Florida | collected 2017
AGACATGAGGTTTGCGCAATGAAATGTTGTTAATACCTCCTGAAGCGAAGCCGAACGGTCTCGCTTTTGAGCACCAGCGTGTTGTTGGTGTGGACCTCTATGAGGAAGTTTTCTGCGGTGTTGGCGATGCCCATCGGGGTGAGCAGGGTGGCATCTTCAAGAGGTTCAAGATGGTCTTTGGTGATGGATTTGTATGGTTCACGGAGCTGCAGATGGTTGTTCTGGCGAGTGAGGCGGAAGAAGATGACCAGACCGATGTTGTTGTGATAGTCTTCGTGGTCAATGTCTCTCACTTGAAGCAGGGTGTTTTCGATGCCCCAGTAGATGTAGCTCCGTGACATGTCTGTTTGTTCACCTGTGGATAATGTCTCCATGCTGCGCAGTTGCCAGTTGCCATCGAAAGTGCCGTCTCCTGCGGTCTCGATGTCGCAGCTGAAGAGGAGCATGCAGATGCTGAACATGGCTGTGTATAGGATGGTCTTCATGTGATAATGCGGTGAGGTGGTTGAGGGAGTGTGAAAAGGTTATCGTTCAAAACGGAGGGTGAGCCTGCCTCCGGTGTTGTTGCCATAGAGCTCTCCGTGGTCGAACCCGAAGGCTGTTCCGATGCTCAGCCCTCGGCAAAGTGCATTGAGGCGATAACTGGCTTCGATGCCCATGCTGAAAGTGCGTTGTGGCTCGCAGTAGGGCTGGTCGTAGGTGCCCAGACCTTCTTGCCATGTGGCACGGAGGCGGTAGTGGAGGTCTTGAGTGGGCTGCCCTGCGATGCCTAAGTGCCATGCCGTGAAGCGGTTGCATTGGAACAGGAGGTTGCCGTTGGTGTTGTAGATGGGTGAACGGTAGAGCGGATTGCCTATCGCTTGTCCCCAGTGCTGCCAGCCTGGCTCAATGTGGTTGTTGTAGTAATCATCTTTGCCGCCAATGTGGTCGGGGACTTGGGGTGTGCGGTCAGTATAGATAGGACCGCTTTGATAACGCGTATAGATATATTCTAATGTGGCATTGCTGACCCATTTGTAGTGCTTCAGATGTACGTCGGCACCAAGCATGATGTCTTTGAGCGGGTAAAGCAGATAGCGTTTGTCTTTCCGCACGATGGTTCCATCTTCAGAGGCGTAGCCGTTGTAGTCGAGGTGGAACATGGCGGAGTGGTCTTCGAAGAAGTGGTCGGCATACAAGCCGAAGGTGGCATCCTTGGTGTCGTAGTTGAGCCGCAGCACCCAGCTGCCCAGCATGTTGCCCTCGTTGTTCTGGATGGCACCATCGTTCTGGTCGCTTCCCCCGCCGATGATGGCATTGACGAAGGCTTTGAGGTCATGCGAGCAGGTGAAGGTTCTGTAGCCATTGGCGGTGTATTCGTAATGCTTGTTGCCGAACTGCGTTGCCATCTCCAAGCCAGCTTCTACGCTGAAAGGTTTTTCCTTCTTCCCGAATCTCAGGTAGCCGGCTTTGGTGTGCATCAGCACATGCTCGTCGTAGTCGCCTGTTCCTGCGGCAAAGTCTTTCTGAAAGCGGTCGTCGGTGTATATGCCAAAGGCGATGTGGCCTTTGAACGACAGGAAGCCTTTGATGCCGGGGATTGCCCAGTAGTCGGGTAGGGCGAGGCGCACTTCGGGGTAAGGACGTGCGTTGATGCCTAATGTTTGTGAGCCACTGCTCAACTCGTTGTTTTTGAGTTGCATGGGCTGTTGCTTCTGACCGAGGGTGAGTGTGCCCTTGAACCAACGCACATCGGCATAAAGCTGTTGCACGAAGAAGTGGCTGGTGTGGTGGACGGGTACAACAAAGTCGGCTCCATAGCCGATGTCCCAATGGCGCAATGTGTCTTTCATGGCACTACGGAAGAGACCTGCACGCAAGTGTCCTGTGTTCCGTTCCACAGAAGGCACGCCATATTGGTTGGCGGTGAGCCAAAAGGGGGCATGGTCGCCATTCGATAGGGTGGCGGACAATTCTGAAGAAACAGAAACACCTTTGCTCAAGTCGGGTGACTGGGCAAAGGTGTTTGCTGTTAGGACTGAAAGAATTGCAAATAGAACTCTTTTCATGTCTGTATAGTTTGTGGAGGATGTTACTTGGCGAAAGCCACGGCGCGTGTCTCGCGGATGACCGTAATCTTGACCTGACCGGGATAGGTCATCTCGTCTTGAATTTTCTTGGCGATGTCAGCACTAAGCGCGTCAATCTCTTTGTCGGAAATCTTGTCGGCTCCCACGATGACACGAAGCTCACGACCTGCCTGAATGGCGTAAGTCTTGGTGACGCCTGGGTAGCTGGCTGCCAAGTTCTCAAGGTCGTTGAGGCGCTTGAGGTAGGCTTCCACAATCTCGCGACGTGCGCCTGGACGAGCACCGCTGATGGCATCGCACACCTGCACGATTGGAGCAAGCAATGTGGTCATCTCCATTTCGTCGTGGTGGGCACCAATAGCGTTGCNGATGTNTGGCTTCTCCTTGTATTTCTCTGCNATCTGTGCGCCATACAANGCGTGTGGANTCTCCAGCTGCNCANCAGGCACCTTGCCGATGTCGTGCAAGAGACCTGCACGGCGCGCTTTCTTCGGATTGAGACCCAGCTCTGCTGCCATGACGGCACAGAGGTTAGCAGTTTCGCGTGCGTGTTGCAGGAGGTTCTGTCCGTAGGATGAGCGGTACTTCATCTTACCTACAATACGTATCAGCTCAGGGTGCAAACCATGAATACCGAGGTCAATGGTGGTGCGCTTACCCGTTTCGATGATTTCTTCTTCAATCTGTTTCTTCACCTTGGCTACGACTTCCTCGATGCGTGCGGGGTGGATGCGTCCGTCAGCCACCAGCTGGTGGAGGGCGAGACGGCAAATCTCACGGCGGACGGGGTCGAAGGCACTGATGACGATGGCCTCAGGTGTGTCATCGACCACAATCTCGGTACCTGTAGCGGCTTCGAGGGCACGGATGTTGCGTCCCTCACGACCGATGACACGACCTTTCACTTCGTCGGAATCGATGTGGAACACGCTGACGGAGTTCTCCACAGCCGTTTCGCTGGCAACACGCTGGATGGATTGAATGACAATCTTCTTAGCTTCCTTATTGGCTGTCATCTTCGCCTCATCCATAATCTCGTTGATGTACTGCTGTGCCTGCGACTTTGCCTCATCTTTGAGCGACTCGATGAGCGACTCTCGCGCTTCCTCGGTGGTAAGCCCTGAAATGGTTTCTAACTTGGAACGCTGGTCAACAATCAGGGCATCCAGCTTCTCTTGCTGCTTGGACAGGTTGTTGCGCTGAGACTCAATGTCGTGCATCTTCTTCTGTATATCGTCATGCTGCTGATTGAGTGTCAGTTCGCGCTGCTTGAGCTTGTTCTCGAACGACTGCATCTTTTGGTTGCGCTGATTGGCTTCTTTGTCGAGTTCCGCCTTACGGTTTAAGAACTTCTCCTTCAGTTCCAACTGCTTCTTCTCCTTGAGGGCTTCTGCCTCAATCTTTGCTTCCTTGATGATTTGGTTGTACTTCTGCTTGATAACGTAGCGGAACAGGACGAACCCTAATGCACCGCCGATAATCAGGCAGCCAATCGCAATGCTTATTGCTGGTAATATATCCATTTGTTTTTAGTTTGTTTGGGTTATACAAAAGGCACAATTCAAGTCATCCACATGGTGTGTAATGTGAAAACCTGAAATTGCGCCGAAAGTTCTTGCTGGGGCAACGGTTTTGATGACACGACGCATCGTGTGTGGTGTACAGAACTGCTGCGAGGTTACTTGATTCCGAGTGTGTCAAGCNCTTGCTCAAGGTCATGCATCATCTCANCGNNGGGCTGCGTGTNGNACTTTTCTGTCGCTTTCGCAGCCTCAACGGTGGTGTTCAGCATTGCCATTGCGTAATAGTACTTTTCATTTGGCAGATGAGGATACGCATCGCGCAAACGCTGAAGGCGGTGCTGGATGGCGGATGCAGCGTCACGATAGACCTTCTCCTCGCTGGACGATGAAACCTGAAGGGGAAGCTGAATACCATCGATGGTGACGTTGATGTTCAGTTTGTCTGCCATGTTCAATCTACTATTGTATGGGTGAGCGCGCCTTCATGAGGAAGGGTGATGGCTCATCCTGCGATATCGCTACCTCCGTCCTCTGCAGGACTGGTGGATAAGATATTGATACACTTGTTAATCTCGCGAACCAAACGGCTGATTTTCATCTTTGACTCCTTGATGTCAGCGTCGCTGATTTCAATNATCTTGGCCAATTTCAGATTGTTGTAGTCATTTTGGCTTTGGGCTAAGTTTGCTTTGAGCCCTCGAATCTCTTCGTCCCTGTTCTCCAACTCTGTATAGAGGTCAGCGTTTTCCTTCTGCAACACACGAAGCTGGGCAATGGCTTGACGCACCTTCGCTTCAAACTTCTTCATTGACTGTCTTTCTTCTGCTGTCATGAGGTGTGTGCTTTGGACCTTAGAGACACGGATGATACAACAATTTTATGCAAATGTAAGCATTTGGTTGGATTGTACCAACCTTTCCTCTCTTTTTTTCTCCTTATGTGCAGAAAAAGGCGAAAAGAGGATATGCTTTTTGCCGATTGTTGGCATTCGGTCTTGTATTGTCTTATTTCTTCATCTTAGCCTCCGCTTTCGCCACTTCCTCGCTGGATGGGGTAGGCTCTTTCTTTGCCAAGGTGATGAGGTTATAGACGTATTCTTGTATCCAAGCCTCACTGAAACCGAGCATCTGCTGGTATTTGCGCACGGAGAAGACGGCTTTCGTGATGCTGCCGTCACTCCAAGTGTTCTTGGTGAGGATGTCGTGGACCGTGTTGTCGGTCACTNTCTTGAAGAGTTTCTTCNTGAANCCTGGAATACGGAACTTCCACTTCAGCTGGTTGCCTATCAGCATCATCAAGTCCTGCGTGAATCCTTGGAACAAGTAGAGGTATCGGCTCACATCGTTCTGTGTACGACAGCCCTTTTTGATGCTGAGGTCAATCTCTTTGANGAANTTGTCGCTGATGCCATAGAGNTCTTGAAGCATTNTTGCGCACGCTTTCTNCTCTCCTANACCGANGCGGTTATTGATGGTTGCCACATGGAGGGTGCGCTTGAATGTGAGTAGGTCTGGCAGAGCGGCTAAGTTTGAAATGCCCAGATTGGCTGCCAACACGCTTTGGAAGTACACACGAATCAATGTCATGAAGTCTTCCATGCCACCCACGTTCTCCTTCTGTTTCTTTCTGAAAATATCTGATAAAGCCATGTTATTGTAGTTGTATGATGTTTGATTTTCGGTCTCAACCCTGTTTCAATAGGCGTTCCCCTTTTCCTTGCCCAGCATGTTGAGGATGGTCTTCAGGATAATCTTGATGTCCAAGATGAGTGACCAGTTCTCAATATACTCGATGTCCTTCTCCACGCGACCCTCCATCTGGTCGATGGTGTGTGTCTCCCCTCGGAATCCGCTCACCTGCGCCAGCCCTGTGATGCCAGGCTTGGCAAAGTGGCGTACCATGAAGTTGCTGATGAGTCGGGAGTATTCCTCTGTGTGTTTCAGCATGTGTGGGCGCGGACCGACCACCGACATGTCGCCCTTGAACACATTGATAAATTGTGGCAACTCGTCAATGTTCGTGCGGCGCATGAAATCTCCAAAGGGGAACTTGCGTGGGTCGTCCTTTGTCGCCTGCTTCTTGTCTGCTTCGTCGTTCACTTTCATGGAGCGGAACTTGATGCACTTGAACACCTTGCCGTCCATGCCCGTGCGGTCCTGTGTGAAGAAGATGGGACCGGGGGATTGTTTACGAATCATAACTGCCACCCACAGCCACACCCACGGGAACACCAGCACCAGTACCAGCAGTGAAAACACCACATCAAACGCCCTCTTAATCTGTTTGTTGAACGTCTTTCTCAGCGGCTCCTGTCGGTAGGCTATGATAGGGACATCCTCCATGAATTTGATGGATATGTTTCCCTGAAATACGTCAATGGCAGGGAGGTAGTAGAAGCGTATCAGATACTTGTCGCACAGTTTGCTGAGCAAGTCGATGGTGTCGTGCTGTTCCTTTGGGAGATAGCCATATATCTCATGGATGGTCGGTTGGGTTGCCAGCCACTTTTGGATGTCGCCAATCCCTCCAATGTGCTTCTCCGCCATCTGCGCATGAGGGCATTCTCCGTCGTAGAAGACTCCTTTGATGTCATATCCATAGATGGGAGTGGTCAGTATATCATACATTTTTTGTACCACCGCCCCGTTGCCAATCAGCACCACATTCTTCTGGTTGCGCTGGTTGGCACGGATGTGCATGAAGAAGGCCCTAATGGAAAGCCGCTCCAGCATCAACAATATCATGTAGGGTGGGATGGACAGGGAAAAGAACATGTACGGAATGTGTATGTCGGGGTCGGAAAACTGCGCGACGAAAGGAATGAAGAGCAATGTCATGCAGCACGTTGTGAATACACGTTTCACCACACGTCTGCGTTTCACCATGCGTAGTTGGACGGTCGCAGGAAACAGCAGGTAGGCCAGGCTGAAGCTGAGGATGTAAATGAACAACAGCCACGACAGATCTTCAATGCCGTCCACCAAAGCGGGCGACACTATGGCCATCAGCTCGTAAAATCCGATGATAAAAACAGTCAATAACATTATATCGACTGCGAATATCCCTATTAGCAGGTGCTTTTCTGTACCCATTGATGTCGTATTTATAATGTATGCGGAATTACCCCCCCCCATGTCTTCTGCGTTGGTAATGAAGAACCCGATTCGCACATTTTGTTCTGACCCATTGATTCTTGTATAATGTAAATGGAGAAATCCCCAATTTCTTGCAAAGTTACTAAATTATTCTGTATGGTCAATGATTTGTGCAAGTTTTTTTGATGTAGAGTGGTTGTGGATGCACAAGGAAGGTCATTTCGGGTGGTAATGTCATCATTGTTCTACTATGTTAAAAGCCCGATGGCATTGAGCCCCTCTGAAAGGGTACTAAAATCGATGTCCCCGACTCCGACCAATCGGAGTCGGGGACATCGGTCGGTCGGAGTCGGGGACTCCGATTTGGAGGCTGTGAAATCGTTCCGCGCATAGGGGAGCTTTACGGGCTTGTGCTGCACTTTGCCATTTTGTGCCCTCGAGCTTTTGTGGTCTTTCTTCATTTGGTTCCTGTCTGCCNCTCATNCCTCACAATTCTCTACAANTTGTTTTATAAGTGAAAAAAACTCTCTATCTTTGCATCAAATTATCATCACCATGTCACAACCGTTAGANAATAAACATNCTGATGCGGAAGCCGACGCCAGCGACGGCTCCCGATGGTATATGACATGCGCCCTACGACCACGCAGAAGCAGAAACACCCGTTGTTTGCTTTTGTGTGGCTTTGTTTATACAATGTTTTTCATGATTCCACATCTGATTTTTTAGTATCGCCCTCTGTATATGGATTCGCAAATAACTCTACTTGTCACCTACATGTTCCTGTCGCTCGTCATCTCGGCGCTCTGCTCGGTGCTCGAAGCGACAATCTTGTCCACCCCCATGTCTTATGTCACCACGCTCGAAGCGCAAGGCATCAAAGGGTGGCAACGCCTCAAGCAGTATAAGACCAACATCGACAGACCTATCTCTGCCATTCTGATTGTGAATACCATCGCCAACACGGTGGGTGCATCGCTCGTCGGCTCGCAAGCTGCCAGCTATGCCACGCTTCACTATGCGGCATCCAGCGATACCAGCCTCTTTGTCGGCATCGTGTCGGGCGTCTTCACTTTTCTTATTTTGGTGTTCTCCGAGATTGTGCCCAAAACCATCGGTTCCACCTACTGGCGCAAGCTTGCCCTGCCAGCCAGCAAGCTCATCCATGTTTTGGTCGTTCTCACCTATCTCATCGTCATTCTGCTGGAGAAACTCACCCACATCATTGGTTCTGCCTCGTCGCGAGAATCTGTCACACGCGATGAGGTGGCTGCCATGGTCACGGTGGGCACCGAAGAGGGCGTGTTGGAGAAGAAGGAAAACCGCATGATTCAGAACCTGCTGAAACTGGACAGCGTGGCGGCGCATGAGATTATGACTCCGAGTGTGGTGGTGAGCATGGCGGAGGAGGGAATGACGCTCCGCGAGTTCTATCAGGATGAGGAGTTTAAGAATTTCTCCCGCATTCCTGTCTATAAGGGGGAGGAAAGTGATTATATCNCAGGCTATGTGCTGCGTCAGGAAATCTTGGAGCGGTTGGCAGAAGATAAGTTTGACACGCAGTTGGGCGAATTGGCGCGTCCCATCCTGTCTTTCTCCGAAGATGAAGATGTCTCCACCATCTGGGAGAAACTCCTTGAGAAGAAAGAGCATATTTCCATCATCATCGACGAGTATGGCACGCTTCGCGGCATCNTCACCCTTGAGGATGTCATCGAGACNATGCNGGGGNTTGAGATTGNGGNTGAGAAAGACGAGGNGGTGGATATGCAGGAGCTTGCCAAGGCGCAGTGGCNACNGATGCAGAAAGAACAGCATAAATAAACGAAGTGACCCCCGAAAGTTGGATGAGCAACTTTCGGGGGTCACTATTACAAGAGGGGGTGTTCCTGTTGGCGGAATGGCTAATAGACGTGGATGTCTTCAATCACTTGGGCATTGACATGGCGATTGAGACGCTGGGCGATGGCTCTGTGTTCCATCAAGAGGTTCTGCTTGATGGCAGGGGACGTGATTTGGACGTGAAGGGTCTGGTTCTTGATAAAGATGTTTGCCGTATGACGTGCGATGTATTCGCCCATCACTTCGGGCCATGCTTGGATGAGTTTGTATTGGTTGTAAGGTGTCTCTATGCCGTTGAGGCGCATGAACTGTTGAATGACTGAGTCAATCCGCTCGGTGTTGCTTTTTCTCATATATATAATAATGTATAAGGGCGAGGGTCAGGCGTTGATGTTGCCGCCTTCGACATGGAAGATTCTGTAGTCGCCTTGCGAACGTGCTAATATCTTGTCGAGGTGTTCGCGGTTGGTGTCGGTGATGAAGATTTGTCCGAAAGCGTCGCTGGAGACAATGTTGACGATTTGCTCAACGCGCTGGGTGTCCAGCTTGTCGAAGATGTCGTCGAGCAACAGCAGGGGAGTGGTCTTGCTGCCCGTGCGTTTGAGAAAGTCAAACTGGGCGAGTTTCAGAGCAAGCATGTACGTTTTGTTCTGTCCTTGCGAGCCTTCGCGTTTGATGGGATAGCCGTCGAGCGTCATCTCCAGCTCGTCTTTGTGGATTCCGTGGAGGGAATAGCCCATGATGCGGTCTTTGGCGCGGTCGCGTTGGATGATGTCAAGCAGAGGGCCGCGTTGGCAGTGGCTTGTGTAGTGAAGTGCCACGGTCTCGTTATCTTCGGAGATGAGCTTGTAGAAGTGCTGGAAGACGGGGATGAACTCCTCGATGAAGGCATTCCGCTTTTGGTAGATGCGCTCACCATGCTCTGCCATCATCTCTTCAAAAAGGGAGAGGATGTCGGGCTGAGGCTCTTCTTCGGCTTTGAGCAGGGCATTGCGCTGTTGCAACGCCTTGTTGTAAGCGTTCAGCGCAGTCAAGTATTCAGGGTCGTACTGCGAGATGACAATGTCCATCAACCTGCGACGCTCGTCGCTGCCTCCGCTGATGATGATGGAGTCGTTGGGGGAGGCGATGATGAGAGGCAGTAACCCGATGTGTTCCGCTATTCGCTTGTATTCCTTCTTGTTGCGCTTGACGTGCTTCTTTTGGTGGAGTTTCACTCCAATGGAAATCTCTTCCTCGGTGCCGTTCAGGTCGTAGATGCCTTGTACCATCATCAGTTCTTCGCCATGGCGCACATTCATGGAGTCGATGGAACTGGTGGTGCTTTTTGTGAGGGAGAGAAAGTGGATGGCATCAAGCACATTCGTCTTCCCCTCTNCGNTGTGTCCTACGAAGCANTTAATCTTGGGCGAGAGCGTTAATTCGGNAGNTGCTATGTTTCNGTAGTTGAGTANGGTCAATTTTTTNAAAATCATGCGANAAAGTTAGGNAAAATAATNAGGGAGCACAAATAATTTCTTGTTCATGGTGTGTAAATCTGAATAATTTTCTATCTTTGCACACGAAACGCAAGAGAGAGGCGTATGCGGCAGTGGCTCAGTTGGTAGAGCATTGGCTTCCCAAGCCGAGGGTCGCGGGTTCGAGTCCCGTCTGCCGCTCAATAGTTTTGATTGACCGTCATAAAGAAGGGGATGTGCCTATATTGACACATCCCCTCATTACAAAATGTAGGAAAGAAGTATATGTTATTCATGACATTGATTATCGTGGCTGTTCTGTTGGTTGGCTTCGTGCTGATGAGTACAGAACAGATGCACCATATCAATCGCGCCACTGTGGCTATGGGGTGTGGCGTGATTGCTTGGGTCATTTATCTGCTGAATGGTGGTGAGTTCGTCCATTTGATGCATGAAGAGGAGTATCTGGCTTTCTTGGCTGGGGGCAACTCGACGACGGACGGGCTGAAATGGTTCGTGGCAGAGCATGTGGTGATGAAATACATTGTGGAAGCGTGTTCGGTCATTCTCTTTTTGATTGCCACTAATACCATCGTGGAAGTGATGCATAACAACGGGTTGTTTGATGCGCTGATATATTGGCTGCGTATGCGTGATAGTCGTGTGTTTCTGTGGATTATCTCACTGCTGACGTTCGCCATCTCTGCCAATGTGGATAACTTGACTACAGTGGTGTTGGTGATGAGTATCATATCTCAAATTGTACGTAATCATCATCAGCGTGTCATCTATGCCTGCTCCATTCTTGTGTCGGCATGTATGGGAGGCTGTTTCACGGCTATTGGCGATATGATGTCGCTGATGTTGTGGGTTAGGGAGGCCATCACGCCATCGGCTTATGCAGCGGGATTGTTCTTGCCAGCTCTTATCACTACGTGCGTGTTCAATGCTTTGATTGGAATGCAGCTTCATGGGCGTGTGGAGATTTTCTCTGTGCTGTCTCGCTATCATGGAGACGATTCGTATTGGTCAAGCTGGCAGAAGGCTACGCTGCTGGTTCTTGGCATTGTGGGATTGTGGTTCATCCCTTCTTTCCATTATATCACGAAGCTTCCTCCATTCTTGGGGTCGCTGTCTGTATTGGCGCTCATTTGGGCTGTGGAAGGGCTTTTCAATCTGGAAAGGAATGGCAATGTGCTGATGGTGCAGCGACATTATTTCCGTAATACTGAATTTATTGGAATGCGCCTTATCTTGTACTTCATTGGCGTTTCTTTGTGTGTCGGCGCATTGGCAGAGTGTGGTGCGCTCGACTTTGTGGGCACATGGCTGGAGAAGTCTGTAGGTAATGTTTATGTGTATGGTTTGATAGTCGGCGTATTGTCGTCCATCTTGGATAATGTGCCGTTGATGATGATGGGAATGAATCTGTTTCAAGTGGATACTGTTGCTGGTTCTGCTTCGGAGTTTGTACAGAATGGTATCTATTGGCAGCTGCTCTCGTTCTGTTGTGCATGTGGGGGATGTCTCTTGTTTGTTGGTTCGATGGCAGGGCAGGCGATGCTGGAGAAGGAACGGATTCGTTTCAAGTGGTGTATCCGTCATTATTTGTGGTGCGCTTTGGTTGCATGGATGGCTGGTCTTATTGTGTTCTGGCTCATTCATTGATGGTGTGATGATGTCGTATGTTGAAGGGTGGGGTATTTGATTGTTCCGTCGTATAATTCTGATTGCCTTTTGAAGAACTTGTTGACCATATTGGGACCTACGGCTTGCGGCAAAACAGCTTTTGCTGCGAGGCTTGCATACGAGATGGATGCTGAGATTATCAGTGCGGATAGCCGTCAGGTGTATCGTGGTATGGATATAGGGACGGGTAAGGATTTGGCTGATTATCGTGTGGAAGGAAAGCGTATTCCCTATCATCTGATAGATATAGCTGAGGCTGGTACGCGCTATAATGTGTATGAGTGGCAACGAGGATTTATTGATGCTTATGATGACATTGTAAGTAGGGGGCGGACACCGATTTTGTGTGGAGGAACGGGCATGTACATCGAGAGCGTCATTAAGGGGTATGAGTTTGATGGAAGGGCGTTCCCTGAGTTTCATTCATTGATTATCGGTTTGGATATTAGTCGTGAAGCACGGCGTGCAAAGATTAGCCAGCGCTTGTATTCACGCTTGGATGAAGGAATGGTGGATGAGATTCGAGGGCTGATAGAGCAGGGAGTGTCGACAGAAAGACTCATTCGATATGGTTTGGAGTATAAGTTTGTCACGCTTTATTTGTTGGGGCAATTGAAATATGATGAAATGGTGTCGTTGTTGGAGATAGCCATTCACCAATTTGCTAAACGGCAAATGACATGGTTTCGTGGGATGGAGGAACGTCGTGGCATTCAGATTCATTGGCTCAGTGTGGAGATGCCAGTGGAAGAACGTATTCAAAAAGTGCTGGATTTATGGCAGAAGCAAATCGCATAGGCGTAATTTATAGTCCCCATTCGGGATGGGACCATTCGCAGAAACGTTGGCAACTCATCCGTCAGTATATGGAGTCGAAGGGCGTATTGTATGACTTTGTGCAGTCGGAGGCATCGGGGTCGGTGGAACGCTTGACCAAGATGATGTGTGATAATGGTTATAGAACTATTGCTGTGGTGGGCGGTGACGGTGCTTTGAATTGTGCGGTGAATGCCATGATGCAGTCACGTGATACGCTGCCCGAAGATTTTGCTTTTGCGGTAATCCCTAATGGCATCGGTAATGACTTCTCTCGTTTCTGGGGTGTTTCGACCGATGACTACAAACGGGTGGTGGATGGTATCATCGCAAGGAATCTTCGTAAGGTGGATGTGGGGTGTTGTACTTACCAGGATGACCACATCCCGCAACGTAGGTATTTTTTGAACTGTACCAACATCGGTTTGGGGGCGCGTTTGATAAAGACAACGTATGATGCTGCATACATTATAGGGTCGCGCAGGCTCTCAATCATTCCTGCGCTTATCAATCGTGTCTTTGAACGAAAGCAGTTTGCCATGTCAATGAAGATAGAAACGGAGGAGATAGAAGGGAAGTATATGTCTATGTGTATCGGTAATTGCTTGGGATATGGGCAGACGCCTGATTCTGTGCCTTATAATGGTATGCTGGACATATCCTTGATTACGCGCCCAAAATGGTGGCAGTTGTTTGAGGGCTTTTGGCTGTTGGGCAAAGGGCGTTTCTTGAACTATAAGAATGTGCATCCTTATAGGGCACGGCAAATCGTTGTGAACGATGTAGATAAGGCGTTGGTGTCTCTCGACGGAATTGTCCTTCCCTCAAAAGAGCCTGCTCCTATGCGTATAACGATTGAACGGGATGTGCTAAACTTTGTGGTGCCGTTGATTTAAGTTTGTTTAACCAATCTTGCTGATTCGTTCAAGGCTTTCTCCATCGATAATCTTGATTTTCTTTCCGTCAATGGCAATAATCTTTTCAGAGGCAAAGGCGGAGAGTGTCCGGATGGCGTTCGATGTGGTCATGTTGGACATGTTGGCAAGGTCTTCGCGTGAAAGGTAAATGGATAAAGTGGCATCGTCTTCCTCCAACCCATAATTGTCGCGCAAAAAGATGAGCGATTCAGCCAATCTTCCTCGTATGTGCTTTTGTGTGAGGTTGACGGTGCGTTGGTCGGAGTTGCCCACTTCGATGGCGAGCTGTTTGATAAAGAACATGGCAAACTCACTGTTTTCTATAATCCATTTCTCAATCATTTCTATCGGAATCAGACAAACGGTGCTGGTCTCAAAGGCCGCGGCAGACGTTATATAATTTTGATTGGCAAAATGTGCTCGATAGCCGAAGTATTCAACGGGCTTGATAACACGAATGATCTGAGTGCGTCCGCTGATGCCGTCCTTATAGATTTTTACTTTGCCACGAATTAGGCAATGACACATCTGAGGCACTTCTCCCTCTTGATAGAGTGCCTCATTCTTTTTGAAAGTCTGAATGGTCATGTGGTGCTGTAATTCCTCTTGCTGTGTTGGTGAGAGGAGTTGCATGATATCCTGAAGGCTGTTAACCACATCTGTCAAGATGATGGAATCTTTCTTTCTCATTGCCCTTTTTGTTTGCTTTGCAAAGGTACATACAAGTTGTTAATTGACAAAATTTTCGCTGGTTTTTATGCTATTTAGCATGTTTTGGACGTTTCTGTGTGGCGTAAATGTTTTTTTTGAAAAAAAAAGCGAGGAAAGATTGTGTACAAAGAAAATTGTTTCTAAATTTGAGCGTTGAAAACTAACACTAAAATCACGATAAATAGCAATCTTAAAATACAACTATGAGTTATTTACGTTTTGACAAAGCTCTGATGACTAACTTGCCTGAATCTCTGCCAAAAGAGATTCTGCGCACGAATAGGTCAGGTGCGTATTCTTGATCGTCCTTCTTGGCATGTAATTCGCATAAATATCACGGTTTGTTGGTCGTCCCTATTCCAAAAGTTGATGCCGAGAAT
>WFLX010160813.1_pt1 | contig 14499 bp, 19 predicted proteins | sample 4967041 | NCBI WGS metagenome assembly WFLX01 (sample SAMN12857096, study PRJNA449069) | gut metagenome | isolation source: stool from male and female vole | host: Microtus ochrogaster | place: USA:Florida | collected 2017
AATTAAAGCAAGTCTCAATTCGAAATAATTCTAAATTCAAAATTCTAAATTCAAAATTACGATATATGACATCTTTCAAGGATCTTCTTAAATGGTATTTTTCCCGAAGGGCTTTGCCTTATTGGAGCATCTTGCTGCTTGATTCGGCTTTCGTGCTTTTCTCGGGTCTGCTGGCTTACACCGTTCATCATGGTGCTGACCAGACTTCTGAAGTTTTCGTTCCTCTCGTTTGGACACTCGGTATCTTCCTGATTTGCTTCGTGGTGGCTTTCCGGATATTCCATACCTACGATGGGGTGATACGCTTCTCTTCATTCCGCGACCTTATGCGGGTCACATTTGCCGTGGTCTCCGCGATCATCCTCGTTTTCATCCTCGAATGGATTCTCGGGGGTGCCACTTGGCTGCTGACTTTCACCACCGCCGACATCATTCTCTTCGGCCTTTTCGTGGTGGCTTTCATGTGGACCATCCGCGTATGGGTGAAGACTCTCTATGAGGAGTCTCTGAGGCGCTCAAACAGGGAGCCGGCGTTCATCCTCGGAGTGAAGACAGGAGGGGCGGCTCTTGCCAAGAACATGAACTCCTCGGAAGACTCACCTTATAAGGTGGCAGGTTTCGTTGATAATGAGAAGGATATGGCAAACCGTTTCCTGATGGGAGAAAAGGTCTTTAATTTCGATGAGAAACTCTCTGATGCGATGCAAAAGGCCGGGGCAAAGGCTCTGATTGTCTCTCCCTTGATGATGAAGGGGCTGCAAGAGAACCCCACAATCGTGGATGGCCTCGTGGAAAACGGCATCAAGATAATGGGGAGATCTCAACATATCCGGGCGGCTATAAGGAAAACGCCGGCATCTTTACGCATAACAATGCATGGATCATCTGCGCGGAAGCTTATGCCGGACGCGGAGACAAAGCATTTGAATATTATTCCAAGATTGCTCCTGCATTTACTGAAGAAACGTCTGATATCCACAAGACGGAGCCGTATGTATATGGTCAGATGATNGGCGGAAAGGANGCNGGTTCCGATATCGGAAAGCCCGGCAACCACTTTGGTCAGGGCAAGAACTCCTGGCTGACCGGAACGGCAGCGTGGAACATGGTTGCNATCTCCCAGTATATTCTGGGTATCGCTGCAGACTTCGACGGCTTACGGATTGATCCTTCTATCCCGGCTGCATGGGACGGNCTCAGTGCAAAACGTGANTTCCGCGGCGCAACCTATGATATTAAGGTAACAAACCCGAACCATGTGTGCAAGGGCGTAAAAGCGGTAACGGTTGACGGCAATGCAATCGAAGGCAACGTTCTTCCTGCATTCGGCGACGGCAAAACGCATACCGTGGAAGTAACGATGGGCTGAATACAGGCGTTCACATAAGATCTGTNAATAGTTACTTAANGNCAGAACCAATAAAACCGGTTCTGCCCTTATTANTTNCCATGTCAGCAGGAAATCAAGCGCGAACGCAGTGNGCATTTGATTTCACCTGACATGGTAGCGAAAGAATCAAATCTGCAAAGCAGATTTTTAAGCGCGACAGCGCGACAGACGCGCAGCGGCTGGATTCTTGAGCTTATTGTACCATGTGCTTTGCACATGGTATGCGCTTCGCGATGCACACTCGCTTCGCTCGGCGCGGTATAATATCTGTCGATATTATACCATAAAATAGTTCAAAATTCAATGCTATGCAAGGCGTGAAAAGTCCTGATTTTATGCGGGTTCAATATATAATGCTCTGTGAAACTTTGCATTTTTTCAGGGGTATTTGCAACAAATTCGCAACAGTAAAACCCACCGATTTAGGCAATCGAAAATCAGAGATTGAAGCATGATGTTCCTTGCCCCCTACGCCCTCATATAAGCCCTATATAGAGAGTTTCCCCCGCAACCTATGAAGTTATAGGCTACGGGGGAAAGCCCCATATAAAACCTATATCAACGCCGTTTCAGCAAGCAAATCAAAATAGCAGACAGAAGGCACAAAACGATTGCTTGATACCAAGATATTCCGCTTTGTTGAACAGGGGAAGTATTTGCCGCCTGATCCTGTGAAGCTGTGTTTACATTGATATTCAAAGTCAAGCCTTCCAAGTTTCCCGTTGCTGTTGTTCCTTCCGGGCTTTCAACTATAATTGTCTGTTGCAGCGGTTCACCGCTTCCGGTATTGCCAACAGGAACAACAATAGTTTGTACTTGCGGCTGATTGAAAGATTCTGCTTCCGGCTGCTGTGTATAGTAATTGTTGACTGTGGATGTATTGTTTGAATCGCTGGTGCTTGAATAGCGGGAATTGTCGGAATTGTCCGTTGTCCTGTTATCCGTGGTTGTTGTACTGCTTGAATTGGTGCTTGTAGTGGTGCTATTTGAATTGGTATTTGTTGCATTGCTGGTATTATTTCCGCTGTTGGTATTGTTCCCCGCTGTATCGGAAGGGGTTTCAGGGGAATCGCCCGAAACATTTTCGCCGGGATCGTTTTCCGGGGTATCAGTAGAGGGCTGTTCGTCCTCTTTATTGGATGTATCGTCAGCGGGTGGTTCTGCTCTTGCTTGATATCCGGAACACATAACCACCACGCAAGCGGCACACATAATTGTTGCCATGATCCTAAAAAATACTGTTCTTCTGCTTCTGTTCATCTTCTGAACCTCCTGAAATATAATTTTTTGCCGCACAAACGGCAAGGAATATTATATCAGAGGTTCATATAACGGATATATAAGCGGAAACAGAAATGCAATGATACTTTGGTTAGGAGTTGCAAGCGACAAGTCAACCAAAATTGAAAGTTAATTTCCAAATATCACTCAGCAAGTTCAGCAAGCCGAGAATAGGCGAGAACAAACCATTGAAAATCCTGTTCTTCCATCCGTGCCATGCTCCAATGATTCCAATACCGCCATTGTGAGAAAATCGCATTGCCTAAAGTCTGAATATCAAGCTGATCTATAACGCGCTGCAACGCCCCGTAATCACCCAAATTACAGTTTGGGAATACCCGTTTCAAGGATTCCCCACAATCCATTTCAAAACCTAAATCTGCAAGCCCTTCACCGACAAATACAACATCTTCAAAAAAGTTGCCGGGAATAGAAGCGTGGTTTTTATACATCTGTTCCCAAATCAACGCAAAACGCCTGATTTTCTGTTTACTTGCTAATACTGTATGTTTTATCGGGCTTAATTCAGTGCGTTCAATAGTAATCCTGTCACCGTCAAAATCAAGCCGCACTTCCCGCTGTTCAGGATTCAACCCCATCCGGTCAATCCATGTTTTGGGAAGGGATATTTTACAAGTATAAGAATTTTTGCTTGCATTGCCCCCGGCTTTCCCAAATATCACATTGGCGTTTCTCTTTTCCACAACTAACACCACCCTTGAAATTTATTCAACTCTATTGAACATTATATACTATTGGTAACGAATAGTCAAGGCAAAGAAAATCCCCCGGTGAACACCGGGGGATCATAGGGATTAAGTATGCACCCCTTCCGCTATTCTGTCAACCGCTTCATTTGCGGCATCCGTCAACCCTGAAACAATACCATCCAAATCCATTCCATTCTTGATTATATTCTGCATTCCAGACTGATCTATATTGATTTCAGCGGTTGTAAACCTGTTAATTGCTTCCTGTTCGGCAATATCCCGAAGGTATTTCAAATCTTCTTCTGTAATATCCATTGAATCCTTGATTGCCCCGGTATTGCCCGCTATATCGTCAACACCATCACCAATGCCGCCCGCTGTCAGGCTGTTTGCATAATCTTCCGGTGAAGGAATATCGGTTGTGCCAAACAGTGAAGAAGGATCGAAATTTGCAATGCTTTCATCAATGCCTTCCCCGAAGGAATACCCGGCATCCCAAGCCGCACCGTATTCAAACCGTCCAAGTTTCATATCATCAGCGTTCATTTTCGCCATGACTTCTTCACCCTTGCCGAAGGTATCTTCTACCCAACCGCCAAGAGAATCACGCCAACCCTGAACACTTCCAGCAAGGTTTGAACCGAAGATTGCATCAATAGCCGAAGCCAACGCTTGAAGAATTCCAAGCACGGTATCAGCCAAGCCAAAGAACAAGCGGCAAATTGCACCAATAGGATCGGTGAACACATTGCCTATAAAATTCGCCACTTCTGCCACAAGGTTATAAATCAGCACGAACACATCTACAACCAAATTCCACAAAGCAACAAAAATATTGCCTATGAAAGCAAGGGCAACCATGAACGCCCCGCAAATAATACCTGTTGCAGAAACGGAAGTTCCGGCAAACTTATTGACCGCCGCCACCGCTGCATAAAACAGGGCAATCAGGGCGATTATAAGAACGATTATCCACACAATAGGGCAAGCGTACAAGGCGGTATTTAGCCCATACTGCGCTGCCGTAGCTGCTGCGGTTGCGCTTGCTTCTGCACCCGTAGCCGCTGCGTGTGCATAGGAAGCAATACATAAGGCGATCTTAATTCCTTTGGTGATTGCATCAATGGTATTTACAGCAAATTGCCATCCGTAATATACCGCCAAAGCCCCGGCTACACCGTAAATTATCGGGCTGATCCAACTCCAATTTTCAATTATTGCATCCGCAACGGAAATTGCTGCTTCCAGCACCCACGACAACATACCAAGCAAAAATTCAAGTCCGGTTGTAATGCCCTGAACAACCCCTTCAATCGTACTCCAATTTTCCGTGATAGCATCCACGAATAAAAGCACATAGGGGTAAAGTTGCCCGCCGATAACCTCTTTCATATCGCCCCAAGCGTTAGTCATTTGAATAATTTTGCCTTCCGGGGTGTTGCTCATACTCTCATATAAGCCCGCCCACGATTCTTCAATGACTTGCGAAATAGCCGCTGCCGCTTGCATATCCTGCGACATAGTAAGGTATTCTTCACCCAAAGCGGAAACAATCTGTTCCTGTGTTGCTGTACCCTCAATAATTGCCTTTTGGGTGTCAGAAAGTTCAAAGCCTTTCTTTGTCATAGCATCATACGCACCCGACATGATTTTTCCAAGATTGGTTGCGTAATCTACCATTTGTTGTGAACCGACTTCACCGCCGCCACTCATACCCATAGCATAATCAGAAAGGGTGTCCATCATCATTTCTATTGCATCAGTATCACTGAAATAGGTGGAAAATTCCGCTGCCGCCGCAATCATAGCTTCATCACCGTAAATGCCCCGGCTTTGGATTTCAGAAGCCTTTGCTGTGATCTGATCGAAGGCGGCAACTAACGCCTTTGATTCAGCGGAAACGGGAACAACCACTTCATCAACGCCGTTTTGAATAGCATTGATTTCACTGATTGCCCCCGCTGTGTCTGCTGTGGTTTCAAGTTCAAACTGTGCAACATAATCTGCATCAAGCATATTTGCAAGTACGCTGATAAGCTGTGTTTCGGCGTTTAGCTGTGTATTGAAGGCTTGTGTGCAATCTTCTACAAAGCCGAAAGCCTTCTTTATTCCANCAACCNCAACGAACGCACNAACAGCACCCGCAATCATGCTTTTTAGCTGTCCGNCATAGTCAACGCCTTCTNGAATTTCACGGTTGAACTCGTCCTTGTTCTGNGACATTATCCCGGATATATCGTTCTGTATTGCCTACCGTCTGCGATAACCGCAAATAGGCTTGATTGGCTGCTTGAACATCCATGTTTTCAACAGCCTGATTCAACATTTCCTGTTCCTGAACCGCCTGATCCAACTGCCCCCGCAACTGTTCCAATTCAGCGTTTGCAACATCCGAACCCATATTCAAAGGGTTATTTTCGATTGTCTGAATTCGCTGCTGGATTGCTTGCAAGCGGGCTTGCATACCGTTCATATCCGTTACCATGTTAGGCGGGAATATGTTGGTTTGTGCCGCTGTTTCTGCAATTTGCGTTTGGGTTTGGTTCAAAGTGTTCAACATATTGTTTGCNCTCTGAACTTCCTGTTCAAAGCGTTCAACGCCTGAATTTGTGAATACATCCATTGTAGGAGAATCCCATGTCATAGAAGTAGTGTCATGGGAAACAGGTTAAGACAATGCCGCCCTTGCTTCCTCAATGGCTTGTACCGCTTGATTCATCTGATCGGTAATCCCGTCAATAAAGGAACTTGAAGCAGATTCATTCATCGTTGATTGCATTTGTTCCATAGCGGAAACTCCCATATTTACCGCTTGAACAACACTCATAAGCGGTGCAGAAAAAGCATCATACAATTCAATCGCCGTTCTGATAGTTGCCATATTTTTCACCTACCTTCTGTAAGAATTTTTTAATCCTGCCTTTCCATGTTAGGCGGGGAAAATGATTCAGATAATCAGCACGAACACACCGTCTTTCTATTTCCCATTCCATCACATTCAGATACAGCTTTTCATAATCATCAAGAACCGCTTTGTTGTTTAACTGATAGCAAAGCTGCAATTCTTCATTTGTATGCTGCATGATTTTAGGAACAAGCTGCTTCAATATCGGGTAGAACTCTGATTCTTTTTTCAGGAGCATAACTCCATCATTTGTTAGGGAAGCATATTTATTTGCACTTTCCAAACCCGGAATTGGGGTTAATTCCCGAATCCATCCGGCTTTTATGTACCCGCTATTTACCGCCCATAATTCCGGCGTAATAACCTCAATATTAGGGTTCATACCTTTACACCTACCTTTTCAATTTCCACTTTTGTTTCTTTCAACAAATCAATATGTGGCTGCAAAAGGGCTTTGCATTTTTCCGGCTTGAAAACACATTTCTTGAATTGATCTTGCTGATTGACCAACTTTTGAAATGAACTTTTCAATTTATTCAAAATAGGGGTTAGCTGCTTGATGCGCTTTCGGTCTGATTTTACCGCTATTTCCATAAGTAGCCCGATCTGCTGATTATATCCTTGTGCAACCGTCAAAAACTGTATTTGACATTTATTCATTTCAATCCCCTTTCTTTACTGTGAAACAAGGTTCAAAACCTNTGAAAATAGTTCATCCATATTCAAAGCGGTTAAGATTTCCGTNTTTTGTTGCTTGATTCTCTGTTGCATTGCCTTGATCCTTGCTTCCCCTTCTATATGTTTGATAGCAGCATTTTCTACGGAAGAACCGCCATTCTTGAAAGACTGATACCCTGTTCCCCGGTAAGCGTTCATATAACCGTATATTTCCGCTATATCGCTTATTTCACGCTTGCACCGTAAAATTGATAGGGCTTTCTTTTCTATTTGCCTGATACGCTGATATGATAGATTCAACCGCTTGCTGATTTCTTCCAAAGTNTTTGATTCTTTATATCGTCCAANAATNACTTCTGCTTGCCGTTCTTCCAGTTCATCAACAATNTTCCAAATCAGGNTTTCNGCTTGTTCTCTTGCGGCTTCTTCAATAACCTGTTCTTCNANATNCAGTGGATCNGNAANNGNNTCTTCCACNGTNAAATTATCNGNACCGGGTANNAAATCGCTTGTGCTGATACANTCCGNTTCANNNATTGCNTTCCNNAAATTTGTAAGCTGCTGTTCAGACAATTTCAAATTCCTGCATATTTCAAAATCGGACGGTTCAACACCATGCTTTTCCTGTTCTGAAATATATTTCTTATATTTTGAAATTCGCTGAACCAAGTGAACCGGAATTCTTTTGNTATGCCCGTTANTGTCAATATAACGGCGAAACACCCTTTGTAGCCGGAAGGAAAGGTAAGTAAGGAACTTTGTTTCTTTGTCAGGCTTGTAATGTTCCCCGGCTTCATATAGTCCAAAATAGGCTTCCTGCATCAAATCATCCATATCAGCATAAGCGGCATATTTCTTTGCTTGCTGGTAAATGAAAGAACGGTTCTGTAAATAAAGCTGTTCCATGTTTTCAGTTGGATTTATACCCGCTTGTATTTGTTGAACCAATTCTTCATTTTCCATATTCTTCATACCGCCTTTTCAAATCATCATAGTTTTTCTTTGAAATGGAGAACCAAGCAATCATTTTATCAATACTCTGTTGACTGATCCCAATTTCTTTAGCAACAATAATATTTTCACCCTGTTCCCGAAGGCGTTTTTCTTCTTCAAAAATCAGCGTTTCAGAAACAGGTACTGATTTTCTCATGCTCTGAATCTCCTTTCCGCTGGAATGAAGCTATTTCGCCTTCTTCCTTTTAGGCGTATAAACTACATCATTACCAACGCTTATTAACTTCACATCAGGGTTTTTTAGCATTTCTGCAATTTCCGCTTGTGTTTTATAAGCGGTCACTTTACCATTTATCCATTCAAAAACAAATTTGTATTTCTTCATTTTCACACCCTGCTTTTCCAGCCTGATATTCAAACGGGGATTGCAAGAAACACCCACAACCCCCACTTGAATCGCTGTTATTGATTGTCAGTTGTATCTTCCTGTGTGGGAATGTAGTTTGCAAACATCAGCGGGTACTTCATAGCCAGTTCTTCATACATTTTACCAACCACAACCAGTTCATCAGGAAGTACGCCAACGGAATAGCGGGTTTTGTTCCGAACCTCAAAATTGAAAACCCCATTGTAAGCAGTATTGACAATCTCAAATTCCGAAAGCTGCGGATAATCTGCAACCGCTTCAATCTCTTTCAGGCGGTCAGCATATTCGTTGATTTCAGCGTTTGAACCCATGTAATCAGAAATAATTGTACTGATTTCCGGCGCATATAAAGCCGCTGTTGCGGGGTTACTCCACTTAATGACAAGAACATTATTGATAACCTTCAAAGCCTTATATGAGCCTTTCAGCGGTTCAATTACCGACCGAAACAAATCAGCCGTTAGCCCTGTTCCGCACATCTCAATAACTTTCAAAGCGTTTGCAATATCGGCGGCATAATTGGCGTTGTCCTCTTTGAATGACACGCTGAATTCTTTGCAGAACTTTTTTACCAATCCACGAATAGAATCAGAGAAGGAAGCGTTCAGTGTTTCAAGCTCTGATTTCAGATTGCCGATTGCTTCCTGCTTGCCATAGTCTGAAAAACGCTTGTTTACGGCAATCAAATTTACCGTTTTTTCAATTTTGGTTGCTTCTTCACGGTGCGCCCCAAAGAAAGTAAGCATTTTTTCCTTGTATTCCTCATAAGTTTTTTTCATGTCTGTTTACCTCTTTCTTATAATTATTTTTTGAACCATTTATAATCTTTGTACCGTTCAATAAGCTGTTTAATGTTCATTGAATTTTTATTTTCTATTAGGTCTTTCAGGGCTGGATCATCAAACCCAATAAGTGCCATATCCGGCTTTTCAACGGCTGTTACAAGCAGCTTTTGAATCAGTTCAATATACAAGGGCAACCATTCTTCCGGGGTTAATGCTGCATCAACAAAATGTTTCCGATCTGCTGAACCTATGTGATACAACAGTGGTTCATCCGGTAAATATAGATCATCAGAAACGCATAGCATATCATCAATCAGAAGCATTGTTTTATTTGTAACACCGGGAAGGATACACAAATAATTTTCAACCTCATACATTGTTTCAAAATAATGTGCGTTCACACCTACACCGATTGAAAGCCGTCCATCTTCTTCAACACTGATGTATAGTACCCCTATAAAATTTTTGTTTGCCTGAACTTCTTCCAACTTGTTCAAGCGGTTCATAATTGCCGTTTGCCCTATTTTCCGTTTAATCATCCAATACCCGCCTTTCCATTTCTGCAAGCCGTTGAACAATACTTTCATCCTCATGCAGCGTTACACCCAATTCAAGAATTGTTCTTGCTGCTGATACTCTTGAAGAATCGGTTGCGGATTTATCATTCATAACGGTTCTCAACACTTCCAGCGATTCTAAACAATAGCCTTGTGCCTTCTGCATGGTTTCCTGAAAAATATTATTTTTCACATCCTGCAAAACGGTTTGAAAATCATGATCCTTTTTCAGCCGATACAAAGTAGTGATTGAAACGCCGGATTTTTCAGCGGCTTCCTTATTCGTTGCACAAGTCAGAAGATTCACGGCAACCAATTCTTTATTGATCCGTGCCATTTAACCACCGCCTTTCAAAGCATTTCTTCATAACTCTGCTTATTATAATTATACTAAATATGGTGTTTTATTGCAATCTTATATACAATATTTAGTTATTTTCGCCCAAAATGCGAAAGCCAAGGTTTTACCCCCGGCAATCAATTATTCGGTATATGGAATCAACAGAAAGATTATATTTTAAGGCTAATTCGGGAATACTCAAATTTTGGCAAAAATCTTCCCAAATGGCTTCATTTCGTTCAGCGATTGAAGAAAATCCATTTCTTCCCGGAAAGTATATTCGATCCCCTGAAAATGCTTCAAGGATTTCCCTGAACATTTCGCTGCCTGTTATTCCTTCCAACCGCTTCAATTTCAATTCGTTCTTACTCAATCAATCACCACCTTTTATTGCCCAATAAAAATGGAAGTCCAAAAACACACGCTTTTCAAGGCTCTTTGTTGCAAATGTGTTGCGTTTAGTCAAAACTTAACGAATCCGGGAATGGGATTTTTGAAAGTTAATCTTCAAAAATCCTAAATTCCTAAAAACTGTTCAAAACNATTCAAATTATTTCAGGTCANCAANNNCNTNGCCCCTTTTTAGGGNNTNGNAAATNTCGNAATACTTCTTTTTCCATGTAAGGTTTTGACAGGTTTTTATATTTCATCATTCGTCATTTCCTTTACTGCCTTTCACAATTTGAATTGAAAAATTTATTTCGTCAATTAAGTTTGAAGAAGTATTCAAAGGGTTACTTATCCCTTCCTGTTCCAACAGCTTATTGATAATCAACCGAATTGATATTTCTTGCATACAATCAACTTCAATAGTTATTTTTGGATAACCAAGAAGGATTGAAAATTGTTCACCATCTGCCGTAATAAGTAGTTCGGCAACATCAGCATCCAGTAGTTCACCTGTGATTTTCCATTCAATTCCGGTAATTTGCTTTATACTTCTAACCTTGTTCAGAAATTCCTTACCCGTCATTTTTTCACCATCCTTTTTGAAAGTTAATTTTCAATATCTCTTTTGTGGCGTGGTTGGCATGGTTAAAGCCTTTCTGTATATATTTCTATATTTTCAAAAAATCTTCAAAAACTTTGCTTTATTTTTTTCTATATAGAAACTTCATAGAACACCGCCAAACCCCGCCACCCTTAAAATTACTTACTTTTTACCATGCCACCAACCACGCCAAACCCCGCCAATAACCCCGCCATCATAGCGAAAAGATATTTACAGATTTACGATTCTTGCCCGTTCCAGTGTGCGCAGTTGTAACTTTTGTTCCTAATGCCTGATTGATCCGCTTTGAGAAGGTCAGCTTGCTCATTTCCTTAAATCCATTCGCAAGACAAAATTCACAGTAGCGGCTATATACATTTGCAGTAGGTTCATTCAAAATTGAATCTATTCCAACTTCATCAATGAACGCTAAAACGGGGTTGTTTTCCTTTTCGTAGGAATCTTTTTCATTCTGCACCTTTGCCGGAAGTGTGAATTTCTTTGTTGTCAACACCCGCTGCAAACCACAAATTGAAAGCTGAATGAAATATTCAATAGCTTCTTTCTGTGATAGCTTCATCCGAATTTGCGGATCATAGCCTGAATCATTTTCATTGAACTTTGCATTCAAAGGGATAATCAGCAAACGCCGCAAGGCTGCACCTGTTGAATCATTGATCCGGGGAATACTGTTTGCAGAAAATACCAGCTTCACATAGGGTTTGAAATTATAGGGTGGTTTACCTTTTTCCTCTGCCTTTATCGGTTCGCCTGTCACAATCTTTTTGAAAATTGCAACATCTTCCTTGTAGCTGTCTGAAATATCATCCCCCAAATTTGCCAGCTTGCCGAATAACATAGCGGTTGAAAACTTCCCATCCAGTTCCTTAAAATCAAGGTTTGAAACATTGTCAGCCCCAAGCATAGCTTGCAGCATAGAAATAAAAGTGCTTTTGCCGTTGGATTTATCCCCGGTTAGAATTACCGCTTTGCCGCCGCCTATGGTGTTATCCCTATAAAGGCACATACCACCAACTTCTTCAAGCAATGCACGGATTTCAGCATCACCACACGAAAGACGGTCAAGCACTGTATCAACCAATTCAGAAGCGGCTTCCGGGGAATATTCCCACGGGATCAGGTTTGTAACAACCAATTCCGGGGTGAGTGGTAATAGTTCAAAGCGTTCAATATCAAACAGCCCATTTTTGAACGGTATTAGTTCGGGTTTGCTGCTTTGGACTTCTGCTGCCTGAATCCGAATGTAATTCAATACTTCATTCTGCTTTGTTCGTGTCAGGCTGGGAATTTCTTTAAGCATAACTTTTTCAATGGCATCATACCCCGGAATATACACACCGTTTTGATAGATATGGATATAACCATTGATTTTCCGAATGTGATATTTCCCCATCAGATAATCAGCGAACTTGTTATGAAGAAATTTCCCTTTGCTGAAAAAGCGTTCCTGATCCACGGCATCAACAGAATCCCACGCTTCACGCCGGATAGCATTTTCAAATTCATCACCCAAAGGAACAGCGAATACAAACCGTTCAATCAATTCAGCAATTTCTTTGAACTGTTCATAAGAATAACCCGCTGCCTTCACTGGATTCATGTAAGTAAAAAGCCCATCCTGCCTTCCATCACCTTCACCCATGTTCAAAAATTCATGCTTTGCCCCAGATTTCAACGGCAAATCGTAAAATGGTACTTCATCCAGCGTTCCATCTTCCCGGATATTGGCATAGAGAATTTCACGCAAAGAACCATCTTCCTTTGAAAGAGAAGCTGCACATTTCGCCTTCTTGATTTCCCCGGTACTTTCAATTCGCCGTATTCCTGTTTTATAGTCCACCGGGTACAATGTCAAAAGTGTTTTGTTGCCGCTGTTATTCTTGATAGGCTGCATTGTACGGTTAAACCAAAAGAAATGACCGCCTTTGTTTGGGGATTTAATGACAATGCAATATTGCTTCAATGCTTTTGCAATGTTTAATCTGCACTGAAAAGCGGCTTCATCATCAATATCCACCATAACAACGAATTCTTGAATTACACCACAAATATAGCGGTACTGTTTGGCTTCTACAAATGGCTTTGGAGTATTGTTATTATATGGGGCTTTGAAGTTCCCGCCATTGCCACCTTTCCAGTATTCATTGTTGAATATGATCTTCCCAACTTCTTCTAAAGATAGCATCTTCACAAGCCCCCCTTTCCTATAATCTCTAAAACTTCATCCTGATTTTTGCTTTGCGGCGAATGTTGTAGCATTGCCGCCGATAATACAAATGCTTTCATTTTGCTTCGGAAATCCCTCATTTGCCATTATCAACCGTTGCAGCGGTATTTTCGATAATGTCAATCACCGGAACATCAAGGGCTTTTGCAATTTTACCGACTGTTCCCGGTCTTGCTTCCTGAACCCCTTTTGTGATTCTAACAATAGTAACTTGTGATACACCGCATTTTTGAGAAAGTTCCTTTGCGGAATATGCTTTGTTTGCCATTGCTAAATCAAGTTTCATCTTGTCAATTTTCACATTATCACCTTCCTTGTTTGATATTGTGGTTTCCCACGATCCCCATTTAGGGGATTTCGGCAAGTAACCAACTATGCCATCATCAGGTGGGTATAGGATTCATCAACAAACCTGATGAATCCTTTTTTGTAGCAACACATTACATCTTTCGATCAGATAAAAATACTGCAAAAATGAATGAAAATGAATATCCATCCCCAAATCCAACGAATTCAATAATTGATTACATACATAAATTTCAACCCCTTTAGTAATCGGGAATAAATAATCTTTTCCATTTGCTTTTACTAAAACAGCGGGATCACCGCGATTATCACTTACTTCAATTTCCGTTATTTGTTCCTTGTGGGGCATCTGTTTAAGAGTTTTCACAATAATTCGATTCTTTTCTTTTACATAGCTTTCCAAACTNATAACTTTATACATAACATTCATCCTTTCTTTTGGTAGGGGAANAAGCTGTTTAGGCTTCTTCCTCGAATTCTACATTGCAATCACCACAAATAACATGAACTTCTTTTGTTGCCNNGATAATGCAACCACANACGGGGCAAACATATTTGCGGGAACTCTGCTTTGTTTTGCTTGCCCCCGGAAGTTTCGGAAGGCTCTTTCTATGAAGTTCAAACTTCTTATCCTGCATACTGTCAACAAAGGCTTTTGCTTCCGGGTTCAGGCTTGTTTTAGTCCACCCGTATTTTGCATCCTTTTCAACGGTCAACCCATGCTGTTCAGCGGCTTCCTTGTATTTCTTATTGTGGTATGTGCCACCCCTGCTTGTGTCCTGAACCCCAACTTGCAGATTGTAAAGGTGAACCATTTCATGTAAGAGGGTTTCCGCAACCTGTTCAAAAGGTCTTGCAAGGTGTTCCGCACAAATATTGATTTCATAGAAGCCATCATCTTTCTTCATAGCTTCAAATTCCTCTTTT
>WFLX010294764.1_pt1 | contig 14494 bp, 11 predicted proteins | sample 4967041 | NCBI WGS metagenome assembly WFLX01 (sample SAMN12857096, study PRJNA449069) | gut metagenome | isolation source: stool from male and female vole | host: Microtus ochrogaster | place: USA:Florida | collected 2017
AATCAAGAGTCAACAGTACGCGAAGTAGCGATTCTGTTTGAAAATTATTTATGGAGGGGCAATCGCAGCACGAAGAGAAGCGCTGACAATTTCAATGCCTTCAAGAGTAATAATTATCCGGAACTGGCAAAAATCGGGTTGGGCATCACCTTTAACCGAGAGGCTCTATGGCGTGGAAAGTATGCCAATATGCCTCTCAAGGTCCATTACAATATGGACTGTAATGTTCTTGTCATGGACCTTTTCCCGGGGATAAGGGAAGATATGGTACGTCACATGCTTGCCACACCCGGAATCAGAGCTGTCGTGCTGAAAACTTTTGGAGCCGGCAACGGACCCAGCGACACATGGTTTATAGATGCAATACGCGAGACCATAGAGAAAGGTATTGTTGTGGTTAATATCACGCAGTGTACCAATGGAAGTGTGCATCCTTACAGATATATGACCGGCATGGAACTGGCGCAATGTGGAGTGGTGTCAGGTCATGATCTTACTTCAGAAGCTGCCATTACGAAACTGATGTATCTTTTAGGCAGAGGTATGTCGGCAGAAGAGGTCAAGAACTATATGGAGTACAGTTTATGTGGAGAGATGACCAGCTGATGAGCTGATCGAGAAGCGGGTTGATAAATCAGTTGAGTTGACAAATAAAAAGATAACTTATGACAACATTAACGGCAGCAGATTATGCCGATACCGGACAGTGGAGACTTATAGTCAATATTTATCCTACAGGGATGACAGCCTTGTTGGAAAATACAATTCATCCGGATGTTGAGCCTCAACAACTGTTTTCAATCACCTGGGAGGCTGACGCTGACACTCTGCTCCATAATATAGAGAATGCTGTCTATGACCATCCACGTATACTTGATGATTTCTCAGCTCATATAATACTTTTTGATCGTCATACTCTTTTTATGCCTACTTTTCTGGTTGAGGAAGAAGAGGGCTTGGAGGAAGAGGTTTTCACTTCCTTATATAAAGCGGAGGGGAGTGATGTGATCAGTGAGACTGATAAGGATCTTACGGCTGTATCGTCGCTTGCGCCCGGACTCAAAGGTTTCCTCAGCCGCACATTTCCCGGGGCACGGGTGTCGACCAATCTAATGTTTCAGGTCAGCCGTCTTCGTAAAGAAAACGAAGAAAAAGGGAAAAGAATGACAGTGACATATAGAGACACTCAAAATGAAGCGGATTTCATACTGCTTGACAGAGATAAGCTGATTTCAGCTTCTACCCATGCTGTAACCGCTCCTTCCGATATAACCTACCACGTATACAATATAATAGATAGTTATAATATTGATGCGGCAGAGGTAGAGATTCCTGAAAAATACTGTCTGTAAAGTTTGAAAGGTTTTTAAATATTATAATAACAAAGGGTTTTAGAATTGTTATACTAACAGATGGATATTTTTTACAATCTGTCATGCAATTCTGATAAGGCTGATTTGATATCCTTACCTTTGACTAAGATATAAACCTGAAAACAATGCGAATAATTAGAGGAAAATATGGGCGCAGGCGTTTCGATGTGCCCAAAAACATAACTGCCCGTCCCACTACTGACTTTGCGCGTGAAAATTTATTTAACGTGTTGGAGAACATGGAAGATCTTGAGGGCAAGACTGCCCTTGATCTTTTTGCCGGTACGGGAGCCATAAGTTTTGAATTTCTTTCAAGAGGTTGTAAGGAGGTCACTGCAGTTGAGCAGGCTCCCGTACAGACTCAGTTCATACGTAGTGTGAAGGAAAAATTGGGTGATGAGTCTCTGAGGGTGATAAAGGGAGATGTCTTTAAATTCATAGCGACCTGTAGCCGTCAGTTTGATTTCATTTTTGCCGATCCTCCTTATGATCACCCCCGTTTTGAAGAGCTTCCCGAACTTATACTCAACTCAGCGATGGTAAAACCCGGCACCATTGTCATAATAGAGCATTCAAAAACGCGAGATTTCTCATCATTGCCGGGATTTATTCAGCAGAGAGTTTACGGAAGTGTTAATTTTGCAATATTTGAGGTGAAATAACTGCCGTTTTATCATACGCTCCTTTGAAATTTGTTAATTTTGCACTATGGAAAATAATATAAAACTCGATACTATAGAAGAAGCTATAGAAGACTTCCGGAATGGTAAAATGATCATTGTCGTAGATGACGAAGATCGTGAAAATGAGGGTGACCTCATAATTGCGGCAGAAAAAATTACTCCGGAAGATGTCAATTTCATGCTGAAGAACGCTCGTGGTGTATTATGTGCACCAATTACTAACGAGCGTTGCAGAGAGTTGGCACTCCCTCACCAAGTTACCGATAATACGTCAATGCTTGGCACGCCTTTCACTGTAACGGTGGATAAGCTTGAAGGGTGCACTACGGGAGTATCCGCAGAAGACAGAGCTGCTACCATACGAGCTCTCGCAGATCCGACTTCAACACCGGATACGTTCGGGCGTCCCGGGCACATAAATCCATTGTATGCACAGGACCGTGGTGTAATACAGCGTTGCGGTCATACGGAGGCGGCGGTTGATTTTGCCCGTCTGGCAGGGCTGCAGCCCGCGGCTGCTCTGATGGAGATTATGAGCGAAGACGGTAGTATGGCACGTCTTCCTGAACTACGTAAACGTGCCGATGAATGGGGATTGAAACTTGTGAGCATACGTGACCTCATAGCTTACAGGATGCAGAACGATTCTATTGTAGAGATGGGAGAAGAAGTGGATATGCCTACTGAATATGGTCATTTCCATCTCATTCCATTCCGCCAGAAAGATAATAATCTCGAACATATAGCTCTGATAAAGGGTGATGTCAGCGACGGAGAACCTGTATTGGTAAGAGTGCATTCTTCATGTGCTACTGGAGATATCTTCGGTTCGTATCGTTGTGAATGTGGCGAACAACTTCATCTTGCCATGAAGATGATAGAAAAAGAGGGCAGGGGAGCCGTTATATATCTTAACCAGGAGGGCAGAGGGATTGGTCTAATGGATAAGATAAGAGCTTATAAGCTTCAGGAGAACGGACTTGACACTGTTGACGCAAATCTGCATCTTGGACATAAGGCGGATGAACGTGATTATGGTGTCGGAGCCAATATACTTCATGCACTCGGAATCCATAAGATGCGTCTGATGACAAACAACCCCGTAAAACGTATAGGGCTTGAGGGATATGGACTTGAAGTCACCGAGAATGTTCCTCTTGAAGTAGAGCCTAATAAGTATAACCGTTTCTATATGNACACCAAGAAGGAGCGTATGGGACATGATTTGCANAAGGTAGACTGANAAANAGGGTGAAACCATCATCAAANCCGCTAAAGGAANNCTCGCTAAAAGATATTTCTTTAAGTATCTAAGTATTACTGCTTTATGAACTGTAAAAACTGTCAACTGACTTTAATAACCATATAAATTATTGGTCCTTCATGAATAAACCTATACTTGCGCTTTTCTGTTGTGCGGGTCTCGTCACGACCGGATTGGCAAAGAAAACACTCGATCATAGTGATTTTGATCGTTGGGAAAAAGTAACCAACTATTCCCTTTCTGATAATGGGGTTTGGGCTGCTTTCGCAATTAATCCTCAGGAGGGAGACGGCACTCTATATTTCCATAATACCTCCAAGGGAAATCAGATTGAGATTAAAAGAGGCTATAATCCCTCATTTTCCGCTGATGGAAACTGGGCTTTCGCGCTTGTGAAACCCTATTATGAGGCAACGCGTAAGGCTAAGATAGCCAAGAAAAAAGATTTTGCCCTGCCTCAAGACTCACTCGCAATCATTGACCTCAAAACCGGTAAAGTGAGTAAGGTTGGCAATGTTATTTCTTATAAATCGGCACGTGAAGGGGGACAAAGCGTTGCATGGTTGTCATGCGACACTACTCTGATTTCTCCGAAGGCGTTGAAAAATAAGAAAGCCGGTCGGCCAATGGTGGTGCGAAATCTGTCGAACGATTCTCTACGGGTTATTAATTGGGTGGATGATTATGTCTTTTCCAAAGATGGAGGCAAACTCGCATTTACTCTCAAGAAATCTGATACGGATTCCCTGGCAACCAACGGTACAGGCTTTATGGATCTTTCGGATTTCTCTTTCACCTTGATCGATCGTGATAAGAACTTTTATGGAAAGCCTGTATTCAATGAATCCGGTTCTCAATTGGCATATATAGCCTCGGATGATTCTGTCAAGACCGGCACTAAACATGCTTCTTTGTATCTCTCAGATCTAACTTCGCGTAATCACGACCCCAAAGAGATCACGATGACTTTTGGAGACAAGAGTAAAGATTTGTTCATCAATCAGTATTCATCTCCAAAATTTTCACATAATGACCGTCGTATTATCGTTGGTGTGGCACCTTATGTCGCACCTGACGACACGACGATTGTAGATTTTGAGAATCCTTCACTTGACATCTGGCGCTGGGATGCACCCTACACACCACCACAGGAAAATCATCGGGTCAACGAATTGCGTAAGCAGACTTTCCCGGTTGTGATTAACCTGGCTTCCGGAGCGCAGACACTTGTTACGGATAATCCGCTTGTAGATGTCAAACCTTCTGACCGCTGGGACGGTGATTGGGTATTGTTGGCTGACTACTCAAAGAACGGCAGGGCTATACAATGGGATTATCAGTTCCCGATGGAACTTATTCTGAAGAATCTGGCCACAGGGGAGGAACGTAATTTAGGATACGTACCAAATGAGATGTTCCAGATTTCACCAGACGGTAAATATGTAGTATGGTTTGACGATCATCAGTATCATGCTTATGATATAGCTGAAAATACCGTTCGAGAAATTAGTTCGGGAGTGCCTTATCCCTTGTGGAAAGAAGACAGGGATACCCCGGTGCACGTGCTCGACCCGTATGGTAGCATGGGATGGACTGAGAATGACGGACGTTTTTTAGTATACGATCGTTATGATGTCTGGAGTCTTGATCCGAAAGGAGTGACGGCACCTATCTGTCTCACAGCCGGAGAAGGACGTAAACAGGATCTTCGTTTCCGTAATATAAAAACCGATCCGGATTTCCGGGCTTTCAAGGATAAGGACAATCTCGTGTTTTCATTGTTCAATTACGTTAACAAGCGTAATGGCCTTGCTTCGATGATTTTTACCGGAAAAGCTGTGGCCCCAAAAATTGATTTTCTGGGAGAATATCAGATGGTGTCGGTGCGTAAGGCGAAAAATGCACCTGAGTATAGTTGGATTCAGGGAAATTTCAATACTTCTCCTAATGTCTATGTTTCTGCCGGACTTAATCCCGCTAAAACACAGAGGGTGAGCGACTCTAATCCTCAGATGGCAGAATATAAGTGGGGTACGGCTCAACTTTTCAAATGGTATACCTATGATGGAAAACCTGCGGAAGGTGTACTTTATCTTCCTGAAGATTTCAACCCGGATGAACAATATCCAATGATTTCATATTTCTATGAGACCTACTCTCAGGATCTCTACAAGCACTACGATATGGAGCCCTCTTGGAGTTGGATTAATTTCCCATTCTATGTGAGTCGAGGTTATGCAATNTTTGTGCCTGATATTCATTATACNGCCGGTATCCCGGGAGAGAACGCGTATAATTATGTATGTTCCGGTGTAGAAGCAGTTTGCAAGGCTTTCCCGAACATTGACATAAAGCGTGTTGGTATTGATGGACAAAGCTGGGGAGGCTACCAGACCGCCTATCTTGTGACACGGACTAATATGTTTGCATGTGCCGGTTCAGGCGCACCGGTTGCCAACATGACCTCTGCTTTCGGTGGCATACGCTGGGGTACGGGTGATTCACGTCAGGCACAGTATGAGGTGGGTCAGAGCCGTATCGGACGTAACCTTTGGGAGGCGCCGGAGCTCTATATAGCCAACTCCCCTGTATTCCATGCCAACAGAGTCAACACACCTCTGCTGATTATGCATAATGACGATGACGGAGCAGTGCCCTGGTATCAGGGAATAGAGATGTTTATGGCTTTGCGTCGTCTCGGTAAGCCTGTGTGGATGCTTGAATATAACGGGGAAGCCCACAATCTTAAGGAGCGTCGTAATCGTAAGGATATTACCCGGAGACTACAGCAGTTTTTCGATCATTATCTGAAAGGCGATCCAATGCCGAAATGGATGNAGCAAGGCATNCCTGCAATACGTAAAGGTCAGGAATTAGGTTATTGATGCTGAATCTAAACAAAGAGATACTGAGGCTGAGCGTGCCGGCAATAGTGAGTAATATCACGGTGCCGCTGCTCGGCCTCTGTGATACAGCCATATCAGGCCATTTAGGTTCTGAAACCTATCTGGCAGCCATAGGTGTAGGCTCTGTGATGTTGAATGTCATCGTGGGGCTTCTTGTCTTTTTGCGCATGGGAACAACGGGTCTCACAGCAACAGCTTTTGGTGCCGGTGATGACAAAATGATGGGTAAAGTCTTTACAAGAGCGTTTATATTAGGTTTTGGCTTGGGATTTGCTCTTGTCTTGTTAAGACTACCGGTCATGGATATTATGTTGGCGGTTATAAGTCCTGAGGAGGAAGTGCGCCGATATGCCGAAAGTTACTTTACCGTAAGAGTCTGGGGCATGCCGGCTATGTTTGCTGTAATGGCTATAAGCGGATGGTTTGTGGGTATGCAATCTACAGTTGCCCCTATGGCTGTTGCGATAATCATGAATGTTCTCAATATCATTATCAGTTATCTTCTGGTGTTCCATACTGAGACAGGTTTTGCCGGGGTGGCGTGGGGAACAGCGATTTCCAATTGGATAGGTTTAGTGATCGCTCTTTTATGGGCCCGGCGGTTTCGTAAAGGTAAGCCATTATTGTGCAAACTGAGCGATATCCTTAAGGGTGGAGGCATGGGAAAGTTTTTCAGTGTCAACAGCAATCTGTTTTTAAGATCGNCCTGTATAATGTGTGTCAGTCTGGGAGTCACTTCTGCAGGAGCAAGGATGGGAGCATTGACATTAGCTGTAAATGTAGTCATGATGCAATTTTTCACATTCTTTTCCTATTTTATGGATGGCTTTGCCTTCAGTGGAGAAGCCCTCACGGGCCGATTCAATGGAGCAGGAGAGAAAGATCTTTTACACAAAAGTGTGAGAGCGCTACTTAAGTGGACACTTGGAGTAGCTATACTGTTTTCATTTCTTTATTCAGTTGGCCTCGGAGGGGTAACTTCACTTCTTACGGATAACATTGATGTCAGAAAAGGTGTTGAGGGTATGAGAATCTGGATATGCTTCCTTCCCATAGTGTCAGCATGGGCTTTTATTTATGATGGCTTTTTTGTGGGAATCACTGATACGGGAAAAATGATGATTGCCACTTTAGTGGCGTCAGTTGTTTTCTTTATAGTGGCCTTTCTCCGGTTTGATGCAGGGCATGTTATAGTAGCGCCTTTAGGTAATAATGCACTATGGGCGGCGTTCTTAAGCTATCTTTTCTTGAGAGGAGGAGTCCTGGCAGTAATATGGAAATATAAAAACAAGAGATATGATTAAATTTGTAAACGCAAAGATAAATATAGGATTGAATGTGGTGGCCCGCAGAGAGGATGGTTATCACGATATCGAGACAATATTCTTTCCTGTGGGTATAGAGAGCGGTATGCCCCAACAGCCTGACCCTTTCGATGATATTCTTGAGGTAAATATTGAACACGGTCGCCCAACGGGTTGTCGATTTCAGCTAATGGGACGTAGNNTGGATTGTGATCCACAAAAGAATCTTGTGGTGAAGGCAGCGACACTATTTCTGAAATCTTATTTCGACCGTGTGGGAGCAGACGGTGAGATGGGTCTTTTCAATATAATTCTTGACAAGCACTTACCTGATGGAGCCGGTCTCGGTGGAGGAAGCGCTGATGCCACCTTCACTCTGGTCTCTCTTAATGAAATGCTTGGAGAGCCATTTTCACAGGGTGAATTGTCAAGAATGNCCCGAAAGCTTGGTGCTGATTGTCCTTTCTTCCTAATCAACACACCGGCCTTTGCAGAAGGTATTGGGGAAGTGCTAAATCCTGTCGATATAAATCTGAAAGGTNATTGGCTACTGTTGGTTAAACCTCCTGTACATGTGTCGACAAAAGAGGCATTTGCCGGTATAACTCCACGCAGACCAGATTTTGATCTTCGCTTTCTCCATTATCTTCCGCTTGACCAATGGCGAGACAAAGTGGTGAATGATTTCGAGGCATCGATTTTCCCGAGTCATCCCGAATTGGCAGAGGTAAAAGAGAAGCTATATGAAGATGGTGCGAATTATGCTTCAATGTCGGGAAGTGGAAGTGCGATTTATGGAATTTTTACCGACGAATCCAAAGCTAAGCAAGCTTCTGTGAATTTCCGTTCAACCTATGAGGAGGTTTGGTTGTTCAAATTATAGGTGACATTCCAATATAAGAGATTAACTAAGTGAAGTGTTTCTTGGAAGAGATTGTCATCTTTTATCAGACAGCCATTTTAACATAATTTGGCTTGATTTTTGAATGTGAATAAACTAAACGATATCCGATATGGAAAATAATAAAGACAATTTTTATAAAGAACACGAAGCTTTCGGTTCTGAGCAGGATGATACATTACATCAGGNTGANGAACAGAACGGAGCCTCGATAGAAGATGTGGCTCCCGATGCGGAAAACATAGAGGAAGCTGAGGCTGAGAATGAGGTCAATATTCTTGAGAATAAAGTTTCCGAACTTCAAGATCAGGTTGAGAAAGAGAAAAAGGAATATCTCTTCCTGATGGCGGAGTTTGATAATTTCCGTAAACGTACTCTCAGAGAAAAAAGCGAATTGATCAAAAATGGTGGAGAGAGCGTGCTTAAAGGCCTTCTTCCCATCATGGATGATTTCGAAAGAGCCCTTAAAGCTGAGACAACCGAAGACAGTGCCTCAATGAAAGAAGGTATGAGTTTGATTTACAACAATCTTCGGAAATTCCTTGCTCAGAACGGAGTCAAGGAGATAGATCCTACGGATGACACTTTCGACACAGAGAAGCATGAAGCCATATCAGTAGTGCCGGTGCCGGATGAATCCAAGAAGGGAAAAATTCTTGATACGGTACGGAAAGGTTATACGATTAATGATAAAGTACTCCGCCATGCCCAAGTGGTGGTTGCACAATAAACGCAATATTACAGAGTTATGGCAGAGAAAAGAGATTATTATGAAGTGCTTGGCGTCTCGAAAGGGGCGACAGCAGATGAAATAAAGAAAGCTTATCGTAAGATGGCCATCAAGTACCATCCCGATAAGAATCCCGGTGATAAAGATGCGGAAGAGAAATTTAAGGAGGCAGCTGAAGCTTATGATGTGTTGAGCGATGCCGACAAACGTGCCAAGTATGACCAGTTCGGTCATGCAATGGGTCCGCAAGGCTTTGGTGGCGGTGCCGGCGGTGGTGGCTATTATAGCAGTGGAGGTATGTCAATGGACGATATCTTCGCTCACTTCGGCGATATCTTCGGTGGCCGTATGGGTGGTTTCGGAGGCGGTTTCGGAGGATTTGACGGAGCCGCTGGTCGTCAGCCTCGTCAGCATGTGAATAAAGGCACTGATCTTCGTATCACAGTTAAAGTGACCTTGAAAGACATCATGAACGGTGTCGACAAGAAACTTAAGATACCTCGTTTAGTAGCATGTCCCCACTGTAAAGGCACAGGTGCCAAAGACGGTACAGCTTTCCGCACCTGCCAACGTTGTCATGGTACAGGCTACGTATCACGTGTGCAGCAGACTATGTTCGGTGCCATGGAGAGTGAGAGCGTATGCCCCGAATGTAATGGAGAAGGAAAGGTTATTTCCGAGGAGTGCAGCTACTGCCATGGTTCAGGTGTCGAGAAAAAGGAGGAGGTTGTCAGCTTCCACATCCCTGCAGGAGTCGAAGATGGCATGACTCTCACTATGCGTGGACAGGGTAACGCACCGCGACACGGTGGCGTCAACGGCGATTTGCTTATTGTAATTCAGGAGGAGAAAGATCCCGAACTTATCCGCGATGGTGATGATATCATCTATAATCTGATGCTTGATTTCCCGACGGCTGCTCTGGGTGGCACGGCAGAGGTGCCTACAGTTGACGGTAGGGCAAGATTGAAAATAGCTCCGGGTACTCAACCGGGTAAAGTGCTCCGTCTGCGTGGTAAAGGTCTTCCACAAATGAACAGCAATGTCAAGGGTGATTTGCTTGTCAACGTCATGGTGTATGTTCCTGAGAATATAACGGATGCAGAAAAGGCTGCTATTGAAAGCCTGAAAGACCAGCCGAATATAGTTCCGACCGAGTCTACTTCCAAGCGTATATTCTCTCGTCTGCGCCATATATTCAATAAGGAAAACCGTGGTGTAGAGTAAAGAGCAGTAATACAGTAATATTAAGAGGGTGAGATATTGAAGGCAATATTTCACCTTTTTTATTGTTATTAATAAGTGAGGATGTGCCCTACACAGATACTCACCGTTTACATTTCTCCTTAATTTTCAGCTAACCGCACAGATGAAATTTTCAATAAAGCATATCCTTATTATGTCCATAGCGACTGTTGGTTCCATACCAGGGGTCAATGCGCAGAACGATATCAAGGATAATGATTTCAATCCGGTCAATACCGGGGTCACCACATTAAGCATCACTCCTGATGCCCGAGGATCAGGTATGGGCAATCTTGGAGCTGCCACCGACCCTGATGTCAATTCTCAATTCTGGAATCCTTCGAAATATGCTTTTGCCTATAGCCAAGGAGGAGTGGCTCTCTCTTATACACCATGGCTGCGAAAAATTGTAAATGATATCTTTCTTGCTGATATATCAGGCTATTGGAAACTTGGACAAGGTGATCTTCAGGCTCTCTCAGCCTCTTTCAGATATTTTTCACTTGGAGAAGTAACGATGGGGGGTCTTGCAGGGGAGGGGGTCTATCAGACCATAAATCCTTATGAATTTTCTTTTGATATAGGCTACTCACGTAAACTATCGACGAAATATTCGATGGGTGTGGTTTTGCGTTATATATTGTCAGATCTATCGTATGACGATGCTTATTCCGGTGCCTCCAATACAGCCGCCAGTGCATTTTCAGTTGACCTGTCAGGGTATTATGTGACCTATCCGATGATTGGTCGTAACGAGTGTCAATTCTCTTGGGGTTTTGATATATCAAATATAGGTACGAAAGTAAGTTATGATCATGGATCGAACTACGCTTTTCTTCCGACCAATCTTCGTTTGGGCACACAGTTCATGTTTCCTTTGGCAGATTATAATACGCTTGCTATAGGTCTTGACTTGAATAAACTGCTTGTGCCCGCAATGCCACGGGAGAAAGACTATGATATGACAACCGTAGAGGGACAGATTGAATATGAGGAAGCCAAGGAGAAATGGGAGACCATGTCGCCCATCACCGGCATATTCAAAAGTTTTTCTGATGCTCCGGGAGGATTCTCTGAAGAGATAAAGGAGATTAGCGTCGCTATAGGGGCAGAGTATGCTTATAACCAGCAGTTTTTCGCCCGTATGGGATATAACTATGAGAATGCCATGAAAGGTGGAAGAAGTTATTTTACCTTTGGTGCGGGCTTTTCATTGAATGTCGTAAGACTTGATGCCTCCTACATGATGGCTACAGCACAAAGCTCCCCGTTGGATCAGACACTCCGCTTCACACTATCGTTTGATATGGAAGGTCTAAAAGATCTGTTTGGTAAAAGATACCGGTAAACGCCGAGTTACATAAGAATTTGAAAATATAAAAATATTGTTTTGAAATATTCAACGCTATGATAAGAATCGGACAAGGATATGACGTACATCGTCTTGTGGAAAACCGTGATTTATGGATTTGCGGTATTAAACTTCAACATACACATGGCCTGTTGGGGCATAGTGATGCAGATGTGGCTATCCATGCCCTTTGTGATGCCATCTTAGGGGCCCTGGCATTGCGAGATATAGGTTATCATTTTCCGGATACGGATCCAAANTACAAGGGTGCTGACAGTAAACTTTTGCTTGCCGAAGTGTGTAGGATGGTGAGGGAGAAAGGTTGGGAAATAGTTAATACCGATATTACCATAATGGCAGAGGCGCCAAAATTCAAACCTTATATCGAGGAGATGTGTGAAAAACTCGCAGAGGTGATGTGTATTGACATTGACCGGGTTTCGGTGAAGGCTACCACTACCGAAGGACTTGGTTTTACAGGTCGACGAGAAGGCATAGCAGCCAATGCTGTTGTGCTTTTGGAAAAGATTTGATGAGAGGCTCTTTGAAAGGAACAGAATAAATGGTATTGAACAACCGTCAGCAACAGGCTGTAGAAGCTACAGAAGGGCGTGTGCGAGTAGTAGCCGGTGCCGGGTCAGGAAAGACCCGTGTGCTTGCACATCGTTATGCCTTTATTGTAAATGATATCGGAATAAGTCCGGGCAATATCTTATGTCTTACCTTTACCAATAAGGCTGCCCAGGAGATGAAGAGACGCATTTCCACTATGGTTGACAGAGGGAGTGTGAATGACTTTGTCTGCACGATACATAGTTTCTGTGCAAAGTTCCTGCGTAAAGAAATATATCGCATCGGATATCCGAAGAATTTCATTATTATTGATGAAGAGGACGGTAAGACCCTGGCACGTCAGGCTATGCAGGAATTTGGCATCGATCGCCGAAAAACCACAGCAGAACGTTTTCTCAAGCAAGTGGCCGCTTATAAAGGTTATGCGCCTACTCAATATATCCAGAATCATCTTTTGCCCTGTTCCTCACCGTCGGCGTCAGATGCTACTGTGAGATATCTTCGGCTTCAGCTTAAGCAATATGCACTTGACTATGACGATTTGCTTTACTTCACTCTTTATATATTGAATCATTTCCCTGACGCACGTAAGGAGTGGACAGAGAAGCTTAATTATGTCATGGTGGACGAGGTGCAGGATTGTACCGGTGATGACTGGAAGTTACTTCATGCCATAACAGCTTATCATGGTAATCTGTTTGTGGTGGGAGATCCGGATCAGGCGATCTATGAATGGAGAGGGGCAAATCCAAAAATATTTGTGGATTTCAAAGCAAAGACAGATATCATTCTTAATGAGAACTACCGCTCTACCCCCGATATCCTTGATGTTGCCAACCACATAATCGATCATAACCGTAATCGTGTAAAGAAAGATCTTTTTACACGTAAACTTAACGAACGTCAGGTGGTTCATCTTCATTCCAAGTCGGAAAAGGAGGAAGCGGAAACTATTGCTTCACGTATAGAAGAGGGAGTTAAGGAGGGGATGAGTCATTCACAATTTGCCATTCTTTATCGCAGTTCATTTCTTTCACGTCATCTTGAGCAATCACTCCTTAAGCGACACATACCTTATAGTGTATGGGGTGGGGTAAGGTTCTTTGAAAGAAAAGAGATAAAGGATGTCTTGAGTTATCTGCGTCTTATTGCCTCTGATTCGGATGATATGTCGTTCAGACGTATTGTTAATCTTCCGGCACGAAAATTCGGTGATGTCTCAATGAAGACACTGACACAGATAGCCGAAGATGAGGGCGTATCGCTGATGCAGGCTCTACGCGAACATATAGATGAGAAACCGTTTAACAAACCACCACTCTATAAATTCCTGCGTCTCATAGACGATGCACGTGAAAGGGTACCGGTTATGGCTGTTTCGGAACTGACCGACTGGCTGATGAATGTCTCAGGTCTTGCCGATATCTACCGTACGGATGAAGAAGAAGAGAGGTTAGAGAACATAGCGGAACTGATTAACTCCATGAAAGAGTTTGAGAGTGGCCGGATAGATGAGGGAGATGCTGATTTGATATCTTATCTTCAGGAGATAGCTCTATATACAAATGTTGACCGGTCGAATGACTCCGATCATGTAAGGATGATGACTATACATCAGTCTAAAGGTCTGGAGTTTCCGGAGGTTTTTGTAGTGGGTCTGACTGAGGGTATATTCCCCAACCATCGTTCTATACGGGAGCGACGTCAAGATGGAGAGGAAGAGGAACGACGTTTGATGTATGTGGCGGTCACACGTGCGGAAAAGATGCTTTGGCTATGCGAGTCGGAAGGATACATGAATGAAAACGGAGCTTTGAAATTCCCATCTCGTTTTCTTTCTGAAGTGCCTGAAGGAATGCTTAAGGTAGAAGGAAAGTTAGATCCGATGCTTAAGGAGGGCACTGCAGGACTTGTGAAAATGCTGAATGAAGAATTGGGTCAAGGTGCTGAAGCACCTATGGCTACAGGTACTCGTGTACGTCATAGAGTATTTGGAGAGGGTGTGATAGAGGGTTATGATGCCATGGCAAAGAGTTATAAAGTAAGATTCGGCACTACTATCCGAAATCTTATGCCCCATGTCTTAACACAAGAATGACTCTGATTACATATTCCACTAAATAAAGCTATCCGCCACGCTACCTCATGAGGTAGCGTGGCGGAT
>WFLX010209064.1_pt1 | contig 14493 bp, 11 predicted proteins | sample 4967041 | NCBI WGS metagenome assembly WFLX01 (sample SAMN12857096, study PRJNA449069) | gut metagenome | isolation source: stool from male and female vole | host: Microtus ochrogaster | place: USA:Florida | collected 2017
CATTTATGATGCAGCGGCGTGATCAGATAGCATATNATAAAAACGCTGACCGTCCAAANGGCNCCGATATTTGTCCAAAAGNCANCTTGCGNNGNCACNCAAAAATTAATCAAAAATACATATCGAAACCATCCGATTCCCGTTTCATCTATCGGAATTCCTCCGATCATTGTATAAAAAATGAAGTAGAATAAAATGATCAGGTAATACAACGGCAGCAAACGAACTGCCCGTCTATAAAGCCAGTTTCGGCTGCCGCCTCCGCCATGCTCTGCCAATGCTCTTTCCAATGACGGAAAAGCAAGAAACCCGCTTAACACAAAAAAAATCGTCACTCCCGATGAACCTGCCGCACATAATTTATGCAACAAGCCCGGCAGTTCGACATGCTGCTCCCAATGCACCGCCAAAACCCATAAGCATGCAAAGGTCCTTAATACATGCAGATAGACATATTCCCCTTGTTTACGTTCCATTGATTGCAGCTTCCTTTCAACCCTTTTTTATCTTATCTTCTGGATATTCCGATTTTCTACACGGTACACATGATCGCAGTTTTCAATCGTCGTTAAGCGGTGCGCGATCATGATCATCGTTTTACTTCCATGCAGCGCGTCAATCGCCGCCATCACTTCTTTTTCCGTTTCGTTGTCAAGCGCGGAGGTTGCCTCGTCAAACACTAAAATATCAGGATTGTGATACAACGCCCGCGCAATACCGATCCTCTGACGCTGACCGCCGGAAAGACGCATGCCCGCTTCCCCGACCTCCGTGTCAAGCCCGTGTTCCATCTGTTGGACAAACTCTTCGAGCTGTGCCTTTCTCATCGCCTGACACACCGTATAATCGTCAATTTCCTCGCTTTTCACCCCAAACGCCACATTCCGTCTGACCGTATCGTCCATCATAAAGATCGTCTGCGGGATATAACCAATGTCGCGATGCCAGCTCTGCATGATCTCGTTAATATTCACGCCGTCAACGAAAACGCTTCCCTTTTGCGGCATCAAAATACCAAGAATATTATCCACAAGCGTTGTCTTCCCGCCGCCGGACTCCCCGACAAACGCGACGGATTCCCCTTTATGGATCGTTACGCTCACATCATCCAGTATGACCTTATCCGACTGATCATAAGTAAACGACAAATTCTTTACCTCTATCGCATGATCAAATCGGAGCTGCTCGCAGTCCTCCATTCCGATATTCCTGTCATCCACATGTTCCACGGACCTGATGTCATGATAGATCAATTCAATCGCAGCCATATTATAAGCGATGTTGGTGAAGCTTGCGTATAAAGAGTTGACACTCGGCAGAAGCCGGAACGCCGCAACCGCAAAGACCGAAAGCTGGGGGATCATGGCGGAGAGGCTGCCCCCAAGCACGATCACAACTGCAAGATAGCCCAAAATACCGCCGATCGCAATCGTCTCGATCAAATATTTGGGTATATAGCTGAGCAGGTTATACGCCAGCTCCAGCTTTGTTGCCTGATGATAAATATCACAGTATTCTCCGATGAAATAGCGTTCCTTATTCATGATCTTTACTTCTTTGATTCCCTCAAACGCCTGTTTTGAACACTTGATAATATCCGCGTTGATGTCATGATAGGTGTCTCCGAGCCGGCGCATCTTTTTCTGAATGATCAAAATAACAGCGCCCGCACAGGCAGTCAGAAGAAATGCGATCACAAGCGTCATCCTGATATTGGATACCGCGAGAAATACGACCAATACAACGGATGTGATTCCCTGAGAAATTAACTGCAGCACATTGATGATGACCGTATACATATTGCTTGTATCTGAGTTGACGCTGCGTAAAATTTCAGCCGTATTTTTGTAAAGGAAGTAGGAATACGGCTGCTTCATATACGCCTCCTTCAACTTCGTTGAAAATTGCAGCCGCGTATTTTTAGAAAAGCTGTTCATCGCATAGGTCATCCATGCCAGATAAATATTCTTGATCAGATACACCGCAATCATTGCCACGATCAGCATGAGCAGTACCTGATTCGTCTCCTCTATCCCGGTTACCTGCGTGATCAATCTGCAATATCGGTTCGTTCTGACCGCCTGCGGGTCCGTTGCGAGCGTAACGATCGGCAGGATCATCGACACGCCCAAAAGCTCTGCGGCCGCACCGAATAAAATCACAAAGATCATACCGATAAACTTTAATTTCAGTTTGAGATCAAATAAATACCGGAATTCTTTTATCAGCTTCATAGTTCCTCCAAATAATCATATAAACGCTTTGCAAACTGCTGCTCGCCCCAGCGCGCCGCCCGCTCATGTCCCGCACGAATGAGCCTGTCACACAGCACATCATCCTGCCACAGCCGCCGCACACAATCCGCGATCTCACTCACATCCGCCGGATCAAACAACAGTGCGGCATCCCCTACCTGTTCCGGTATCCCGAATATCCTTGATGTCGCAACCGGGCAGCCAAGCACAAACGCCTCCAGCTGCGGAATATTAGTAGGTCCGCCGAACGTCGGCATCACAAGCGCCCTTGCGTGCTGATAAAGCGCCACCATTTCCTCATTCGAGACATAGCCGAGAATCTTCACCTGCTCCTCTAATTCCAGCTCCCGTATCCGGCTGCATACGTCCTCATACCCGTTCTTCCCGGTTCCGCTGCACACTAAGTTGACATGCACGCCGTCCTTTTTTAACAGTGCGATTGCCTCCAAAAGCCTGCCGTGATTTTTATGTTTCCAAAACTGCGCAGGATAAAAAATATAGCTTTCAAACACATCCGGTTTTGGATACGGAGGCTTCCCAACGCTTTCATACACATAATCGGGCGCGATGAACGGGAGCGGATACACTCTGCTGCTTAAGTCCGCCGCCTGATCCCCATAACATTCTATCATCTGCTGCCTGCCAACCTCGGAATCCACAAAGACCATTCGTGCATAGCGCGCGATATTCGTATAGCTTCTCTCCCTGCTCTTATAAATCTCAGGAGCTGAGATTTCCGGAAACGCCGTCAGATACCTGTGCATCAAGTCAAATACCGACACAATCGCCGGCATGTCCATCATAAAGCTGATCTTATCCGCACACGGATAGATACAGGCTTCCATATTTTCCCTATGAAGCGCGCGGGCAAACGGATGCAAAAAACGGCAAAGCTTTCTGCATGCCGCGACCGGCAGCGTAAGCTCCGCCAAATGGTAAACCACCTTTTCCAACTTGTTTTTTTGCGCATAAATCGTCCGTAGGCCGAACCCCTCCGTGATGGGACGCCACTCCTCGTACATGATAAAAGCAACGATCTCATATCGCTCTTTTGGGAGCGCCGCAAGAGATTTTAACATCGCAAGGCAGTATTGATAAGCGCCGCCCGAATCCGGATGGCGCTCCAGATAGATTCCGATTCGTTTTTTTCTTGTGTCTGCCTGCTCCATGTTTCTCTTATTCTCCAAACGTAATGTCATACGATATCAGTCAGGTTTCTTTTTCCAATAACTTCATCGGAATTTTGATCCATTCTGAAAGACCGAAATCCTCCGGCCACATGCTGCCGTTTGTCGGTACGACCACGGTTTTGTTCTCATGCCTGTTTAAATATGCAGCCCACCAGCTATAACTGGAATTGGAAATAATCTGATTTTCCCCTTCCATCAAAAGCCTAAAATCCTCTATCCCCTTTTTATCTGACTCATATTCCGGATAGCGAATGTCATATGGACTTCCGGCGAACTGTTCCTTTACCCACTCTATCTCCTCCGAAAAACAGAAAAACACAGGATTTGGTACCTTTTTTTCAACCGCCTCCATGGCATGCAAAAAGTATTGCGGAGACGGACACGCTCCTACACGCACATAATCGCCTCTGCGGTAATGGATCGTCACGCTGCCCCGCACTGCCCTGATCTCTTCCTGCACCTGCTGCGCCCCCGCAGACAGCGGCTTTCTGAATACATAACATTCTTTTATTTTTTCTGCAGCCGGCTTGAAATACACCTCTTTTCCCCAATTTCCCTTCAAAATGAGGTTCTTGGGTTTCGCAATGTATTCCTTGAATTCCTTTGACCAAACGGTTAATTCATCTACCTTTTTTTCTGTGATCTCTTTTGTTGTCCATCCGACGCATCTGTAATGATTCCATTTATTCAGAAAACCGCGATCGATCAGACGTCTCCCTACCGGATAAGAAATACGTTTATCATAAGGCACTTCCATTTCCAACAGGTCCATGTCTCTAAAAAACCAGTCCGCGTCCTGCATTGCCGTATCAATCGCTAATACATCGTTCCGAAATGACGCTACAGCCCTGCCAAACGCATAACAAAACATCTGATTTCCGAACCCACCCGTCAAACGCACAATCACCATACCGTGTTTTCACTGCCTCCCACATGCTAAACTACTTTATTTTTTTCAGTCCGAAAATTTTTCTCTTTGCTTCCTGCAAGGTCCGATACAACGCATGGTGTTCGATTCGATCCCAGCGTTTGATGCGGTACTCATAAAACATTCCGTACATGGACAGCTCGCTGCTTCTTCGATACGCGTCTTGCCGTGCCTGTCCCACAATATGAAATAAAAAGCGTTCCAGCGCATCGTCCGTCACATGCTCCCAAAGCGTGCTCTCAGAAGTAAATACCGGTTCTTTCTGCATTGCCAGATATAATTCCCGGTTCTCATCGATCTCCCGGATTCTCCGTATCAACTCCTCCGTTGTCCCATAATCCGACACATTGATAAAGGCCCGCGGATTGCATTCCCGCACAATATACGGATTTCCCCAATAAATCGGAATGGTGCCTGCCGCCCATGCATCCATGATCTTTTCCGTTGTGTAGCCCCTCATCGATGCATTCTCTAAGGCAAGGCTGAAACGGTAATCCAGCTGGAATTTGTATTTATCGTCTACCGGCTTTCCGTCTTCCAGATTATTGCGGTATTTTCCGCCGGAATCTACTTTTTTATAAGTGCTCACCGCATCAAAAACAGCGTCTCTCTGATCCCGAAAACCGCCGCCTGCAGAAACGACATAATTACAGAATTTGCTCTTTCTCAGGTAAAATTCATCNCTNTGGGTATGCTTCGTCAACACCTTTNGCAGNAATTCTCGGTCGAACATACATAGCGGGAAATGCAGATAANGATCCTCAAAATCCAGATAATCGCTCCCGATCGCATAATCATAAATATTAAAATCCGGACATCTGGCTTCTCCGATAAATGAGATTCTCGGACATTGATATTTTAGATAATCGCTCCCCGACGTGCCGCAAAAAACGAAATCCGGATCCTTTTCATCCAATACAACATGATATTTTTTTTCCAGCACCTTTGTAAAAATACATTTCTCCGGTTCAAAGCTTTTCCAAAAATCCACATAATATATTTTTAATTCTTCCATATCGGCTTTCTCCATATGACCGTTTACTATTTTGCACGTTGCCAAATCATTCCCTCTGCTTTTAGCAATAGCTCATTTCGATTGACAGAACTGCAGACTATTCCTTATAATATCAGATATACTATCATTATGCAACGAAAGGAGATGCAAAAATGATTGTTTTAGAAGCCGGTGCAGGTTTAGGGAACCGCATGTACAGCATTGCGAGCGCTTATCATCTCGCACAGATTGCAAAACAAAAGCTTCTTANTTTATGGAAAGTGNATAACACACNTGGTTCTCAGGCAGATTCGATATTTTGTNTTCCCGNANATATNGAGATTATTTATATTACTGAGTTTTCTTCTAAGCGGACGCCATGGAAGCGCCTGAAAAGCACCCGCCTCAAAAACTCCTATAAAACAGCCGCCTCCACCGTATTCACTTCATTGAGCATCAGTATGCTCATGAGACACGAGGAGGGCTACGCCTACTTAAAAGCACTTGCTGAACGTCCTGAACTTCTCTATATCGAATCCTATGTCAACTTCCTGCCGGAAGCTGACGATCAGAGTCCGTATTACCGGATCTTTACGCCCTCCGAACAGGTTATGCAAAAAGCACGTCCTATTTTGGCGCAGTTCAAACCGGACACAATCGGTCTGCACATCCGCCGGACCGATCATATAGATGCCATACAGCACAGCCCGCTGTCTGCCTTTACAGATCAGATGGAGCTTTGTCTGAAGGGAAATCCCTCCGCAACCTTTTTCGTTGCAACAGATGATCCTGAGACCGAGCGCCGGCTTCTTACCACTTACCCGCAGGCAGTCATTGTCAACTCTACAAAACAGTTTACCCGAAAATCGACTGACGGAATCATCGACGCTTATGTTGACATTTTCTGTCTTTCCCGCTGTGCCAGAATCATCGGCAGCTATGGCAGTTCTTTCAGTCAGGCAGCCTCCAAACTCACAAATACTCCACTGAAAATCGTGGACACAGCAGGCAGTCACGCTGAAGCGTAGCGGTTTTCGCCTTCTACCCTCTTAAGCGAAACAGCCATGCCACAAACAGGGGACTGATGCGAAACAGACTTAGGATCGGCTTCTTTTTTTTCGGCAGTGCAATCTCTTTATTTTCCCGCCATAACCGCCGATACTGTGCCAAAAGTCTACCGCTTTGTTCCCGACGCTCACTCCCCCTTAAGTTTGCCCGCATCTGCGTATAATTACGAATGATACAAATCAAAANCCGCCGATACACTAACTCGATCAGCCGCTTTCCTTCTTCCGTGTCCGCATATGCTTTCACACAATCCAGCCTGTCCAGATAACATTCCACAATATATAACCGTTCCGGCCGCCAGCTCTTACGAATCAGGCTCTGCTCACGCGTCCGGTAAAAATACAACGGGGCAGTATCAAAAATCACCCCTTCCGATGCAGCAAACAACCTGTGATTGATCCTCTGATCCTCGTGCAGACGCACATGCTTTGGAAAAGAGATCTGTTCAAAAAGGCTGACCGGATATAGCTTCCCCCATACAACACAGGCTCCGACACGATCGACTTCATCATTTTCATCTTCATCAATATTGCGTATTGCCTGTATCGGAGACAGACTCTGACAGGCATCTTCCTCCTGCCTGCAATTCGCCGGTATATCCTTCTCATGGCCGTCATGCTGCGGAACGCCTCCTTCGCGAAAGCCTCTCCGGTAATCCGCGAAATTCTCCGGCACATAACAATAGCCCATCTGTATGATCTTTCCCAGATTCTTCTCCGCATGCGCAGCCGCCCGTTCCAAAAATTCCGGGTGAATACAGTCGTCGCTGTCAATGCACAGCACATATTCCCCTGTCACGTACGGAATGGCAAACTGCCTCGTATCGGAAAGTCCCTCATTTTCCTTATGCCAAACGCGAATGCGCGCATCGCGCTTTCCGTATTCATCGCAGATTGCCGATGTAGCGTCCGTCGAACCGTCATCGACGAGCAGCGCCTCCCAGTCCTGATAAGTCTGTGCCAAAACAGAATCAAGGCAAAGCGCCAAAAAACGTTCCACATTATATGCCGGGATAATGATGCTGATCTTCATGAATTTCTCTCTCCCAATCCGGTAATGTCATTTTTCGCCGATGACCTTCCCCATATACGCGATCATCTCCTCCGTCATGCCCGGATACACGCCGACCCAGAATGTATCCCGCATGATGCGGTCGGTATTCTTTAGATCACCGATCACGCGGTAGCCCTCGCCTGCCCTGCGCATTTCGTCAAAGCAAGGGTGCTTGATCAGATTGCCCGCAAAGAGCATTCTCGTCTGGATGCCGCTTTCTTCCACATGCGCGACCACAGCATTGCGGTCCACGCCCTCCTTACAGGTGAGCATAAAACCGAACCAGCTCGGATTGGCATGCTCACACGGCTCCGGCAGGATGAACCGCTCCTGAGCGCCGTTTTCTTTCAACAAATCCGTCAACATCTGCCAGTTCTTCCGCCTGCGCTCCACAAAAGAAGGAAACTTCTCAAGCTGTGCACAGCCGACCGCCGCCTGCATATCCGTCGCCTTTAAGTTATAGCCGAAATGAGAATAGACATATTTGTGATCATATCCGAGCGGCAGTTCACCGTACTGACGGTCAAAGCGGTGGCCGCACAGATTATCCCTGCCGGACGGACATACACAGTCCCTTCCCCAGTCGCGCATGGAACGGATGCATTTATGCAGAAGGGGATTGTTTGTATAGACCGCGCCTCCCTCCCCCATCGTCATATGGTGCGGCGGATAAAAACTGGATGTGCCGATGTCGCCGATCGTTCCCGTCAGATGCGTCTTCCCCTCATATTCATACTCGGAACCGAGCGCGTCACAATTATCCTCAATAAGCCACAGTCCATGTTTGTCACAGAACGCCTTTACCGCTGCAAGATCAAACGGATTGCCCAGCGTATGCGCTGCCATGACCGCTTTCGTCTTATCGGATAAGGCTTCTTCCAGCATGGAAACATCCATATTATACTGCGGGATCGTCACATCGATAAACACTGGAACCGCACCGAACTGAATGATCGGCGCAACCGTGGTCGGAAAGCCCGCGGCTACCGTAATGANCTNATNNCCNCGTTTNATTNCCCNGTCGCNCAAGAGNGGCGACGNNAACGNCATANATGCACAGAGGTTGNCGGNAGAGCNGGAATTGACAAGCGAGCAGAATTTCACACCGAGATACCTCGCAAATTCCTTCTCAAACCGATCCGTATAACGTCCCGACGTCAGCCAGAACTCCAAAGAGCTGTCCACCAGATTCACCATCTCCGCACTGTCGTAAACGCGGGAGGCATAGGAAATGCGGTCTCCCTCTGAAAATGGCTTTTTCTGATTATGATATTTGTTGCAGTACTGCTCCACTTGCGCCAGAATTTCCTTTCTTGCCTGTTCTTCCGTCATATTTTCAAACATGACCTTTTCTCCTTTTCAAAAACTGCTATTCAAACATTTACATTATGCAATGATTCACACAATCAGACAGCCTAAAAGCATGCAAAACGCAGTTGCCCGAAATCATTTCCCACTTTTCTCCAAATACAATCGGATCTGCTCATCCATACAGTCCGTGACCGGCGCTCCCGCCTGATACACGAGCGTCCAATCAATGATCTTATCCATTGTCTCGCGGATATTCCAGACCGGCTGCCAGCCGAATGTTGTCTTTAACTTCGTACAATCCAGTTTCAAAAAATTTGCCTCATGCGGCCCGCCGTCAAAACGGTCGATCCACGCTGCCTTTTTACCGGCTTTTTGCTGCCATCGCTCGCAGAACAGACTTGTCAGCTCGCCCGTCGTCACGCAGCTTTCATCGTCCGGTCCGACATTGTAGCAGCCCGCCAATGCAGAATCCTCATACTGCCCTGCCGCTACCATCAGGTATGCCATGACCGGCTCTAAGACATGCTGGTACGGTCTCGTAGAATGCGGATTTCGCACAATGATATCCTGTCCGCTCGTGACCGCCCTGATACAGTCCGGTATGATACGGTCCGCTGCAAAATCACCGCCGCCCAACACATTTCCCGCCCGCATCGTCGAGATTGCCACATTCCGCTCACCGAAAAACGCATTGCGATAGCTGTCCGTTACAAGCTCGGAGCACGATTTCGAGTTAGAGTACGGATCATAGCCGTTTAATTCCTCATTCTCCCGATATCCCCAGCACCATTCCCTGTTCCGATAAACCTTGTCCGTCGTCACGTTCACGAAGGACTTTACCGAATCCGTCAGGCGGATGCACTCCAGTACATTTACGGTTCCCATGACGTTCGTTTCATAAGTCCCACGAGGATTCTTATAAGATTCCCTGACGAGCGGCTGCGCCGCCATGTGAATGACAATCTCCGGCTGGTACTCGGTAAATACGCGATATAATGCTTCGTAATCCCTGATGTCTCCGATCACGGAAACCATTCTTCCGGACAATCCGCTTATGTCAAACAGATTAGGCTGTGTCGGCGGCTCTAAGGCATATCCGACCACCTTCGCTCCCGCGCACACTAATGCACGGCACATCCAGCTTCCCTTAAAACCGGTATGACCCGTGACCAGTATCGTCTTGTTTCGGTAAAAAGATAAATCCATGATTGGCACTCCTGTCCTTAACTTTATAACGTCACTTGATTTCAACGTCCGATGCCGCTTTCAGCACAATCTTACCAAAGTTTCCACGGCGCATTTCCGCCTGTCCAGAGCTCCTCTAACAGCTTTTTATCCCGCATGGTATCCATCGGCTGCCAAAACCCCTCATGCCGGTATGCCGACATTTGGTTCTCTCGTGTTAACGTTTCGTATGGCTGCTTTTCAAGCTGCTGCGAATCATCCGTCAAATATCGGAATATCTCCGGTTCCATCACGGCAAAGCCCGCGTTCACCCATGCCTCGTCCTTTTTATCTTTTTCGCGGATGCTCTCCACCATTCCTGTTCCGGAATCGATTTGAATCGTTCCCCATCGTCCGCTCGGCTTTGCAGCGGTGATCGTTGCGATCGTTCCGCTTTTCTCATGAAACGCAAGCAATGCCGGAATATCGATATCCGCCACACCGTCGCCATATGTCATCATGAACGGTTCGTTACCGATATATTTCTGAATCCTCCGGATTCTCCCCGCCGTATTCGTGTGAAGCCCCGTATTTGCAAGCGTAATGTTCCACGGCTCCGTCACACTCTCGCAGACTGTTGACGTATTATTTTTCAGATCGATGACTACATCCGACTCGATCATATAATAATCCATGAAATATTCCTTGATCATCTGTCCCTTATAGCCGCAGCAGATCACAAAGTCATGAAAGCCGTAATAGGAATATATTTTCATAATATGCCAAAGGATCGGATTATCTCCGATCTCGATCATCGGCTTCGGCCGCAAATGCGACTCCTCGCTGATTCTTGTTCCCAGTCCGCCTGCTAAAATCACCACCTTCATTACACTGTCTCCCCCCTATTCGGCTACGCCCTCAAAAACGATCTCATAAACGACCCATCCCCGATAATGAAACTCCTGCTCTTGTACCACACGATACCGCGCCTTTATCGCATCTGCGATTTCTTCCCCTCCAAACTCTAAGTAAAAATAAGCAGCCTGATCAAATTCAACCTTCTCGAACAGCGTCTCCAACGCCTGCACATTTGTTACCTCATATACGTCAAATGATTCATTTCTTTCCGAAGGAAGCATCTCCCGGCGATCTGCCCTGCCATTCCAATACTGTGTACNATGGNGATACTCACNGTNACCCACATGTCCTGCTCNTGCCACTCCCACAAATCCGTTAAAATAATAATANCCATTGTTTAAANCCGGAAAANTGATCGTATTCTCCGCCTCTATCGCGCCCTCCATCGCATCACAGAGCGCGCGTTCCAGCCAAAGCACTTCCTTATTATAAATAACCGCATCCCCCGGCGCGCTGTCCGAATCAATACCGGTAGAGATCATCACGCTACTCCCAATCGGAAATGTTCGAAATACCCGCTTTGAAAGTGGATCGATCGTGCAAAAAGAGGAAATCAGCATAAGCGCCGCAAGCACGGACAATATGCCCGTTAACAACCGACAGTGTTCTTTCCACAACAGCTGTACTAACAGATAGACAGCCAAAATATATAGAAAAACAGGTACGATCGATACATAACGCNGATGATTGATNNTNTTAAAAAAACAATTAAACAGAATATAACTCATTCCTCCCAATAATAGCGGCAACATCCATCCTTTCTTTTCAACCCGCATTTTTCGTCTGACCAAAAGCACACTGCCGCCACAGACGATGATCGCAGTAAACACCCAGCCAAAATTTAATATACACAACACTTTCAGTTTCTCTGCTATATATGCCCCATCAATCTGAAAACCGCCTTCCCCGCCCCAAAATCCGATCAGGGCAACCGTCAGGACCCACAGAAAAGCCACCGATAAAAATGCATAGTTGCGCGCACGGATGAATTGATTTTTTATCCTGACCACGACAGAACCTTCATCCTCAAAAAGCGCTTCATTCAGCACCACTCCGATGCAGAGCATGCCATAAATTAAGATAGCCGGCTCCTTGGTAAAAGAAAGAAACAATCCAAAAATGACCTGCAGCAACCACTGTTTCTTAACTGTATAATACAATACAACGGTAAAGAGACACATACAATGGAAATCCAGATTATAATAATTCACCATTCCCAATATAAACGGAGAAAATGCATAGATTGCCGTTCCAAGCAGACGCNGCANNTNCCCTGTTTNCGNCANGATGTGCTTCAATATCCCGTAAAANNCACAAATGCTGACCACATAGATCACGATATTAGCACACACGATTCCGTACTCCAAATGATGACCGAAAACCGCTCCCAAAAACAAATTCATTGCGGAAAATGTGTGTGAAATATGCCCATAAAGCGCCATTTTCCCGATGGAATATATGGATGCAGCCAGATTTGCCTCATAGTAAGTCGACCCGTCCCATTTAAACTGTACCATATCCGGATCATAAGCCAAAAGCAAGGCGCCCGCACACAAAAGAAACAGATATTTCCGTTTGTTCAGAAACTCCTTCATCTTATCCCAAACCATGCCCTCTGGTCTGCCACTGTGCAAAAGAGCATATTCCGCACCCACGGCAATTACCGCAAACACAATTTGAGACATTAACTCATACCACATTCCGTTTTGAATATCATACCCAATATGAACCCCTAAAAACACCACGGCACAGACGCTGCACAAGGTATTCCACATCAAAAACTGCCCAAACACCTCCGCATCAGCCATGATTTTTCTGCAAAGCACAAGATAGGCTGCCCCTCCGGCTGCAGCCATCAGAAGATGGAGCAGCATAAAACGTCTATCAATATGTTCAATGGTAGAAAAGCAAAAACTTAAATAGATACAGCCTATCAATACAAATCCAAGCAATACCTCCTGCACACGAGGCTTTTTTATCCAGACAGACACCAAGTTTCCCCCTAACCGCACTCTCTTTTTGTTGTTATATTTGTCCATGCCGCCGCCAGCGCAAACACCGCCGTCGCCAGCTCTCTATAAGTCATCCATGCATGAATGTGAGAATGATTCGCCTTCAACATCAGCCATACATTGGGCATCAGCATGAGCAATAGCATTCCCCAAAAGAACGGTTCATGTATCACAGATATCTTCCCATTTTTCTTAACTAATCTCACAAGAATCATCACCGCAAACAGCAGTGCGGCAGCCAGCAAAACCGGATTATACAGCATTGCGATATTTTCCCACAGTGCCCCGAATCTGGAGATTGCAACAGTCTGTCCACTGTTTGCATCAATTGCCGCGGTCCTGTATAGAATCTGCCCCAGTGCCTCACCCACAATATTCTGTCCAAGCACAGCAGAAGCAATGCACCACTTCATTCCCCAAATTCCAATGTAGCCAATCACCCAGCATACTCCATTCCAAAGCAGATCTATGACCACATCCCTAATCCCATGCAGGTTGTCTTTTTCCAAAATCAGCCGGAAGATCATCAGAAATCCAAGCGGTACGAACGGATACGTCAGGAAATCAAAAAAGCAGGTCAGGCATCCTGCCACTGCAAAAAACTCTCCAAAACAACCTTTTTTCTGTATCCATGTATATTGTGTAAGCAAAATCAGCAATAGGAACATCGTGACATAATACATTTGTGAGTATTGCAGAGACTGTACATTCACAAACGGCATCAAAAACCAGCACCCCAGAATAAACGCCGCTATATACTGCCCACATCTCCTTTTTATCATCGCGCCCACGACAGCCGCCGTCAATACGATATATGCGACAATATTAATCTTCTTAATGTCCGGATAGGACGCAATCAACAGTAATGGCTTCAATATAACCAAATAGCCATTCCAATAGCGTGCATACGACACACGCTCTCCACCCTCCTCATCCCGCATATAGGAGAAAAACGCTTCCATCTNCATTTTATCCTGCCATCCATAACNATACGCTCCTGCAGACTCTCTCCATACNCTGTCCTGTCCGTCATAAACAGCCGTATTAAGCATGGTTGCATCCGTATAATTATCAAGCGCAGTTGCCTTTTGCCCCGGAATACATTCATAATGGCTGCCTTGCCCCTCCAGTACTTTAACAGCCTTCTCTGCATGAACTTTCATAGGGGCAGTCGGTAATAAATAAACAAGTGCCAATAACAACCAGCCGATTCCTGCCATCATACAGACTACTAAAATACAACGCCATATCTCTCTGACGATTTTCTGCCCCACTGCATCATTCCTCCAATATTTCCATTCAAAGGCCGATCTTTCATACCCCCGCTCGTTGTAGCATAGCGTTGCATTATGCAGACCAAACCACATCTATACTGTACCCAAAAGCCTAAAGACTGTCAAGAAACAATGCAGACGGCTATATCGATAAAACCGTTCTTCTCATGCGCCTAAGGATATTTTGTTTCGTGTCTGAGCAGCTCATATCCGTCTTCATCACCACCCCACTCAATGAAATCTATCAGTTTCCCTGTCGCCTTTCCGCGACAATGAACTCCATTCACCGCCGATTCTCCCAAAAATAACTATAATCCGAATAATTG
>WFLX010290769.1_pt1 | contig 14493 bp, 7 predicted proteins | sample 4967041 | NCBI WGS metagenome assembly WFLX01 (sample SAMN12857096, study PRJNA449069) | gut metagenome | isolation source: stool from male and female vole | host: Microtus ochrogaster | place: USA:Florida | collected 2017
CCCACTCTCAATGAGGGATAAAATATCTGTCATATTTTCAGGGGTTCCGCCGGGTGTGTAATCAGGATTTACCGATGGTGGCGGATTTAATCATCGGTTATCCTTTGCGCCCGAAGGTCGCTTGCTTGTATTACTTCCCGAAAAAGCATACCTTTGGCTATGCCAATATTCATAGCTATCGGCTCAGATAATGTTTTCGGCAAATAAATTGGAATGATTCGGGAACATTTCCCTCAAGGTTGCCGGTGGCTCTACGGCTTTCCACGGCCTCAAGCATTGGTACGGAACCACAATTCACCCATTGCACCAACTATAAGGATTTCCGCGGTGAATCCTTTTCGGATGTCGGTTAAAGGTGGCGACTATACCTGTCGCACGGTCAATTATATCAAGATTTCTGATGCAATAACATCATGAAATATCGTAAAGTTCTGGCAGTCCGATGTTTGGCAAACAATTACCGGAGTCTGTCCGACGTTTGTCTATCTTAGCTGAGATATTTCTCGGAATTGGCTGCTATAACCTTACTCTACTATTGCAACACACCCCATTGGGATAAGTTTGCCGGATTTCAGACACTTCCCCAATACTCCCCACAGTTTCCTCAACATTCCCCAAGAAAAATAATAATGTAGATATCGAATTTAGCCCAACAAAGAAAGATCCCGCCATTCAATGCTACCATGCAATGAAAGGTAGGATGAGTATGACTGTATTAAAGATTGTTATTAAATTTAAATCCGAGAGATTCAGGGAGATTTAGCTGGGCATAATTGCTGACTTTTTCGCGATTCGCTGACAATTTGCTGACAAAAATACAAAGAAAAACCCCGCAACCATTGAATTTCAATGAGTTACGAGATTAATCTTGTGCCCGGAACAGGACTCGAACCTGCACGCCTCGCAGCACTCGCACCTGAAACGAGCGCGTCTACCATTCCGCCACCCGGGCCTGCTACGCTCCGCCGCGACCCGATCGAGAGTCTACGCGGGGCTGATATGTCGGTCGCTCCGGCGAGGGGCAATCGAGCCGCCGCGCCTTTGCGGGGGCAAAGTTAAGGGTTTCCGCTCTATTTACCAAATTTTTTTGCGGGTTAATTGATTTTTGGGTCTCAGTTTTTGGTCGGGCGGGGGGAAATGGGGCGGTAGTAGGCGCGGGGAGGGAGGGAGTCGGCGAGCTCGGGGTGGAAGATGGCGATGAGGTCGGCGAGAATGAGGTCGGGGTTGACGACGCCGCTCTCCCAGTAGTCGCTGCCGCCGCCGGGCGACGAGCGGAGGTTGTTGTTCCAGACGTTGCCGGCGGCCACGGGACGGGTGTCGGCAAGCTTGGGGTACGCGGCTCGGAGCTCGTCGAGGGTGGTGAACCGGCCTGTGTTGATCCAGTAGTCGGCCTGGTTGAGCAGGGTGTAGGCCTGCTCGAGGTCGATAGGCTCGGAGCGGGTGGAGGCGTTGCGGCTATATAGGTAGTCGGCGTTGGCGTCGCTGATGAGGCGGACGGCGTAGCTGCGGGTCGAGGGCATGACCCAGGCGTCGTTGTAGGGGGTGTTGAGCATCACTTTGGGGCGGGAGGGGGCGCGGGAGGCGAGTTGCCTGTAGCTGTCGTAGCGGGGGGGGATCCGCTCGAAGACTTGCTCGGCGCGGTCGCGCTCCCCTATCATCTCGCCGACGGCGACAAGCCACTCTGCTTTGCCGAGGGGCGACTGCTCCATGTATTCGCCTATGTAGACGTAGGGTATGTCGAGCTCGCGGAGCTTCGGCTCGATGGGGTGGGCTCCCTCCACGCCGTAGAGCATGACGAGGTCGGGGCGGAGGGAGACGAGGAGCTCGAAGTCGACGTTGCCGTCGTAGCCGACGTCGGCTATGGTGTCGCGGCCTGCCTGAACGGCTTTGTTGGAGATAAAGTCGAGGCCGGAAACGCCGACGATGCGGTCGACGGCGCCGAGGGCGTCGAGCATGGCGACCTGGCTCGACGAGAAGCACACGACGCGTCGGGCGGGGCCGCGGAGCGCGGGGCCGCGGTAGCCGTCGGGGGCGGACTCGCCACCGCGGGCCACGAAAAGATACTGCGACGCGGCGGTGTCGGCGCCCTGCCATAAGCCGCTGAGCCGCAGCAGGGTGCTCTCGGATCCGGGCTGGCGAAGCAGCTCGAAGCCCTCGGCATAGCGGGGGCGATAGACCGACTCGGTGAAGCGGGCGACAGAGTCGTCGGCCCGACGGGCGCATGAGGCGAGGAGCGCTATGAGAATCGCTAAGAGTAGTGTATGTTTCATCGCCGCGAAGTTACGCGTTATGGCCCATATTTACGCCGAGAGAGGGCGAAATCTGACAAAAAAGGGGCTGAATGGGCTGAAATACGCGCCGTTTTATTAAATTCGCGCATTAATCCTTACAAACCATGAAACGCAAAGCCACTATACTCGCCTCTCTACTCTCGCTGCTGCCCGCGGCGGCGGTGGCCGAAATGCCCGCTTCGGCCGACGTGATGACCGACGCCGAAGCGGTTGCCGGATATTTTATGAAGGCTAACCCCGACGTCGGCGCCGACAGCTATGTCGGGGGGAAGAAGCGCAATTCGCGGATATGGACCCGCGGGGTCTTCTACGAGGGTCTTCTCAACATGGTCCGCGAAGAGCCTAAGGCTGAATGGGTGAAATACGCGCTTGACTGGGGCGAATACCACGACTGGTATAGCTGCACCGACGAGCAGGCGCGCCACGCCGACTTTCAATGCTGCGGCCAGAGCTACCTCGAGATGTACATGATGGACCCGACGCAAACGAAGCGGATGGAGCATATAAAAATGCGCATCGACAACATGATGGCGACCGACAAGGTCAACGACTGGTACTGGATCGACGCGGTGCAGATGGCGATGCCTATCTTCACTCAGCTTGGCAGCATCACGGGCGACGCGGCTTACTTTGAGCGCGCCCGCGAGATGTATGTCTACACCCGCGACCATCAGGGAGGGTCGAAGAAGGGGGGCGGCTCTCCCCTATTCAACGAGAAGTCGGGGCTATGGTACCGCGACTATAAGTTTGACCCTCCGTATAAGGACAAGGTGGAGACCGACAAGGATTGCTACTGGAGCCGCGGCAACGGGTGGATTTACATGGCCCTGAGCCGAGTGCTGCAGTTCGCGCCCGAGTCGGAGCCTTACCGCGGGGACTACGGGGCCGACTTCACGTCGATGAGCCGCGCGCTGCTCGACTGCCAGCGGGCCGACGGATTCTGGAACGTCAGCCTCGCCGCGCCCTCCAATTTCGGGGCGAAAGGGAGCGAGGGGCCTGAAATATCGGGCACGGCCCTCTTCGTGGGAGGCATGGCCTACGGAGTGCGCAGCGGACTGCTCGACAAGGACACCTATCTCCCGGCCATAGAGCGGGGGTGGGAAGCGATGCACCGGGCCGTGCACCCCGACAACGGCTACGTGGGCTATATGCAGGGCACCGGGTCGGCCCCCGAAGACGGCGGGCCTATCACCTACGACTCGCGCCCCGACTTCGAGGACTTCGGCATAGGGTGCTGGCTCTGGGGAGCGGCTGAGGTTCACGCGCTGGCCACTCAGATAGAGGCGGGCGAATCGGGAGTAGGCAACGTGACGGTCGACGACGAAGCCGACGCGGACGACAGCTACCGCGACCTCACCGGCCGCGCGGTGACGGCCCCGCGCCCAGGCTCGCTGTACATCCACCGCCACCGCCTTATCAGATACTGACACAGGAGATAAGAGATATAAGAAACTTACTCAAAAAAAATGAAGCACTGGCCTCACGGTCGGTGCTTCACGTTTCCACTTAATAGCGGGAGGAGGAATTTAATCAAAAAATTCAACCTTCTTCAGAATTATGTGCATACAGTAACAGTTTTCAGACATCATAACCAATCGTAACATTAACGANAGATNTAATTAAAAANTAAAAATAACNCGTTACCAANAAAATATTAAGAANGAGAGGAAGAGAGGAAGGAGAGAGAGGAGAGAGGAGATTGAGGATAATCTGAAATTACTTATTGCTATCTTTCGATGTCGTGATTAATTAAAATCTCAATTACTTAAAATTCATGCAAATTTACAACATATTTTTGATTTAATCAATCATTTGTTGGATTTTTTTTGCGAAACAACTCACTTATTTTTAATGAAATCTAAGAACAGAGAGGATGATTCACCAATGCTTCGCGCGCCTATCTTCGCAGGTGCGAAATTGAAGCTGAAGTTCCTCCATTCAGAGAAGCCGTCCTCGTCTTTGAAAACTCTGAACACCCCCTTATTCATCAGTATGTGATTAGGATCCTCACCCTTGTCAACCATCACAAAAGCGTAATAGAGATTAGAGATACCTGATGAGGTTTTCTCGCCACTGATCAAGAGGGCTGTTTTAGTATAAATGCCTCTGGTTTCTCCGACTGTATTGAAGAATACGGCGAATTCATTGCCGCTACCTTGTATGTAACAGCCATTTCCCATTTCATAATTGGTCTGAGACTCATTGCTGCCTTTATAGTCAAGAGTGAGGGTTGTCATATTCTGATTAAAGAATCCGACATAATGACTTGTGACTATAGCGCCCGGAGCATAACCGCCGTTGCCGTAATCTTCGCAATATACCGTGATGAACGGATTTATGTAATATGCTCCCTCAATCGACGGAGGGGTGGTGCCTGTGGGGATAGGCATATACTTCTTCATCTTATCGACAATCTCTTGTGGAATTACGTTTACGAGCATACCCCCCTGGCAAGAGCAGGTTTTGATGCGTATTGTGGTGCCGTTGGCCAATACAAACACATAGTATTCACCATCCTGATACACGTCGCTTATGATTGAGCTACCACCTTCTACAGTAGCTTTCACGGGATTACCATAAGCGTCGGTAATAAGATTCCAAGTAACGCCCTTGTCGTAAGATACCATCCAATATCCGAACATATCCACTTTAAGTATGGGGGTTATCACTTCACCATTCTCAGAGTTTTGACCGTCTTTACCATCTTTGCCGTCTTTACCTACAGCGGGAATCTTATTGCCGTGATCGTCAAGAAGCCAAGTGGTATTACCATCTACGGTGACGGTCCAGTAATAGGTGTCGCCGTCAAGCTTAACGCCTATGATGGGATAAGAACCGTCCTTGCCGTCTTTGCCATCGGCGCCATCCTTGCCGTCGGCACCGTTTTGACCGTCTTTGCCATCGGCGCCATTCTTTCCGTCAGCACCATGACGTAGCACTAAGGAAGTGCCGTCACTCATATTTACAAGGTAACCGTATTCGGTTTCAGTTACGCTCACAATAACGGTGCCGTTTTTCTGGGCATTGAGAAGAGCCTGTATTGACTGGATTGTTGAGTTCATATTCGACAGTTGCGCCTCTATATTAGTGACGCGCTGGTCAAGGTCATCAACCTTTCCCCAAAGATCCGTGTCATCGTACTTACTGCAAGATACCACCGACACTATCGCGAACAACAAGCAGAATAATTTAATCAAAGATTTCATTTTAAAATATATTTTTAAGAATTATTCAATTTGGTTTATTTTAGGGTTTCGTAAACACAACGTTGAACCGGCGGCGAGCCTTGACTCTCTTGTCGGGGGTCATAATAGTAATCTTCAACTCGTGTTGCTTGCCGTCAACCTTCGACTGTGGTACGACAATCTTGATAGTTGAGCTGTGTTTCATGGCACCGGTCACAGGCAGTGTTTGAAGCGAAACACCAGAGAAGTTATCCGGGGCGAAAATAACGGTACCACCGGTATATTCCGACAGCAGCCAGGGATTCTCCGATACTCCGGGGTTATTAGCGGGCTTTGACGAACTGAACACGGTATGTACCGTACCCTTATTCGTATCCCAATTTGTCTTAACACTTTCTACTGAGAATTCGCTGCGACCTTGCACCTCATTATTCTCATCAGTGAAGTTCACATAGATACGGTTGGCACCTGTTCTGAAATTAAAAAACGCGTCGGCAAACCGCAATGCGGCCACTCCATTCTCTTGCGCTGAACTCAAATTGTAAGGGCCTGTTTTGCTCGAAAGATATGAAGCGTCTGATCCACCAAAGTGAGCGGTACGCCCTATGCCAGTTGAGTAGTTGAGGAATTGTGAGAGCATCGACGCTGTGGTAATATTCAAGGCTCCAGTTATGCGTCCGTCGTAGCCTACACATCCGAACTTTATGTCTACCCCCGACGACGTAAGCGAGTTAGACCAGGCTATGATATCGCGCGCGATCGCATCTGCCTCCTCGCTCATCGAGCCAGAGTTGTCGACCAAGAACACTAGATCGACTTTATGAATTTCTTCCTCAATTCCAAAAATCACATTTCCTTTCGGATCATTATCCAGATCCACCCAAGTGTTCTGACCCGAGAGACCAGTTCCCACGAGCTTGAGATAAGTCTGGTCAAAGGGGTGTTGAATACCTGTAAGCTCTATGTTGTAAATAAATGTGCCGTTGATTTTACCTGGATAGCAGTTTGCGTTTGGTATGATGGCATTAATTTCCATGTCGGGGAAATCGGGAGTTGGACCTGCATCTTTATCACTCGGGATCCCAGTGTTATTGCATTCACATGATTTGATTCGTATTGTGGTGCCGTTTGACAGCACGAACACATAATATTCGCCGTCGATATACACATCCACTACAGAACTATCAGTAAACCCGGTCACTATAACTACGTCGCCGTATGAATCATATACATATTGCCATGTTTTTCCATTATCATAGGAAATCTCCAATGATCCTCCGGCTGCGACTCGAAGAACTATCTTTACGGCATCAATCAGACCGCTGCCGGCGTCTTTGCCGTCTATGCCATCCTTGCCGTCGCGACCCATAGCGGGAATTTTATTACCGTTTTTGTCAAGAATAAAAGAGGTAACGCCTTTTACGGTGATTGTCCAATAATACATATCGCCCACTTTCTGGACGCCGATTTCGGGAGTCGCACCGTCGGCTCCGTCCTTGCCGTCAGCTCCGTCTTTGCCGTCAGCCCCGTTTTGACCATCCTTGCCGTCAGCTCCGTCTTTGCCGTCGCGACCGTTATGAAGAACGATTCTCGATCCATCGCTCATCACTATCACATAGCCGTCGGGGCGCGTTTCCACACTCGCTATGCTGAGATTGTTTTTTACGGCGTTGAGCATCGCCATAATGTTCACCACATCAGAGTTCATGGTTTCCATCGCCTGCTCAATCACATCTACCCTATGGCCAAGCTCATCGAGCTTGCCGGTTATAGGGCCGTCGTCATAACTACTACAGCCGACCAACGTCGACATCATAAAGAACGACAAAGCGGAATACAAAAGTCTGTTCATAAATTTGATATTAATTGGTTTATGAAACATGACAAAAACCGAAAATTAGTTGTCATAACAACCTATTTCCAATTATTTGTCATGTTTCGTTACAAGCATACACGGTTATCTGAGATATAATTTCTTACCGTTGACGATATAGAGGCCATGCAATCCGTCAAAAGCCTCAGCTTTTGGCGCACGGCGAATCAGCATGCCTTGGAGATTGTAAACTTCCACAATCGCATCATCGTCAAGCATGGATGAATCGATAGGATCGATGAATATATCCTCAACGCCTGATTGCGGATCGACTGTGTAGGTAAACTCCCAATCACGGTCATAAAAAATTTGTTTTGGAGAATCACCACTATACCATAATACTAAAGTATTTTCTGGAATTATTGTCTTATATGTGCCATACTTAGTAATATCAGGTTCAAAGTAAAGATGAATCTTAGGACGGCCATCACTGCTAGCCTTTCTAAGAACAGCTTTTGAGTCAACTAATTCATCATTTTCACCCTCCACATCTGAGATTTTATAAACATCAAATGTGGTTTCTACATTCTCGGAAATTTCCAGTGAACTTGAATTTTCAAAATAAATCGATACCGAGTCGAGAGTCCTTACGGTTGAGCCGATTTTCGGACTGACAATTATTACTCCGAAAGATGCTTCTTCATCCTCATTTTTCACAACCGTAACCTCAAACTCCATCTCCTCGTTGGGGTCATAACTCAAATAATTTATGTCCTTGGAAAGCCAAAACACTTCTTTGGGTATTTTAAGAATATAGGTTCCTTTGACAGAAATATTAGGATCAAACTCGCAATACACGACTGGCTTGTTATCGAAATTCTCGAACTTCTTCACCGTCGACACACTGTCAGTCAGATTATCAACACTGTAAAGATTTATTGCATGTTTATATAGCATCTGTTTATCAAGAAAACCTTCCACATAACCAGCTTTTGAAAAGTCTATATTGAAAGATTTGAGAGTTGTAATAGGAGTACCGGGAGCATCGTCAGGATTCCATGTGATATCCGCCTGATTTTCCTTTGGCTTAACCGTATAATTTATTGTCATTTCGACATTATTGAATCCGATTCCCAACTTAAACATTCCTTCTGGTATAGTAAGAGTGTAAGCGCCGCGAGAGGTTTGCGGAGTGTCGAGCACGAATGCATAAGGTGCTTCATCCGACATTTTTCCGTCAATCGTCTGTTCGCCCTTAGCCAAGGTTATTTTCTTACTTAGGTCAACCGACTTAATGCCGTCGGCATACGAAAACGTGAATTCGTCAAGCAGGAGAAGCGGTTGGGCGTTTGATGGATAAACGGTCAACGATCGGGGTACATTACAGAGGAATGTGGCAGTGACATATTGGGTATTAGCTGCGCCGTCGCAGATAGTAAGACCGTCGGCGTCGGTCGCATATACATTTAGAGCGAATGCAAGGCTATCAGTAACAGCAATTTCAGGCACTGTCACGCTCCAAATATTCTTCTCAGCATTATTGGACGTGAAGTTTACTGCTGGAACAGTTTTTCCTGCATATACGACATCAACTTTCGATAAATTGGCTTCACCCGAAAATGTGAGCGAAACAACGTTGTCAGAAGCGGAAGTAATCACAGATGACACTTCGGGCGATTGCGCAGAGAGTTTGACTTCACTATAGGGAAGTTTTGCTTCTCCAGAATAATAGACCTCGTAGGGATCGGGAACTGGTCCGGTAAGCATTTCCGCAGTGAAAACAGCGGCATATGTATGACCTTCGTAGAGAACCAAATCTTCATTGATTGTGAAATTATATACATACTCGCCACCCGATTCCACAGGACTGCCGTCGACATCTTTTAATAAACTGATGTCAGGGGTCAAAGTGTCAAAAAGATTTATATATAGATACTCTGCCTTGAAGTTAGTTTTGACAGAGATTTTACTGGTTTCAGTAAATATGTCATATAATTTATCAGGTTCAGGAGTTACTGAAATATATCGAGGAGCATCAGGATTGTGCTTGATGAGTATTTTGGTCAGATATAGGGTTTTAGACGATCCATCCACTTTCAATGTGATCTTCGTATGCCCTTTCATATTCTTGTCGACTATAATTGGAGCGATAACTGAAGGGTTGGCTTCGCCGGCCGTAAGATTATAGATGTTCTTGAATCCTTTGACTTGATAGGGGTCGCAGCCGTCGACGGTCATCAGCATATTCGAGTTTTCACTGCTCGACCCACTATGGCAATTGAAGCCTTCAAAATAAATCTCATCGAATCTGTCTAATTCGCTTTCAAGTGTAATTACGATGGAGTTATTGACAATAGGATTGAGATAGGCGGTATTGTATGACACCGAACCGGAGGGATCTAACGAAACTTCCTGAATTCGGGTTTTACAATCAATCGTTCCGCCATCTGTGACTGCTCTTACTTGGTCACCGATTTTTTCAAAAATACAGGAAAAAACCGTGTTATCATCGGCTTGCGCGGTGAGCGCAAACGATGAAACACAGATTAGAGAGAAAAGTATATTATATAAGCGTGACATTATGATTATTAGAATTAATTAACGCACTTGTGATCAGCGGTCATGCTGCTGGTCGATAATTGTCGGATACCATTTGTCGTCAATCTTGCGGAACGAGAGAACGCAACGCATGGCATTAGATGGACCAGACTGATTGTCTGCACCGTCATCGTTGATCGTATAGTTGACTTCAGTATCGAGTTCGCTATAGAATTTCACATTATTGATTCGGAATGTGTCAATTGGAAAGAGTGAAACACTACGTTTTAGCTGCGCAGTTCTTTCGGTACTTAGAGGAGAAACAGTTTTATTTTTTTCGTCAACTTCTACAAGCATTGCCACTGCATCATCATATTTTCCGTCTTTGAGCAAATTTATATATTGATTAGCCATATCCATCACCGTAGTAGTGTCAGCTGAAGTGTAAACAACTCTTTGGTCAATGCGTTCGTTAAGGATAAGAAGAGTTTCACGGTCAACAATTTGCTCTTTCTTCTCACCTCCGCCGCAACTCGTCAAAGCCGTACCTAATAACGAAATAATAAATAGAAAATAGAATATCTTCATACAACAAAGATGTTTTAGAAAATAGAGCATTCTCATTTCCAAATAAGAATGCTCTATTTATCAATTAGAAATCTAAATTATTAACAATTNTCAATTCTGGGGAACATAGNNATGAGNATAGATAGGAATTGCAATGTAATNTACGAGNNTNCCGNAGCAGTAGTCAATCTNAACAGGAATATAAGCGTAGCACATTTCCTCAATATTTGAACCACCATTATTCAAGAATGTTAATTGGTCAAGTATTTCGCGGCCACTTGAATCCAACGGATGCTGAACAGAAATATTAACATTACCATTGGTCAAACGTGTGAGTTGTGCTCTTGTCATTCTTTGATTCTTGGGGAGGTTATTGTTAACTACAATCGAGCCACCAACGACTTCTAAACCGTAAGTAACCATAGCATCAAGCTCTTCATTTGTAAATGTTTTGGGAACAACCTGATAATAATCAAAGAGTTCGCTATAATACTTCTTTTGCTCGTTATTGTAGTTATACCCTGCAGTAACCCTAGGAATGTCAGCACCTTGTTGCGCAACCAAATAGCCGNGGAAGTCACTCATTGTANANACATCTGCTAACGATACTGGTTTACATCCACCAATCACGCCGTCTTCAAGAGCACCATTAGATTTAATATTAATTCTGAGTGCATCAATCAGGCAGAGGTCGTAATCCTTAACAAGTAAATAGTTCCACTCATTTAGTCTTGTCCATACGCCCATGTCCACTTTATTATTATGAGTACGAGCAGGAACATAAGAACCATCAGCCTGTCGTACATCATCACCCAGCTTATTGATAATAGAGCTCAAGCCATTCTTACATGAGCTATCTGCAAATATCTTAGCTGCACGCCAATTAGGCATGGGATTCCAAGAAGTGTATTGTACAGGTGTCGACATTACTTTAGCANTGCCANCNTNAACTTCAATCCAATACATCTGAAGTGCATTATTAGAACCGTTCTTCTTAAGCTTATAGCCGCTGAANTCANTCCANATCAAAGATTCGGGAGCAGGATCATTTGTGTTAGAAAGCGAGTTAGCAATAGCCGAGGAAGTATATCCATTCACCGACTGGTTTTTACGGAATTGGATATCGTAAGAACNACATGCTGNTAAATTCTTAACAATGTATGATATAATACNTCCATTCNTATTATAAACAAATGCGTTTGNGANGTTGAAGTCATATANACATTTATCATAACCNGNATTTAAGAAATTAGACATTTGATAACCCATTGCAGGAGTATTATTGGGGACACTGAAAGTTGAGTAGAAGTTACCTTCTGTTTGAGCATTTGTTTTATACTGTACAGGGAAAACATCTACAATATCATACTTCTGATACCAATACTGGTCATAGTAACCTTCAAGAGCGGGGAACTTCTGAGGAGCTTTAACTTTCACAGTCCAATCAAACCAAATATCGGGATATTCAGGATCATTAGATTTGAAAGTGATTCGCGCAGGAATGAGTTTATAGTTATGTATAGCTTTGGCGGGATCGTCATTGCTGAAAATCACACGCTTGATATCGGCGCTGTTAAGATTCCAGGTGCAAACGAGAGCATCGCCATGAATATTTGTGGTGGTAACTATCGCAGGCAAATTACCATTATAAGTACCTTGCACCTCACCGCTGGTTGCCTGTATGTTATTATCCACGTATCCTTTCCAAGTGCCGCCTATAATAGTGCGATCTGCTGCGGGATAAATTTTATCAAACTTTTCCTGGCTGACACCCTGAGTACCGATAACGGCATATACTTTATTAACAAACTCTCTCCAAGTATATCCCTCTACAGTGACATCACCACAAGGATCAAGAGTGATTTCAGAAGTTAAATCGTCAATATGCTTAGGATCTAAAGCAGGTTTCTCTAACTCAATCTCTTCATCCCATTTAATCTTAATGTAACGCTGGTCGAGAGTATAATTGTTCACAGTGTCACATAACATGATACGGATGATAGGCTCTTTACCGATAACCGCTTTGTTGTCAGTTATGCCCGCAGGTGTTTTGGAATAGAGTATGCTGTTATTTTTGATAGCAGCAAATTCCTGCTGGTTGGTTTGGTTCTGAACATCAGTTGTATATTTTGCATCAGCGATATGGAAGCGGAAAGCAAGACCATATTTCTTAAGTTCATCACGTTTAATAGAAATATGCTTTGAGTCAGGGCGATTAGCATAATCACGCTCATAGCAACCAGTAACAAGTTGAGCCAAGTCAAACTCTTTGTTAAACATAAGTTTAGCATAGACGAGTTGATCCTGATCAACATACGACTGATAAACAGCGGCTGAATCAGAGAAGTGATACTCCGTATTGCTCCATTTATTGTAAGTAGGAGCAACCATCTGCTCAGGAAGAGTTTTAGCGCTACCGTTACGGTATTGGCCAAACTGTTCATTAGTTACGGCGACTTGAGTAATCTGAGGAGCGAAAGTGGTTTCAGTCACCATGCTGTACTCTGAATAAATTTCAGCGTATTCTGCACCAGTTTCGGCGTCAGCTTTGCGTGGAATCTTCACTGCAGCTACCCAAATATCGCCATTAGAAGTAGCGAGGCTGACGTTAGGATTACGCTTTGCGTTCACAGTAAGGATTCCATCATGATAGTTATCATCAATTGAACTGTAGAGTACAGGTGATTCTGTAGCCGTGCGTGATTTTGCAGTGTGGGCTACAAAACTGATATTATCTTTGTCAATCGATTCCAGTTTGACAGTATTTGGGTTAAGGCGATACTGAATCTTTGTCTCATCAGAAGCGATACGAACTTTTTTGTTAAGAACCGAAGAACCGCTGGTCTTGGGGTCGATAGGCTGATATTCAAGAACCCTGAATTCGAATGCCTCGATACCGTCAATATAAAGCTGAGGTATGAGTGTCACGCTTGTGAGAACCTTATTGACAAGAACGGTGAGCAAGTTAACTTGATTGCCGATTCCATCAATTTTGTTGACCTTTTCGCTCAAGCTGTTCATTGTGGTCTTGAGCTCGTCAAGGTTCATCCCGTCAATTTTCTGAAGAGCCTCGGTGAGTTCAGCCTTCAGACTATTGAGCTGGCTGAGCTGAGTCGCGAAATCAGAACCTTCGGGAAGGAGCTCTTTAAGATAGTCGAGAGCATTGATCTGGTCCTGAAGGTTTTTCTTGGCAGCCTCGAGAGCGTCGGTGGTAGCGAGGCTTCCGAGTTTGTTAAGTGATGCGTCGAGAGCGTCGATGCGGGTTGAAAGAGCGTCGAGAGCTGACTGGTCAGCTTTGCCCGAAACAAGAGCCTTGCACTGCTCGATGGCTTCGGCGATTGCTTCAGCCTTAGCAGTGGCAGCAGCTTCTTTAGCAGCTTCCTTGGCAGCAGCCTCAGTGTTGCCGAGCTGAGTCTGCGTAACATAGTTTGCGTGGGCATCCTGGGCATCTTTCTTAGCCTGCTCAAATGCGCCCTGAAGTGCATTTAACTGGTCACCGAGAGCCGAGATGGCGACCTCATTTGCGTGGATGTCGTCATCGTAGTCATCGGAACAACCAACAACTGCACCGCCTAAAAGTATTAAACTCGCAAGAGTCCATACTTTGGCATTGTTAAACAAAGTTTTTTTCATGTTAATTAATTAATTAAAGAAATTATGTTTATTAATTACTTTTTTTGATTTTTGGGAAGGGTGAATTGGAGATTGCGTTTCTGTCTGATAAGTGNTGATTGGTTTTGATGGTTAATAAGAGTTTTTACTTTGGTGCGATTATGCCGTCGTAACTGTTTTACGAAGCNGCACCGGACTACTGTACACGCATGAGCATTTTCTCATTTCATTTGTTTTTTNTCATATATTTGCATTAAAGATTTCAGAATTATCGGCAAATTTCACACATATNTNTGAAATTTCCAAACATTTGTNTGATTTTTTTGCTTTTTTTAGACAATNTTGGGACTGCAGGTTCAACTGGCAAGTNCAAAATTAGCGATTTGTTTGAAGAATTCCTCTTTAGGGGAAGAGAAACCGAGTTTTTTTCTAGGTCTGAGGTTTAANATTCGACCGACGTTCCTAATAAACTCGTCAGCGAAGTCGT
>WFLX010026810.1_pt1 | contig 14491 bp, 13 predicted proteins | sample 4967041 | NCBI WGS metagenome assembly WFLX01 (sample SAMN12857096, study PRJNA449069) | gut metagenome | isolation source: stool from male and female vole | host: Microtus ochrogaster | place: USA:Florida | collected 2017
GGATAAGCTGCAAATGGCGCACAGTATTGCAAACAGTAAAAGAANCGNTNTATTCTGTCNGAANNATTGGAATAATACTANAATACAGACAGCAATNATGAAAATCAGAGAGNTCTTGCGCAAAAGGACGCTCAGAGTAAAAAACAACAGGCTTGGCAGGAAATATCGCATGACTGTAGAATGTTGTCTGGAGCTGTCGGAATCGGAAGCTGTGGCGCGCAACAGACAAAACAGATAATAAATGCCTATGCTCATTGCCGCAAAAGAGGGAATTTCCCCATAAACAAAAGAAGTATACATGAGAAAAGGCAGATTTAAGCCCATAAGTAAAAGGTAAAAGCAGTTTGTTCTGGGGTCGTTCCACAATAGCTGTACCGTACGATATTGAAACAGAACAATCACAACAGCCAGCAGCACATAAATGCATTTGATGGCATGATAGGCGGGTAGCCCTGTGGGAAGCAGTTTCCAAACACGGATAATCAGTTCAAAAAAGGCAAGCAGCCCCATCTGTTGGGGATAATAAGACAGATAAGAATCTGTAGGATGTATGACAGAGGTATCGCCGTAAGCCAGACTTTCTGCAGCACCATATACGGACATGGCGTCGGCGGCAGGAACGGTCTTGCTAAACAGTATCAAAAGAGAGCCTGTCAAAACGCACCATGCACAGACTGATCCAAACAGCAGAGGAAGTCTCTTTTTGACGTTTTTACCTGTAATATGCTGCAGCACGGACAGAAGAAGCACAAAGACAGCCAGCCCTGCCAGATTCCACAGGATATGATCCCGCCTTGTGAGAACCTGCTGGGAAGTCATATCCCATGCATAACAGGTGGCAAAAAAGGCGCTGACAAACAGCCATCCGGTGAATATCAAGGAAAGAATCTGAACAAACCATAGAGAAAAAGAAGATATCTTTTGAAGCACTAATTTCATATTTTCCTCACATTCTGCCGCATAAGCAATACTTAAATTAAGAATATAATAATTTGTGGTATTGTGAATAAAGTCATTATAACATAAAATCTTTCATAAAAACAGTGGATGATAAAGTATAATCGTGTTAAAATGTAAAAAGTGGTAAAAAGAAGAGAAGGTTGGGAGAAAAGATGGATAAAATAGCAGTACTGATTCCCTGTTATAATGAGGCACAGACGATTTCCAAGGTAGTTAAGGACGTGAAAAAGGCCTTGCNGGAGGCGGCAGTCTATGTTNANGACAATAACTCCACGGANGACACAGCAAAGCTGGNGGAGGCAGAAGGCGCCATTATCCGCCATGAATATAAACAGGGCAAAGGAAATGTGATTCGCAGAATGTTTCGAGAAATAGATGCAGAATGTTATCTGATGCTGGATGGGGATGATACCTATCCCCTTGAATGTGCAAGGGAAATGGTGGACAAGGTGCTTGAGAGAAATGCAGATATGGTAGTGGGGGACAGGCTTTCGTCTACTTATTTTATGGAAAATAAGCGTCCCTTTCATAATTTTGGAAACAGTCTTATGAGGATGGGAATTAATAGCCTGTTCCATTCCCATATCAAGGATATTATGACAGGGTATCGGGCTTTCAGCTATGAATTTGTAAAGACTTTCCCTATTTTTTCCCAAGGGTTTGAAATCGAGACAGAGATGACCATTCATGNGGTAAATTATAATNTGCAGGNGGAAAATGTGGTGGTGGAATATCGTGACNGNCCGGAGNGAAGNAAGTCNAAGTTAAATACTTACAGCGATGGACTGCGTGTTATCTGTAAGATGCTGCAATTATACAAAAATTATAAGCCTTTGCGTTTCTTTGGGGCATTGTGCGTTCTGCTTATGGTGACAGCATTTATTTTCCTGATTCCGATTATCAGTGTGTATTTGCAGACCGGATTAGTTCCCCGGTTTCCGACGCTGATTGTCTGCGGATTTATGATGCTGGCAGGAATTCAGTCCTTTTTTGCAGGAATGATTTTGGAGGTTATGGCGGCGAAGGACAGAAGGGATTTTGAATATCGTTTGAACCGGGTACATGGAGAGTACGAGGAAAAGAAAGACCCACAAGTATGATTGCAAGGGAGTAAATGGATGAAGAAAAGCGGACCTTTTATCATAGTAGGGATTTTGTTTGTGTTTTTTCAGAAAGCCGGAAGGGATTTGGCCCGGAATGGGAATATTGTGTGGGACACGGCATATTGGATTCAGATTTTGCTGATTAGTCTGGCGGCAGGGGCACTTTTGGGTTGTGCCATTGGTTTTGGAATCCGGCGTCTGTGTCAATGGCTGGATGCAGTAGAACGGAAAGGGAACATGCTCCCGCCCTTTTTGGCGAAAAGACCGATTCTGCCTAAGAGGGCTTTTGCCATTGTTTTTCTGCTGATTGTGCTCTGTTGGATTCCCTGTTACCTTGCCTATTATCCGGCTATCTGTTCTTATGATATATTTATACAGACAGGACAAATTGAGAGTCATGCTTATAATGACCATCATCCCATAATTCATACTCTGTTGCTGGAAACCGCTATGAAAGTGGGAAAAGCGGTCTTTGGAAATATTAATACCGGAATAGGCCTCTATGGATTGTTACAGCTTTTATTTCTGGCGGGAGCTTTTACTTATGGAAACTTTCTGTTGAATCGGATGAGGGTGTCCCCCATCCTGCAGTTTTTGGTTTTGTTGTATGAGATGTTTTATCCTTTTCATTGGTATATGAGCATTAGCACGACCAAGGACATCATATTTAGCGGTTTTTTTCTGCTGCAAATATTGTCGCTGTATGCTATGCTGCGGGCAAAAAGAGATTCCCTGCGGCCGGGCGGGCAGGATGCGCTCTTTTTTATCAGTACTCTGGGAATGATTCTTTTTCGCAATAATGGCAAATATGCCCTGCTGGTGTTTTTGTGCATTGGCATTTTGGGACTTTGGTGTGATAAGGCACATCGAAAATTGCAGGGAAGGGTTCTTGCAAATGCAATTCTGGCATTTGTTGTGGGAAATATCTGCCTCAGCCTGTTGTTTAATGTAACAGACGCCAAACAGGGGGACAGAAGAGAGATGCTTTGTATGCCTATTCAGCAATTTGCACGCTGTATGATATATCACGGCGGTGTGGGTATGCTTTCAGAGGATGATAATACGATGTCGGAGGAAGATAAGGCGCTGATTCGGGATTTTCTGTTAGATGAGGGTTATCTGGATTATCGCCCGGATATTGCAGATCCGGTGAAGAGTCATACAAATACTTATGTAGCCAGATTCCGGACGGGGGATTTTATCAGAACATATCTGCATTTGTTTACACAGTACCCGGGAGAATATATCAATGCCACGCTGGCGGTGAATGCAGGATATTTGTACCTTGAGGATGTGAGCCATGCATATATCAATGTGAATGGTATAGAGAGAGGACTTGGATATGTGCAGACCAGATGGGTGGACGAACCTATGAGAGCCAGAGGTATCTATAAAGATTCTAAGTGGGAGAGTCTTCGTGAAGTGCTGGAATCCTGGGCAGACAGAAACGCATATCTGGAACTGCCTGTTTTAAAATATTTATTTGTGCCGGGTACCTATCTGTGGCTGTATCTGTTGCTGACAGCGGTGATTCTGACACAAAAAAAGTATCGGATGCTGCTTCCCCTGTCCTTAGTACTAGGATATTATATTACACTCTTTTTGGGGCCCACCGTTCAGCTTAGGTATCTCTATCCGGTGATGATTATACTGCCCTTTGTGGCAGCGCTTGCCTTGAAGTCGCAAAAGGAGTAAACATGGAGGTTAGTGTGAAAGTACAAAAAAAGAAACAGGAGATTCCTGCTTGGCCGGGAAGATGGATAAAAGAATGGAAGGAAGACAGCGCGGCGGATAAAGTCGTATTTATTCTTTTGCTGTTTCTTTATACAGGGATAATGCTGTATCTTTTTGTGATGCAGTGCTATGAGGTGCCGGATTTTGTATCGGATATGCCGGATTATGTGAACAAAGTGAGAGGAATGAAAGGCAATTATGAGTTCCCCTATCCTCTGTTTTTTACCACGGCAAAGCTGCTTGCCCTGTTGTGGGATGCGCCCATGGCAGTGGCAATTACCACGGCAGTCCTCAATTCTCTGGGTTTGTGGATTGCCAGAGTATACATGGGACATGGCATAAAAAATCTGCTGCCGGAAACAGAAAGCTGGGGAGAGAGAGGAAAGGGCAGGCGCCTGGTTTTGGATTTGTCGGTGACATTCCTGACCTTTACCTTATTTTTGCTGGGAAATTTGTATTCTCCTAAAAACACTGCGTTCTTTGGATTTGATTATGCATATCGCTGCATGGGTATCTATACTCCTAATCCTATTTGGAACGCCACCTATCTGGCTACCAGAGCCTTTGCCATTGTCTGCTTTTTCGAGGGCTGCAGGACGCTTAAAATAGTAGAAAAGCTGTGGAAAGAGAGTACATCCCTTGCTGATCAAAAGAATACCTTATGGAAGGAATTTATGCCCTTTGCGGTAAGTCTTTTTCTGACCACCATTACCAAACCCAGCTTTACCATGGTAATCCTTCCCACCATGGGAGTGCTGCTTTTCCTACAGCTTATTCGCAGCAGAGGAAAGAGTTTTCCTTATGCCTTTTTCCTGTGTGTATTTATGATTCCCACGGGGGTTGATTTGCTTTATCAGTTTTTTGGCGTATTTACCGGGACCAATGTTATGGGGGAGGAGACCGGAANCGGCTTTGCCTNTGCAAAGGTCTGGGGTAATTACTCTAAAAATATCTGGTTGNGCATNCTTATGNGAATGGNACTGCCCATAGGAGTGCTGATACTCAATGNGNAAGAATTACNNAAAAATTCCTATTANCGTTTTGCATGNGCGATTTATCTGGTGTCAACAATTATGTTTTTGTGNTTGTATGAAAAGNGATTCCGCNTGCTTCATGCCAACNTTTCATGGNGCTATATGCATGGCATGTTTTTTNTCTANTTGATTACATTACTTTTCATGTTGAAAAATACCATACAGTGGCGGAGAAGCTATAAGGTAGTATTTGTGCTGGCAGAGTGGTCAGTGTTTTTGTATCATCTGGTCTGCGGCAGTTACTTTTTAATCTATGCGCTGCAGGGACAGGAATTGGCCGGGTTTTGAGAAAACAGGAAAAGATAAATAGAAGAAATTGTATAACAGGCAAAAAGAGGAGGTCGTTTATGGATGTAGAACGNNAATATCAGGATGAAAAGGCGGGAANTTACCTGCGGCGCATGACATATGANGATACCGATTTGATCTNGAANTGGCGCAATCAGGATGCGGTGCGCAAAAATTNTGTGTATCAGGCGACTTTTACAAAAGAGAGCCACGAGAATTGGATAAGAACCAAGGTGGAAACCGGAGAGGCAATTCAGATGATGATTTGCCTGTCCGAGGAAGACGTGCCGGTAGGGGCTGTGAATATCCAGCATATTGATCGAGATCAAAGTAATGCGGAATACGGCATTTTTATCGGGGAGGATTCGGCAAGAGGAAGGGGAGTCGGAACTGCGGCGGCAAAGCTGATGCTTCGGTACTGCTTTGAGGAGGAAAAGTTGCATCGCATTTATCTGAGGGCGCTTGCAAGAAATATTGCAGCAATCCGCAGTTATGAAAAGGCGGGTTTCCAACATGAGGGATATTTGAAAGATGCTGCCCGTATAGGTGATGAATATATTGACCTTGTGTGGATGGCGGTATTAAATCCGGCAGGATAAAGTGGAACAATACCAGGGAGATATCAAACAAATGGAGAAGTTTTTATGCTGGTGGAAAAAAGATAATAGAAATTTGACATTTGGAAAGGCTGTTTTGATGGCGCTTTTACCTGTGTGCTGTTGTCTGGTACATTGCGCCATGCAGGGCCGGAGTATTGGGGAGGTCTATCTGCCTNCTTCTGAANNGAACNATNAATTATTTTATTTTAAACAGACANNAGNTANTGNAAATTTCNGCTATCCCCAAGGATATTTTGGANTTAATGAAAGTCATGCCCNGNAGCNTTCCTTTGCGGCATGGAGCCCTGTGCTTTTGCTGCCATGGATTTTATGGGGGCTTCTCTTTGGATGGAATTTAATGTCGCCCATTATCTGTAATATTTTACTGCTGACGGTGGCGATGTTTTGTTTTGTGTGGCTGGTGCGTCCTACATGGAAGCAGGTGGGGGTGCTGACCCTGCTATTTTGCCTATACACTCCCTTTGTGCGCTATATGCTTTCGGGAATGCCGGAGGTAACCTGTTTTTCCCTATTGATTGTCTTTTATGGTCTGGCAGTCAGATATCTGGAGAAGGAGCAAACGGTTTATCTGATTCTATTATTTGCCGTTTCGGGAGTTCTTGTGCTGATGCGCCCTTATATGCTGCTGTTTTTGATGCTTCCGGCATTTTTGTGGGTCAGAAAGGACAAAAGACGAGGTGTTTTGGGTGCTGTTGCCGTGCTTTTGGCGGTGCTTGGATGCTATGCTCTGATAAAGCATTACCTTGGTGCAGAGTATTTTGCCCCTCTGTTTTTTACGGATTGGATTACAGCTTTTTTTGAAAAAGGGTTTTTGGGGGGAATTCACAATTTTTTCGGCACTTTGTATTGGATGGGAAAAGGATTCTTAAGTATGACAGTGGAAGGTTTTCGCAGCGGACTGGCAGCAGGCGCATTCTTTGGCGGATATCTTGTGGTGATGTCCGTGCTTCTCTGGCAGAGCATAGCGGATTTCAGAAAACTGCGCCGAATCTCCGGACAGGAGAAAGAGCAGCCTGCAAGCATACAGCCGAAAGCCCTAGGAAACAAAGTACTGATAGAGGGGCATCTGGCATTTTGTTATGTGGGAATGCTCTTTGCCCTGCTTCTCATGTATAAGCTTACGGAGGGCAGCAAGCATCTGCTGACCTTTATTGCGGCGGGAGTTTTTGTAGTCAGCCTGATGGAGACTAAGACTTATAAAAAGGCGGTGCTTGTGGGGGCTGTGTTCGCTTATCTGTATTCCTATAAGGCGGTGGAGCCCTATGATTATCAGATCCCTTTTGCCACACAGGAGAAAGTGGCAAAGCAGGAGGAATGGACGGCGATTTTTGACAGAGAGATTGCCTTTGAGGAAGAGGGGATTCCCAATTATGATAATGTGATGATCTGNANGTTCAATGATANCATTGCAGAAGTGAACAGTGATGAGAAAAACACTGTAAATACCAAGTGNCAGCTTTTGTATGNCCTGCCGGANGGTATGGGAATCNGNTGCTGNGAAAAAGCNTATGTGACAGACCATATGAAAGAGCTAAAGAGCCGCTATATAGCCCTGCCTGCAGGCGGAGAGACAGATGCCACATGCAGAGATGCCGGTTATCGGGAATTGGCACGGGATGAAGATATTGCAGTGTATGTGCTGCGGGAGTGAAAATAAATAATCATAAATATTTTGAAATGGGGCTTGAAATAAGGCACGGAATATCGTATATTATTCATATACACTAACTAGCTAGATGATGGAGGACAAAAGTATGAGAAAAGCAGAAGTCTTAAAAAAGGAAATTTTAAAGCAGTACCGTAGTGTGCGCCAATTTGCAATAGAGATGAATATCCCTTACAGTACGCTGGTAACTGCATTGGAGCGTGGAATTGAAGGCATGGCATATGGCACTGTAATTAGAATGTGTGATAAGTTAAGCCTGAACCCTGTAGATTTCTCTTCTCTGGAAAGGAATACTTCTCTGAGTGAGCAGCTGCTGGAGAACCGCGTAATGCAGTATTATGTAAAGCTGAACCAGACCGGAAGAGATAAAATCCTGGAATTGATGGATGATTTTGTTCAGATTGACAAGTACAAGGCAAAAGGTAAAAAGGGCAAATAAGCCTGAATGGTGCAGAGAACATAAAAAGGCTGTCTCGTTATGAATTCATAACAAGACAGCCTCTTTTTATTGTGATTAACAATATCCGTTAAACATCATACCGCTGTAAGCGCTGGTGGTATAAGGACTCGCAAAATTGTGGTGGGGATTCTTGTAGGCAACCATAATGCGGTCTACATAATCCATGGGATTTATAGATACCTGATTGCTCTTGTTCATAAGAGCGCTGGAGAAATCTGTCAAATATCCGAAATCCTTTGAAATATCTTCTGATTGGGAAGCAGTCTCCATAAACTGACTTTCATTAACCTGCAAAGTACCGTCCTCCTGCAGAGTAAACCCGGTGGACTCCAAAGAATTGTTGTACAAATTGGCAATGCCGCTCAATTCTTTGACTAACTGCTTGCTTCTGGTCTGGGAGTCCAAATAAGAAGCCGCAGCTCTGAGAAAATCATTGTAACCACCAATCAGGTGGGATACATTATCTGCAAGAGACTCCACATCTGTCTTTAAACCGATTTCAACGGATTCGCCCTCTGCCGTAATGCCGTGGAGCTGAATCTCAAACAATTTTCCTATGGTAAACTGATTGGAAGAAGAGGAATGCACCTCTCCGTTTACTGTGAATACAGCATTGGAGGCTGCTCTGCTGGTATAATCCAATCCCAAGTAATCCACTGTCCCAGAAGTTTTGCTGGTTCGGTCGTCGCTGATATTAAACTGGAAGGGCTTTCCGGAGGGAAGTCCCGTGGATTCAGAAACCAAACGCAGAGAAGTCTGGCCTTCTGATTCTGCGATGGATGCCTTCAGTCCAATGTCAGAATTGTTGATCAGGCGCATAAGCCGTTCTTGCATTTGCTGATTCGTCTCATCTCCGTTAATGGCAAATTGAAACTCATAATTCATGTCGTTGATGAGGACATCAAAAGAATAAAGATCCGCCGGCAAATCAACCTTGGAATTAGGAAGAAAACGCCCCAGATTTTCCTGCGAGGAAGCCATGGATTTCACTTCCACCAAAAAAGAGGGGGAAACTCCGTCATTTGTCTGTTTGCCGATATAAGTAGCAGAGACAAGGTCATCATTGCTGGAAAAAGCGCTCTTTTTGTCCAAAAGCCCATTTTCTTCTAGACCGTCCAACTGTGCAATCGTATTGCGCAACGCTCTCGCCCGCTCCTTCAAGGTAATCGCATATTGTTGAGTATCCTTGCTGGTAGTGGGAAGATACCATGGAGATTCTTTATTAATTTTTACAATGGAATTGTAAACATCACGAAGTTCGCTCTTTTTGTGAGTGTCATAACGGGACATGCTCATCGGAGCGTATGTTGTAAGATAATTATTATAAACGGCATTTAAAGCTGCACCCATTGCCACGCCCCCCTTTCTTCCGTGAAATATGTGACACTGTGCAAAATATACTCAAAAGCAGGATTGGAAATCCGTTTCCAATTAAAGATAAAAACCCACTTTTATAAAATAACAATAGCATAAAAATAGAAAGAATGCAAGAAGAAATTTGAAAGATATTGAAGAAAACGGTAGAAAAAACAGACCGTTTCCATTCCTCTGTCCTACAATGTATACTATTTTTCTTCTAATATATCGGTTTGTTATGCCAATTATATTAGGGTCAATTTTGGATATTTATAGTTTTGGCAACACGAAAAGCAAAGTGAGGAGAAGAAAAGGCTTTGACTTAATCAAATATCTATCTTATAATCATAGGTAGAATAGTGAAAGAAATGAAGTTTTTCTAAGCAGTCCAAGTACGAAAACGGGCATTCTTGGCACTTTGATACGAGTGGATACAGGAGGAAGGCATACACTATGGAGAAAGAGTTGGTAATTGTGATTGACTTTGGCGGTCAATACAATCAATTGGTGGCAAGACGCATCAGAGAGTGCAATGTATATTGTGAGATTTATTCTTATAAGACGGATTTGTCCAAAATAAAAGAAATGAACCCCAAGGGAATCATTTTAACCGGAGGACCTAACAGCTGCTATGAAGAAGGGGCGGCAACCTGTTCCAAGGAACTGTTTGAACTTGGCATTCCGGTGCTGGGACTGTGCTATGGCGCACAGCTGATGATGCATTTGCTGGGCGGGCGAGTAGAACATGCATCCGTCAGGGAATATGGCAAGATAGAGGTTCATGTGGACAATGCATCTCCCCTGTTTGACGGAGTATCAAAGGATACCATCTGCTGGATGAGCCATAATGATTATATTTCACAATTGGCGCCGAATTTTAAGACGATTGCAGTCACTGCAGACTGCCCCGTGGCAGCCGCAGAGTACCCGGAACAAAAGCTCTATGCCATTCAGTTCCATCCGGAAGTGCTGCATACCGTGGAAGGTTCCAAAATGCTGGCCAATTATGTAAAAAATATCTGCGGATGTAAAGGCGATTGGCGAATGGACTCCTTTGTGGAAGAATCCATTCAGGAGATTCGCAATAAAGTAGGAGATGGCAAGGTGCTGCTGGCGTTGTCCGGCGGAGTGGACTCTTCCGTTGCGGCAGGACTGTTGTCCAGAGCTATCGGCAAGCAGCTGACCTGTGTATTTGTGGACCATGGGTTGTTGAGGAAGGATGAAGGCGATGAGGTAGAGGCTGTCTTTGGCGAGGGCGGTCAATTTGATGTGAATTTTATCCGCGTCAATGCCCAGGAGCGTTATTATAGCAAGCTGGCAGGAGTGACAGAGCCGGAGCAGAAACGAAAGATCATCGGCGAAGAATTCATCCGCGTATTTGAAGAAGAGGCAAAGAAGATAGGTGCAGTGGACTTTCTGGCACAGGGAACCATTTATCCCGATGTGGTGGAGAGCGGTCTGGGAGGCGAAAGCGCAGTCATCAAGTCCCACCACAATGTGGGCGGTCTGCCTGATTATGTAGACTTTAAGGAAATCATCGAGCCCCTCAGAAATCTATTTAAGGACGAAGTCCGCAAGGCAGGGCTGGAGTTGGGCATTCCGGAGAAATTGGTATTCCGCCAGCCCTTCCCGGGACCGGGACTTGGCATCCGCATCATCGGTGAAGTCACCGCGGAAAAGGTGAAAATTGTACAGGAGGCAGATGCCATTTATCGTGAGGAGATTGCCAATGCCGGGCTGGACAGAAGCATAGGTCAGTATTTCGCAGCCCTGACCAATATGCGTTCCGTAGGCGTCATGGGGGATGAGAGAACTTATGATTATGCCATTGCATTGCGGGCAGTGAACACCGTTGATTTTATGACGGCGGAGAGCGCGCAGATTCCTTGGGAAGTCTTGCAGAAGGTGACCAGCAGGATTATTAACGAGGTGGGGCATGTGAACCGGGTGCTTTATGATGTGACTAGTAAGCCGCCGGGGACGATTGAGTTTGAATAACGGACATTTGGACTGAAAAGCCTGTAAAATAAGGGTTTTTCAGTCCTTCTTTTTACTCTGTGAGATTGTTTTGAGATTGATTTTGAAACACTTTCCGCATATTCCATGAAAAGAGAATCTGATTGAAATTCCTGTCGAACTGTGGTAGTATTCCCATATGGAACCCATGACAGGGGTGGTAGCCTCCCGAGCCAATGACCGGCTAGCCGGAATACATAGGAAGGGAGGTGGCGCCAATGACTGCTGCGGATATCATTTTGATATTTATAGGGATAATCGGCTTGCTGATTGCCNTTGGNAGCTTTGTTATAGCGTTGCTTGCCTTTCTCGACAGAGACAAGGANCACAAGCGAAAAAAATAATGCCCACCCTGTTGCGACCAGGATGGGCGCCTCTCNCTGAGAGGTAACTGCCTTTGCTTGGGATACTCCACCTTTGGAGTGGGGCTCCTATGGGGCACCTGTTAGTAGCAGGTGTCCTTCTTTATGTTCAATATACCACAATCTGTGTGGAGTTTCAAGTGCTTTCTTCTGTCGGCGGCATCCGGCGGAACTGGTTCAGCCTGTCGGCCAGCTTCTGGTCCTTATCTGGGTACAGATGGGAATAAGTGTCAAGGGTTGTCTTTACTGATTCGTGTCCCAGGCGGTCAGCTATCTCCAATGGGGTAAAACCGAGTTCTATAAGCATACTTGCGTGGCTGTGTCGTAGGTCATGTACCCGGATTGGCTGCAGNCNTGCTTNCTCGGATGCCCTCTTTATCTCTTTTTCCAGAGCAGATTTTGTGAAATAGAAAATCCGGTCTCCCTTTCCAATCCCGTAGAGCTTTGCTATNNACTCATGGNTATCATCATATANAAAGTCGGGAATAGAGATACACCGTTTTGCTTTGGGTGTCTTTGGTTCCAGAAACAATTCCTCACCTTTTACTTTTGCAAAATTCTTATTGATATCTATCCGCTTTGTAGGAAGAATGTCTGCAGGAGTGAGTGCCAGCAGTTCCCCGGATCGCATTCCAGTATAAAACAGCATATCAAAAGCCAGCTTTACAGATGATTTTTGGATGGCACCGGAAAATTGCTCATACTGCTCCTGTGTCCAGATATTCATTTCCTCCGCTTTGCTTTTCCCCATGCTGCCTGCGGCTTTACATGGATTGAAAGCAAGACGGTAATGGGCCACAGCATAATTCATCAGTGCCGACAGCTGATTATTGACTGTTTTTAGGTAGGTCTGGGAGAATGGTTTTCCGTCTTCATCACGATATGAAATCAATTCATTCTGCCATTTTCGGATTTTTATGGTGTCAATATCGCATACTTTCAGCCTGCCGAAGTATGGGAGCAGCTTGCCTTCAATGATAAAGCGCTTATTTTCCATAGTGGTAGGCTTCAGACGGTGCTCCACATCTTCTAAATAATTATTAACAAGGGAAGAAAAGAGTATGTCGCTGGTGTTACTCTGCTGATCCAGGAACGACCTTTCATACTCTTTTGCCTCTCGCTGCGTTTTGAATCCTCTTTTACAGGTATGTTTGTTCTGCCCGGTCCAGTCCGTATAATTAAAGGCAGCATACCACATTGTTTTGCCATTTTTGAGAGTATATTTGTATGCCGGCATTAGATATCCTCTGAGGAATTCACAATGCGGGCCAGTATTTCATATACATATTCCGGCTCGCTTGTTTCCAAAGGATACTGTTGGTCGNCGAACTGGAAANCAATACNGTTCTGATAAGGAGNGACAGNTGACAAAGNAGTTATCTTCTTATCAAAAGCACNTTTGTTTCCGGAGAACACAACCCTCTTATTCGTAATAGAAAGAACTCCGGGTGTGCGTTCCTGCACATCACCTCTGATCGGAGCCGCTTTTTGAGCTCCCACTCTTACAGACATTCCTTTTGCTATCCTAATGCTGGTACCACGACTACCACCAGAATATCCCACAACAACATTTTTCGTCTTTACATGGGTGGCAGCTCCACAGTAATGGCAGACCTCACCATTGGAAAGCATGACATTTGATGAAACAATCGGCAGAGCATCATCTGCAGAAAGGTGCTTAGGTCTGTTCCCTTGGATTCGCTCCCCTTTAAGTGCGGCCATAAGATAACGGATAATATCAACAAACCAACCTATGCAAAACAAACCAAATGTGCATAGGTAAAGAATTCCCATACCAACTTTCTTCTCTCTGAACTTATGTACTCCGAGCCATCCAAGCAGGAGGCAGATTACAAAATCGGTCCAAGCTGCTGTCCATACCATATAACATTCCTCCAATCATTATGCTATTTTTTTTAAGCCCTTTTTCCTTCGGTACCACTCGAAGGAAATGATTTTTTTTCTTCATCAACGTATTTTCCGTACTCGCCAGCTGCAACTGCCGAGATACCCTCTACGCACAAAACACCCGCCTTTGCCATAAGATATTTTTTGCATTCATCATCGCAGCGGTTGAATGTTTGAAGGAGCATTTCTTCCTCTGCTGTGATTCGCTTTCTCTTAGAAATATCCAAGAGATAATCCGTTGATACGTTTAATGCCCCGGCAATCTTTATTAGGTCTTCGATTGAAGGCATTCTGTTACCATATAAGTAAGCGTCTTTTTCTTCGGAATGAAATCCGGTTCGTTTTGCAAATTCATCCTCGGACATTTTTTGTTCTGCCATCAGATCACGTATTCGCATTTTGAAGTCGAGGACAAACTCTGGTGTATCCATCTGATAATTTGCATAGTCGATAGAGCTGTGGTGGTTACCAATTAAGTAATCTACGGTAACATTGAAGAAAGAGGCGATTTTTCTTATGGTATCTAGGTCCGGCTGTCGTTTTCCGGTTTCCCACATGCCAATAGCACCGTTGCTCACGCCTAAAAGTTTTGCAAAATCACGTTGGTTTAATCCTTTCTCATTTCGAAGTCTTGAAATCATTTTACCAATTTCCATTAAAAAACCTCCATTCTTATATATTCTATCACATTTTGTGAGCAAAGAAAGCATAAAATGCTAACGCTCACAAAATGTTAAAAAAGTGCTTGACAATTCAACAGAATGTGAGTAATATAAAAGCAAGCTAACAAAACGTGAGCAGAAAGGAGGATACACCATGAATGGAAACAAATCGTTAGCAGAACTTAGAGCTGAAAAAAATATGTCTCAGCGAGATTTGGCTAAAGAATTAGGAGTAAGTTCAGCAACAATCGGCATGTATGAATCTTGAAAAAGAATCCCGCCGCCCAAAAAGGCGATTTTGATAGCAAAATTATTTGATATT
>WFLX010043643.1_pt1 | contig 14489 bp, 6 predicted proteins | sample 4967041 | NCBI WGS metagenome assembly WFLX01 (sample SAMN12857096, study PRJNA449069) | gut metagenome | isolation source: stool from male and female vole | host: Microtus ochrogaster | place: USA:Florida | collected 2017
AACAAGAATCCTGTCGAGATAGCCCGCAACGGTATCAAGTATGCCAAGGACAATAATCTTGACCTCGTGATCATCGACACCGCCGGCCGTCTGGCTGTCGACGAGCAGATGATGAACGAGATCGAGGCTATCAAGAATGCNGTTAAGCCNCAGGANATCCNTTTCGTGGTTGACTCAATGACNGGTAANGATGCCGTCAACACCGCTAAGGAATTTAATAATCGTCTTGACTTCGACGGCGTTGTGCTCACGAAGCTCGATGGCGATGCGCGTGGCGGTTCAGCACTCTCTATCCGCGCCGTGGTAGACAAGCCTATAAAATATATAGGTACGGGTGAGAAACTTGAGGATATTCAGGAGTTCAATCCCGAAGGTATGGCAAGCCGTATCCTTGGCATGGGCGACATCGTTGAGCTTGCCAAGCGTGCGCAGGAGCTTTACGACCAGAAGGAGGCAGAGAAGCTCCAGGAGAAGATCAAGAAGAATAAATTTGACTATGAGGACTTCCGCAACCAGATTCAGCAGATCAAGAAGATGGGTAACATCAAGGAGCTTGCTTCNATGATTCCGGGNGTAGGAAAAGTAATCAAAGATATAGATATTGACGACAGTGCTTTCAATTCAATTGAGGCTATCATCGGCTCTATGACCCCCTACGAGCGTCATAACCCTGAGTGCCTTAAGAGTGCAAGCCGTAGGCAGCGTATTGCCAAAGGCTCCGGCAACAGTATCCAGTCGGTCAACAAGTTCATCAAGCAGTTTGAGGATACGCGCAAGATGATGCGTGCGGCTTCNACGATGAAGAATCCGATGAAGATGATGAATCAGCTGAAGCAGGTCAAGGCTCAGATGGGCGGTGCAGGTCGTCGCCAGAAGTAATTTTTCTCCTCTTTTCAGACCGGAAAGACCTTGTAAAAAGAGATTTTAGAGTATTATAGATAGAGAAAGGAATCCATTCGATTTTCGAGTGGATTCCTTTTTTAATGTCAAAGAGATATAATTGAGGATTTACCAAAGCAAATGTGGCAATGTAAACATGCCAAAGGCATGTCCCTACAATTCGTTGCGTATCAAGCGAAGTGGGGATTGATCCATTAGTTCTTTTCGGTTACTTTGCACTGCCAAGCCCAGGCGTTGCGCATAGTGTCTTTGATATCAGCCTCAGCCTTCCATCCGAGCACTTCGTTAGCCTTCTTCGGGTCTGCCCAGATCTTCTCGATGTCACCGGCACGACGCTCGCCAATCTTGTGGGGCACGGGTACCCCTGTTGCCTCCTCGAAAGCGTTGATGAGCTGGAGAACAGAGAGACCATTGCCTGTGCCGAGGTTGAATACCTCAACAGCTGCGGTGTCTTTGTTTTCGAGCATACGCTTCATAGCTATTACGTGAGCCTTCGCGAGGTCAACCACGTCGATATAGTCGCGGATGCAAGAGCCGTCGGGGGTATTGTAGTCNTCGCCAAACACGGTNAGCTCCTTGCGGATTCCGGCAGCTGTCTGGGTAAGATAGGGGACAAGGTTCTGGGGCACACCGAGAGGGAGCTCACCAATCAATGCGCTGGGATGAGCACCGATAGGGTTGAAATAGCGGAGAAGGATGCTCTTGATGGGAGCGCCACTCTTCACATAATCTTCGATGATTTCCTCGGAAATCTGCTTGGTGTTGCCATAAGGTGAAGTAGCGGGTTTGATGGGAGCAGTCTCGTCAATCGGATTCTGGTCAGGCTCGCCATAGACGGTGCAGGAAGATGAGAATACGATACCCTCTACGCCGTTTTCGGGCATAAGTTCAAGAAGGTTGATGAGGGTGTTGAGGTTGTTGCGGTAGTAGAGCAACGGTTTCTGCACACTCTCGCCCACAGCCTTGGAAGCTGCGAAATTGATGATACCCTTAATGCCGGGGTTCTCCTTGAAAAGCTTCTTGAGGGTCTCGATGTCGGTGCAGTCACCCTTCACAAACACGGGGCGAACTCCGGTGATGGCTTCGATGCCGTCGAGCACAGCCTCGTTGCTGTTGGAGAGATTGTCGATGATCACAACCTCGTAGCCTGCTTTCTGAAGCTCTACGGTGGTGTGGGAGCCGATATAGCCGGTGCCACCGGTTACAAGAATTTTCTCTTTCATAATAATGATGAATTAGAAGAGTGGATTGACCGATTAAAAGAGTTTTGCAGGATAAACGCCCTCGTCAACGAGTTTCTGGAACTGTGCGACNGTAGCGGGACGGTCGGCAGCGTAAGTAACGCCAAACCACTTCGACGGAGTGGGGAGCACCTTAAGTTCGATAGTGCCATCCTCGATAAGCTCGTTTACTACAGTCGGGATGTAGAACTCGGCTTTCAGCTCGTCGTGATTCTTCTCCAGGAAGTTGAGGAACGACTTAACGGAATAGTCGAAATAGTCGGGTGTAAAGCCCCACATATTCATTGACACGGGTGCGCCCTCGGGGAACGGAACCTCCTTTTCATCTACAATCTGGATGAGCTTGCCATCCTTGCGCTCGATGCCATGGCACTCAGTCACGCCGGTGAGGTTACCCTCTTCGCTTACCTCGCAAAGACCGCGAGATACGCCACCATTCTCTGAAAGGGTGTTCTCAACNTTGAAGCCGATCATGCAGTAGCAGTTCTTCTTACCCTCAACNGANCGGAGGAAGTCGGCGAGAATCTGGAAACTCTCTGCTCCATAGTAGTCGTCGGCGTTGATTACTGCAAACGGCTCCTTAATCACATCCTTACCCATGAGCACAGCGTGGTTTGTGCCCCAAGGTTTCTTACGCTCGGGATTGGGCTTGTAGCCACCGGGAAGGTCGTTGATATCCTGGAACACAACCTCTACGGGAACATGTCCCTCATATTTTGAGATAACTTTGTCGCGGAAATCCTGCTCGAAGTCGTGGCGGATTACGAACACGATTTTGCCGAANCCGGCGCGAAGAGCATCATATACGGAGTAGTCCATGATAGTNTCNCCGCTCGGGCCGAGNCCNTCGAGCTGNTTAAGACCACCNTAACGGCTGCCCATTCCGGCAGCGAGNATGAAAAGAGTGGGTTTCATGTTATTGTTAATNTTATGAGTATAGGTTATACATTAAAAACTCTAATTCTTATAACGGAAGCACGGCAGGCTTGGGCATCCTCACCCATTGCGAAATGAGGAGCATGAGGTCGAACATCACGATTTTACCGTTGGCATTGCGTGAGATGTCGGCTGCTGCCCGGGAGATTTCATTTGAAAGCCCTTCTACATTCCCTTCATGAATGAAAGGGGCGAACCTGACACTGAACTCCTCTTCGTCGGGAGTGAGGAGGGAGAGGGGGGGAAGACTCAANTTGTAGATGAAATTCTCTCTCACCATCCTTGCACAGTAGGCAAGGAAACGCATGAGCTTTTCTCGACCCATTGCTGCACAACGTTCGGAGAGCGTTTTCAGCGCAGCCGCCTTCAGGGCATATGCCATTCTCATAATCTCCTTGAAGAGGGAGGAAAATTCCATAATCTCATCGGGGTGGCAAGCAAGTTCCTCTGCACGCGCCACACTCCCCTCGGCTATCCGCGAGGCAGCATCGGCAATAAGGCTGTCCACACCGCGACGCTGCGCCAGATGGCGGCTGATCTCGTTGCCCGACAAGGGACGCATATTGAAGCGTTGAGTCCTTGAGAAGATTGTGGGGAGAAGCCGCGAGTCGTCGTTGCTCACCAGAATGAAGAGGGTGTCTTCAAAAGGCTCCTCAATTATCTTCAAGAGCTTATTGGCAGCTTCCGGACGCATCTTTTCGGGGAGCCAAATCAGGAAAATCTTATAATTCTCCTGAAATGCCGAAAGTGATGCCTTTGCTATAATCTCCTCGCTCTCAGCCACGAGTATGGCAGGTTGGGAATTTCCGGCAGAAATGATGTCGTTCCATTTCTCAGGGGGCATNTAGCTCCAGTCGTTGAGCATCTCCTTCCATTCATCTATATAGTCGGTNGANACNCGGCGTTTCTCNTTGCTCACTATCGGNTANATGAAATGGAGGTCGGGGTTGTTGTGTCGCTGATGCTGAAGGCAAGAGGGGCATACTCCGCAGGAATCGCCATCCTTACGGTTGCGGCAATGGATATACTGGGCAAAAGCCCTCGCAACGCGGAATTTCCCGATGCCCGAAATCCCCGTCANGAGCATGGCATGCGGAATCCTTCCCCCGTCGGCGAGCGCACGGAGTGAAGATATGGTATCGGAATGTCCTGCTATATCTGAGAATTTCATTTCAACGTCAGGTTTGAAGGCTTTCGGCTATGAGCCGGAAGTGGAATCTTTTGCAAAAATACCTAATAAAGCTGAAAGGAGCAAATTAAAAGCCCTAAATTATCGGGGCAGTGTTGCTATAATTGTCGGAAACTATTAATTTTGAGATTTGAAAACAGTAAAATACCAGTTAACGCCCATGCTACCATTTTTGCAGACCATAGCGAAAGCCTATGCCTCACGCTACCCTGATTTGTCGGAGGTTTGTTTCCTTTTCCCCAACAAGAGGAGCGGCACCTTCTTTCTCAAATATCTTAAGGAGGAGTTTTATCCACATTCAGTGATTGCTCCGGAGGTAAAGACCATTACCGACCTTGTGGGTGACCTTTCTGAGCGTGTGGTGGCATCGCGTATGGATATGCTTTTCATGCTCTACCAGTGTTANCGCGAACACTTGGGGTTGCCCCTCGTAGAGGAGGAGAACGACGAAGGAATCAGCTTCGATTCTTTTGCCGGGTGGGGGGAGACCGTGCTCTCCGACTTCAACGAGGTTGACCTCTATATGGTCAATACTGACGAGATTTTTAAGAACGTGAAAGACTACAGGGAAATCACATCCACATTCCTTACCGAAGAGCAACGTAAGGTGATGGAGGAATATTTCGGACATACCGACATGGGTGACCCNCGGAGTTTCTGGAAAAATTTCGANGGCGANGAAAACAAGCTTTCGGAGGTGAAGCAGAAATTCCTCCATCTATGGCGCATAATGAGTCCGCTCTACGACCGCTTCAAAGCCAGGCTCGACGAGGAAGGTCTCACTACTGTGGGTGGAGGTTATCGTCGTGCGGTAGAGCGGCTTAAGGAGCTGGGTAGGGAGGCGTTGCCCTATAAGAAGATTGTGGCTGTAGGNTTCAANGCNTTAAGCACTTCNGANCAAGCTATTTTCCGGGAGTTGAAAGACTGCGAGGGCTATGAGGGCTACGATACGTTTGCCGATTTCTTTTGGGATGCCACCGGACCCGTGCTGAGTGGCGATATAAATTCCGCCTCGAAGTTTGTGAAGTCGAATATAAAGTCATTCCCTTGTCCAGAATGGGCATTGCCGGCGTTGCGCCTNAGCGACACCGACAAGTTGCCNGATAGTCTGCGCGTGGCAGCGTCGCCCTCCAATTCGGCACAGGTGAAGATTGTGGGGAAAATGCTTGGCGAACTGAGCGCGGAGCTATCAGCCGAAGCGTTTAAGAATGCGAAGGTGGCAGTGGTCTTGCCCGACGAAGATTTACTCCTCCCACTCCTTTATTCCCTACCCGACGGAATGGGCGATGTGAACCTCACCATGGGTTATCCTCTGCGTCTCACCTCGGTGGTGCCCTTTGTGGCTCTTTTGAGGAAACTCTTCTACAATATGCGCACGATTGGGGGGAGTGTCTCTTTCTACAACCGCGATCTGCGCCTTCTTCTTGCACATCCCTTCTCGCATGTGCTGTTTTCAACTGCCCTTGTAGGACGTATGCTGCACTATATCACGGAGCATCATAGGGTGACGGTGAGCCTTGATGAACTCCGAGAAATTGCCGGAGAAAAGATAGATTTGCTTACAGGACCTGAAAAGAATGCCAGCCCTGAAGTAGCTTTGGCTTATCTTGATTCCATACTTGATAAAGTGGCTGCCGGGCTTCCTGCCTTTGAGAAGGCTATGGTGAAGTCGCGTCTTGAAATTTCGCACATACAGGTTTACCGCGACGCGCTTAGGCGGCTCGGTGGTATTTTGTCAGACTATGGGATGAAGATGAAGCCCTCCACCGTCTACCGTCTTGCCGATCGCCTTCTTGCAGGTGAGAAGGTAGGATTTGAGGGGGAACCCCTCACGGGATTGCAGGTGATGGGTACACTTGAGACCCGCTCAATCGATTTCGACCACTTGTTTATCTTATCGGCTAATGAGCGTATATTGCCNATGAGNGCGCGAACACGTAGCTTCATTCCGGATTCATTGCGCCACGCCTATGGNATGCCCCCCTCCAATTATGCAGAGGGTATTTTCGCGTATTATTTCTACCGGATGATAAGTAGGGCTAAAGATGTGACCATGATTTACGATGCCCGCTCCGGAGGGGGAACGAGGAGTGGCGACGTTTCGAGATATGTCTTGCAATTGCGTCATCTGTTTGCTAAAGACAAGCTTAAGGAGGAGGATTGGAAATTCATACTCACNGGNAAGGAACCCTATAATCCCACCGTTGAGAAGACACCGGAAATAAGGGAAAAACTCAAGGAATTTATGATTCCGAAGGGGAAGAATCTCTCAGCTTCCGCNCTTCAGGCTTACAGGGAATGTCAGGTGAAGTTCTTTTATAAANCGGTCATCGGATTGTCTGACGACCCGGAACCATCTGACTTNATCGATGCAATTACTGCCGGCGNCANCCTTCACGAAGTGATGCAGAAAATATACCTTCCCGACGAAAAAAGCCGGATAATACTGTTCCCGCCGGTGACAATCACCAGAGAAATGATAGAGAAGCTACTGGCTGATAGGGAGAGGATTGAGAGACTTGTGCGCCACAGCGTCAACGTCCGGCATTTCCGTCTGAAAGATGAGGAGATTGACACCCCGCTCAGCGGAACTGCTGAGATGGTGGCAGCCCGCATTGTGCAGCAGGTGGAGCGCATATTGCGTCACGACCGCGACCTGACTCCATTTAATATCTACGGGCTTGAAATGACCGATAATTTCCGCGTGGCGTTGCCGAACGGTAATGAGGTTAATTTCAGATTTGCCATCGACCGTCTTGACGAGATAACCACAGATGAGGGTAAGCAGTTGAGGATAGTGGACTATAAGACCGGAAGCATCAAGCTCACGGCAGAAACTTTCGACGAGATTTTCGACGGCGACTACCGCAGCGAGCAGGTTTTCCAGCTCTTTACCTATGCGTGGCTATTAGGGAAAAAGAGGGGAGTGCCTTTCCCTACGGAGGATGTGAGACTTGAGATATACGATGTGCCCGGCATAGAGAAGNGGGAGATAAACCTTCCGATGATAGGGAAGAGAGATGAGGATGGGGAGATAGCCGGAAANCCGGAGAAGGTGAGCTCCTACAAAGAGTATTCGCGAGAGTTTGACGAGGGGATGATGGGTATGCTTGAAGAGATATTTTCGGAGGAGCCGTTCAGAGCGTGTCCGGAGGAGAGGTGTGCCCTCTGCTCGTTTCGCACGCTGTGTCGGCGATGAGGGAGAGGTGCAGAAATAGACGAAAAGACAATAAAATTAGAGTTGGGATGCGCAAAATATACAAAAAATGTGAAAAAANGAGTTTGCTATTTGGTATAAAGAAAATAANATATTACATTTGCATTATTAATGTTGCAGGATTAGATGCTCTAAGCTGCANCNNAAAGTTTAGGCATCATCTAATGCACTGATAAATAACCTATACAGATACAAATACAAATAACTTAACACCACATAAGGATGAAAAAAATATTACCTTACGCGTTTGTGGGAATGTTAAGCATTTCATTGCCGACAATGCTTCATGCGGGCAATATTCCGCAGTATAAAGTTGGCTACGAAAATGCCGAGGAGTTCATTCGTCTTGAGAATCCGACTGTCGTTAAATCGACNTTCGTAAAGAAAGCACTCCTTTTCCCCGACGGTAAAGAGCATAACGACTATGCTTACACTGGTCCCGGTTTCCCCATCGGCTTCACATTCCGCTTGGGTGGTCAAGACTTCACGCAGTTTGCGATTGACAACATGGGTGCCATTTATTTGGGCACAGAGGAGGATGGCGTAGTGTTCCGTGGTCAGAACACGATGATGTTTGCCAAGAACCTTCCCCGCGAACTTGACNTAGCTGATGAGTTCTACTTGGGTATGATTATCGGTGGCGTTTTGCAGGAATTCAAGAGTGCCGACAAGTCGTTGGGTAAACTTGCGCCGCAAGTTGGCTATTCTCTCCTCGGCGAGGAGGGTGACCGTGTGCTTGTGGTGGAATATCTCAATATGGCTCCGGAGGGTGAAAAGGCAAGTAAAGCTGCCCACTATGATCTCCAGCTCCGTCTTTATGAGGCTGACAATCATTTCGAGATTGCTTTCAACGAGGTTGTATCGCCTGAGAAGAATTATGGCTTCCGCACGGGCATCAGAGGTTTTGAAATCGAAGACGGTCTCCTTCTCACTGGCCAAACACTGGGAAAGGCTCCGCAAATCAGTAGCTACAGATATGGCGATTGGGATATCCCCAACAGCGAAAGATTGTGGAATGTATGGTGGAACGGCGCAGATGACTATGACAACTATTATAAGCCTGTCTACTCATTCTATCCCGAGACCGACCCCACAGCTCCCGCGGAGGCTCCTGCAAATCTGGAGGTAAGACAAGAGGAATCTTCTGCTTTCATCTCATTGAAGCGTGCAGAGGGTGCCGATGCCACAGTGGTGCTCTATTCAGAATCACCCCTCACCGAGGAGGATCTTCCCAAGGATGGCGCCACATTCCGTTCACAGGGAAAGTTCGGTGATTTCATCACCACCATAGGAAATGCCACTGTGTTATATTATGGCAATACAGAGGATATCGAGATTGAGCTTCCCGGCATCCAGAACTCCAAGGACTATTATTTCGCAGCTTTGAGTGCAAACGGTTATCCTGCATTCAACAGAACCAATATAGCCACTGCTGTGCTCTCGACATCTCAGGCAGCTCCTTCCAAGCTTTCTGCTGTGCCTTCAGGAGCGAACTCAATCAAACTTGCTTGGCAGGCAGAAGATCCTGTAATCATTGCTGTGAGCCGGAAATGGAATTCTCTGAAGGATGAATCGTATGCAGGTCTCTTCGGTCGTCCGGAGGCAGATGTCAAAGTAGGTGATGAACTCCCGGACGGAGGTAAGGTTATCTACGTAGGCGATGCTTCTGAATTTGAGTGGACGGACGCACCCTCCAACGGTCTGAACTACTTTGCAGCTTGGACTGTAAGGGATGGTAGAGTTTCAGCTCTCTCTACATCTGCCCACGCTTGCGTCCCCGCAGCTCTTCCCTATGAGCCGGGTCTGGAGAGTTATCCCTCATATGTGATTCCCGACATCTTCCAGACTTCTGTAAAGAATTTTGAGAATTTGGAGGTTGTTTCACGCGCCGGAGATAGCCAGAGGGCTCTTCGTATGCANCTTCTTACCGCAGAACCTATAGANTTCTACTTCCCTGAAATGGATTTGAGCGGCGGTGAGACACAGATCAGCTTCGACTACGCTATGGAGACAGACCGTGGCGTCGGAATGGGTGACGGTGGCGTTGAGCTTCCTCTCGGATACATNGCAGGTACTTTCGGCTCAGGNGGAATTGAGGTGAAGGTGAGTGATGCNGACGGCATCCGCGTTGTCGGTGAAATCAATGACTATCCAGGCTCAATGGAAGACAATGGCGACGGCGGTTANATTACAGGCTCGTCAACATTTGAACCGGCAGTAGTGACACTTGGAGAATGTAAGGCAAACTCACGAGTTGGCATCAAGGCTCAGGCAGATGTGTTCTCCCTCCTTTATTTGAAGAATCTCAAGATCACCCGCGTCGGTGAATCCGGAGTTGAGGATATCACCGCTAACGTCGGAATGGTTAAGGGTGGAGTAGGCGAGATAGTTGTCACTTCTCCGGTGGCAGAGACTTTGAACGTCTATTCAATCGACGGACGCACAGTTGGCAAGGTATCTGTGGAGGCAGGTGAGACAGTTTCTATTTCTGTAGCTCCCGGCATTTATATCGTAAATGGTATAAAGGTTGTAGTTAAGTAACCGATTGTGATGAATAAAAGGTATATCAAGGTTTTCCTTGGTATACCTTTCTTTTACATTATTTGGGTATTCCTATTAAATCCAGGATATACTTTTTTATTAAAATCTAAATATTAACCAACATGAAAAGAATTTCCTTTAAGGAGATGCTGGCAATGGCAGCTGTCGTGGCGACGAGCAGCGTAGCATATGCCGCTCCGGAAGCCACGATTGTGATGACTTGGCCGGGTGTAGAGCCACAAATCACCGATCAGATCAATTTCATTGAGACTGAGTGGAGNGAGTCAGTGAATATAGATTATTCCACAGAGCTGACCCTTCTNTCGGTGAATCGAGACGCAAGTGTGAGCGGACACTTCGTTGAGAATGAAATGGGAGCCAGTACTTTTGTGTACATCCAGCTCGACAGTGAGGTGGTTGATCCGGGTCGCTATGTGATGATCATTCCTGAGGGTGTCCTGTTTAATGGCGAAACCTTAGANGCATCTATGGCTACAAACGTAGCTACTACTCTCAACTTCGTAATTGAGGAGTCGCAGGGTGACGTTTCTGAGGAAAAGGTATTGAAAATTGTATCAACAGATCCTGAAGACGGTGCAACCGTGACTTCATTGTCAGTAATTCACCTTAAATTTGATGGTCCGGTTGATTACGGCTTCTTCGAGACCGTTCCGGTTATTAAGGATGGTAAGGAGGAAGTTGCTACCGCTCTCGTTAATTATGATGAAGATGACGAGTGGGCAGCCGATAAGGCTCAGCTGAACATTGATCCTGAAATCACTGCTCAGGGCACTTACACCATCACAATTCCTGCCGGACTTATCGGAAACAATGATCAGAATTCAAAACTTGNGGAATGNANTCTTACCTATTATATCGGNGAAGGTGGNAGTGGTAACGACACTCCGGGGGNTGACTCGAATGTGGNTTATGACTTCAATCCTATAGNGGTGCTTCCTGAAAACGGAGCTGTAATCGACGACAACGACGGTAAAGGCNTGAGTAACCTCAGCTCTATCAATATCANCTTCTCTGCATTCCCCTATGTGAAGGAGGGCTTCGAGTTTGTATTTACCAACGAAAACGGTGAGACATTCTTGTCTTCCAAGCCGTCGTCCACAGGAGAAGAGGGTGAGACTGTGAATTATGTTACCAATGCGATCTTTGGCAACATGATTCTTCTCGGTCTTGATAACATTCCTTCAGGCAAGTATACTCTCACAGTACCTAAGGGCATGATCGGCGACAAGGCTTGGGCTAAGTCAGGCTACACTGCCGGCAGCTGCAACGAAGAGTTTACTTACACTTGGGATTACACTGCAAAGAAGGTGGTAGAGATTCCTGAAGAAATCATTAAGGCTCCGCTTGAGATTGAGGTATTGACNTTGACTCTCCCCACCGGCGAGATTATTGACCTTCTTGACAATCCGGCTATTGAGGGCATTCCCGCAGGANCNACTTTCAATATCCTCACCAATAAGAACGAGTATNCACAGTCACTCCGTCTTGAGATAAAGGACAACCACAATGGCGAAATCCTCTGGAACATCTGGACCACACCCAGCAAGGAGGAACTTATTCCCTCTATCGGTATTAAGGGTGAAGACGGCCTCTTCCATTTTGAGAAAGCAGGCGCAGAGATCTTCTATGAGAACCGCACTTACACACTGTTGATTGCTGCTTACGAGAACTTCGAGGTTCCCGAGTCNGAGAAAATCTTCTTGCAGGAAAGCGAGATTGAGATNAAGGGTCTTGCAGAGAGCATCAAGTATAGCGAGGTTGAGATTGAGGATGTCACTCCCGAACCCGGCTCACTGTTTGACAATGACAACCGTTCGTTCACCGTGACTTATTCCGGTCCTGTTGAGATCGTGACAAGCGGCGATTTGATGAGCGGTTATGTTGTAGCCTACATGGGCATCCAGCCTTTTGAGAGCATTACATCGAATGAGGATAAGACTGAATGGACATTCACCATTCCCGAGAGTGAACTTGTAGACTGCTTAGGTGGTGGCATCATATGCGACATTGTTGCAAACGACATGGAAGGTCAGAGAGTTTATCCGGAATTCTATGATTACAATATGGAGAATGGTGACAGCGGCTTCCAGCAGTATACCTTCAACTCTTTCTTGGGTCTTCCCACTGTGACTGTTTCACCTGCTGCAGGTGAGGTAGAGTCTCTCTATACATTTGAGTTCACTTGTCCGGGGGCTGACAAGGAGTCAATCGGCGTACAGGGAATTGATCATGAGGGCAATGCTCTTGAGATTGTCCTCATCGACACCGAGGGTAACACTGTAGCAACTGTTGACCGCAAGAACTATGTTGAGGTTGCAAGCAATGGTCAGGTGCTCGACGAGAACAACGAGGACTTCAACGTAGTTGTAACCAAGGTGATCATGCATCTCGACAAGGAGGTTACCACTCCCGGTGAGTACACTCTCGTTATCCCGGCAACTTACTTCATGACCGGCACAGAGTATTTAGCATACGGCAACTGCCCGCAGGAGATCACTTACACTGTAGGTTCTACCACAGGTGTAGCTTCTATCGCTGCTAATGGTGCTGAGGTATCTGTAGCAAATGGCGAGGTTGTAGTAGCAGGTGCTGAGGGTGCAGTTGAGGTTTACGCTGTCAACGGTGCCAAGGTTGCATCTGTAGCTGCTCAGGGTGGCAACGCAGTGATCGCTCTTGAAAAGGGTATCTACGTAGTTGTAGTGAACGGCAAGAGCGTTAAGGTTGTGCTTTAAGCCACATCTTCAAAACTGTTTTCAAAAGTTAAGGATAATTAACGATGAAAATAATCTTCGGTGATTCAACGTTCATAGTGTAGTTGATGACCCGACACTCTATCGGCAGAGGAGTCGATCAATACGGCTCCTCTGCTTTTTCAAAAAGGATGGAGCGGGCTTTGCCGCCTCTCCATTCACCAAGGCAGAAACTAACCCTGCCCAACTTANNAAGAAATTAAATAATATAACATAATTTAGATANTAACCTGNCTGTAGATGAAAACAAGATCCATTACTATGTTTTCTGCCCTTGCTCTGTCAATGTGGGCAGTCACTGCGTCAGGGGCGGCTCCGAAAGTTGTGCCGTTCCACTTCACGCATGGAGGTTTTGTTGAAAGTGTAACTCCCGACGGTCTTTGGGCTGTGGGTGTGCCTCGCGCAGGAGATCCTTGCAATGTGACGCAAATCGTAGACCTTTCAACCGGAGAACTCATCACTCTTCCCGTCAACACGATCATTGACCAGGACGGCGATGAGAGCGAACCTATGGAGGGTGTGGAATACTATACCTCCGCTGTGTCTGCCGACGGCAANGTGATAGCCGGCTCTGTAGACGGCGAACCGGCATTATGGAAAGATGGNGTCTGGACAATGCTCGACTTCCCCAATGGCCGCAAGCAGCCCTATATAGGCTACTATGCTCAGATTTCCTCTATCAAGGGGGATGGAAAATATATTACAGGTATGGCGTATAACGACGCCTTTGACATTCTTCCCCTCTTCTGGGAGGATGGAAAGATTGTCAGCCCTGANGATATGNNNGGCTTGCCTGACAAAGACTGGCAGGGCAACAAACTTGGTGAGGGTAGTTGCTCAATGCGCTTCTTTACCGTCAGCAACGATGGCCGCTACTTGATAGGCGGTATGAGCACCAACGTGGCTGCCAGCGGCTGTTGCTTCTTTGTCTACGACAGGGAGACCAAAACCTATAAGTATATCGGCGTTGACTATCTTAAGTCAAGAATCAAAGCCGGCGAAATAGGTGAGGAGTCGGAGATTGACGGCACTGTTCGCCCCATGCTGAGCGACAACGGAAAATATCTTGTAGGTAATATCCTTTTGGTATACGATCCTGAGTCGCAGTTCGGTCGTGACACCATTCTTCCTTTCCTTTATAATTTGGAGACAGGGGAATTCAAGGTGTTTGAGGGTGAGCAGCACGAAGACATGATCATAATGGGTGTGACCGACGATGGTCATATCTTGGGTTCTTCTCCCTACAGCTCTGTGAGCCGCACCGTAATGTTCCTCAGCGACAATGACCAGTGGTATTCACTGGAGAGCATCCTTGAGCAGGTGTATAGCATGAACTTCACCGACGTATCAGGCTATGACAGCCTTTCAGGTACGGCATTCGGCATCAGCACCGACGGAAAGGTGCTCACCGCTATGACCCCCGGCGCAGTGAACGACGGCTATAACATCTTCCTCGACGACGAATCATTCTTCGACGCTACCAAGAAGGTGAACCTCCTTTATTCAAGCATGGTAAGCCCATCAGCAAATTCGAAGATTGCTACACTCGACAAGGTGTATGTAAGATTTGAGAATACAGCTACTCCCGTCGCTGTGGATGCCGTTGAGATCCGCGACAAGGATGGCAAGGTGGTAGCCAAGTCGGAGAATATCGAGATGTATAAGAACGACAACCGTATTTTCGAAATCTCATT
>WFLX010381622.1_pt1 | contig 14484 bp, 14 predicted proteins | sample 4967041 | NCBI WGS metagenome assembly WFLX01 (sample SAMN12857096, study PRJNA449069) | gut metagenome | isolation source: stool from male and female vole | host: Microtus ochrogaster | place: USA:Florida | collected 2017
GCCCATGTGCATCACTCCTCTCGTTGACTTTTTCTATGGGCTTGTGGTATAATAGATATATTCTTACAAAATCATTCTGCAATCATTTTAATCGAACTATAAATACATAGAGGGGATAGATGATAATGTCTACTAAAGCATACAATCAACATTTATATTGTTGTAAAGCAAGTAGTATTGAAGTGTACTTTGAGTACAATAATTCGGTGGTTTATGACACTGGAAATAAGGTTAATGCTGGCGATGAATCTGGGATTTATGAATGTAAAGAATTATCTGTTATTACTGAATGTGAAATAGAACAATATACTGGTCCATTAGAAACAAATAGGTACAGTAGAAGTAACAATTTAGTAATCCAAGGTATAATTACATTTTTTACAGGGATACCACTTACAATTTACAATAGTCAGTCAAGTTCTGCAGGCATNACACCAATATAATANACANANCAAGATACTCATTTGAGAATCGAAGGAGTAGATTACACTGATGATCTAAAAAAGGTCTTAGTTAAATTGAGNGAAGAGCCTGAATTAATNATTACTTTGCTNGATAGNTGGAGAAAAGNGGCTNATTTGAAAGAGNAAAGGTTTCGANGANGATTTGTATTATGATGAAGCGNCANTAAATTTTNTTTCATATTTTTGAATTATTCGGAGAATATTTTAGTAAAGAACTAAAAGATAAACTTGAATGTAATATCGATAGTATGCTGCATAATCACTTTAAAAATTATTACTTTAGCGAACATCAGGTTAAACAGATGGTAGAGCAGAATAAGAAATCGGTTAGTAGTCTTTTGATTGGCAATTTTCTTAACCTTGCAATTAAACTTAAATATTTCCTGGATAAGTATGACCTTTTAGATGAAAATGTAGCCTTCTTTATCGATAGTACGAACTGCGAACCCTACGAACATATTAAAACGCCTGCTTTACGGCGTTTTCAAANGCCAAAATTCACCTCAATATCCTCGCTGNTGNGTGAAATATANNTGACCTCNATCATATCAGCAGCTATGTCGNGNTTTTCTTGAACCGATAGGGAATCCCAATTTGCAAGAGGTTCAGCTANANGTTNAGTGNCAANCGCNNTACGCTTGCGAACCTTAGTCTGTAATTTACGTTCAAGGTCTGACTTTTTTGCGTGCAGCTCTTTTATTCTTTGCTGAATGTAGGCAAACACCACATCGTCCGCTTTCGCCATTCTATCCATCAAGGAGCGAATTTCACCATCAATACGGAGAATATCCGCTTTTATGCTCTCGGTTTCTATATCGGGAGTTTCTTTTTGCTTACGGGCAATTTCAAGACTTTTAATACGATCACACATTGCCTTGTAAATCTGTTCCTCAATATCATCGAGCCTTATTTTATACCCTCTTGCAACACAGCCCTGATATGTCATCCAGCCGTTGTCAATCAGGTATCGGTATGTCTTTCCGCTTTTCTTTTTAACTTGAATGTCAATCATCACAGCGTAACTACATTCTTTACACTTGATAAGACCTACAAGCCATGAATTATAGGCTTTTCTGTTTGTAGAGAATGATATGTTGTGCGATTTCTTATCCTGCACTTTCAGCCATAGATCAGCGTCAACAAGACCTTCGTGATAACCGACCTTTACATATTTACCACCGTCTGCATTGTCGTGAATAAATACTCCGTGAACACCGTCATAGTTTTCTGCATCATCAATAATTTCATAGCCTTTGCTCTGGAAAAATGCATACACTGATTTATCTGCACGAACATAAATTGGGTTTGCAAGAATATTCGATAAAGAGCCGACATTCAGTTTCCCATTGTGAGAACTGTTTTTACCGCCGTATTCATCTGTTCGTTTGTATCCGACTTCTTCCTCATGAGNATTGAAATNTTNGAGAATGTCACGGAGCGAGGTTGACGGTTCTGCATACATNTCATAGGCAAGTTTTAATGCTCCNGCCTGTTNCGAGGGNACGAGTACCGAGCCTTTCTTGCCACCCACTGTTAAACGCTGTGTGGTATATCCAAAATTCATTGTACCGCCCTGATAAAATCCAGTTTCATGACCTCTTGTGTTGTACGCATCGGCAACTCTGCCTGCAATTGTTTCTCTCTCAAACTCCGCAAAGTTCAGGAGATTGTTCCTCATCATTCGCCCTTCTTTAGTACTTGTATTAAAGGGTTCGGAAAGGGAATAAACGCTTACACCCAACTTGTCAAGTTCTTCACTTACATTCAGATAGTCACGCAGATTACGGCTAAAGCGGTCATACTTCTTTACGACAATACGGCTGACCAAACCGTCACGGGCATCCTGCATCATTTGTTGGAATGCAGGACGGTGTTCAGTATCTTTTCCTGAAAAGCCATTGTCGCAGTATAGGCGATACACACAATCCTCGCCTATATATCTGATACAATCCTCCTTCTGTGATTCAATGGACAGAGAATTATTATCTCTGTCCGCTACGGAACGGCGAACATAAATTGCTGTCACACCGTTGTTATTTACGATTTTCTTTTTCATCATCGACCTCCGATTTCCTGCAATCGACAGTCGATTTTGCTACATACTCATTATAGCGCAAATCGGCTGTCATTGCAAGTGATTCTGCAAAAAAAATTATTCCGATTTGTGCTTTGTAAGAATGTCATAGATGTGATTTATTTTTTCTTGTCTGATCACATCGGAGACATTAACGGGATACTTAATAATAATTTTTGTACCCTTGTCGGTCATGATGACCTTATCTGCCTTTTCTCTATCTACGGCAGTTGTCTTGTTGTCCAGTTTATATTATTCCTTTCCGCAGCTCGATCCATTTCAACTTCCTGCTGCTTATAAATGTTGTCCCCATGATTATGGGGAAAAGTCTTCACGGATAAATAGTCCGTTTAATCCTCGTCATTATCCGAGCTGTCATAAAACGAAATATCATCGTCCTCATTTTTGTTGTCTGACGAATGATCACTGTCAGCATTTTTACCGCCAACTAATTCAAGCAGCTCGGCATCGGTCAGACCGCTTGCTCTCAGCTTCTGCAAAAGCGAATGCTCCGAGGAAATGATTTCATCAAGCTCTCTCGGCTTACAATTGTACTCCTCTGCCATTGCAAGACGAGAAACTTCTTTCAGCTTGTCCTCCGCTACTTTCTTCTTTGCCGTATCATCAGCAATACGTTTTTTGTAAAACTCGATCTTCTCAATGAGCTGTTCTTTCTTTTCTCTGTAAATGCACATTCAAAAATCACAACCTTTCTTGTTTTGTTCTAAGCAAGTCAGCACACCTGACCAATGCTGTCCTGCTATGTTACCATTATAGCGCACCCGTACCATTAAAAACAAGCCGCAATGCGCACAAACTTTTTCGGAACATATCAATTTTCCGTTCCGCAAAATTTTTGAGTCAGAAGTTCTTAAATCACGCTGTTTCGCAGAAAAGCGACTTTCGTCATTTTGACGGAGTGATTTTTGGCGGTTCAAAGAAATTTTAAATTTTGTACTGACTAGAGCAGAATTATCCAGTATAGTGATTATGGGGAGTGCAGAAAAAGAGAAAGTCGCACAGCTCCAATTCTCGTAAAACGAGAAAAATCACCGAGCCGACAGGCTCGGAATAAACGAACGCACCAGAGGGGCGTTCTCATTCCCAGCAAGCACGGCACAATGTGGGCGCGCACAGCGACTTCCACAACGTACATAGCTTGTTAGAGGGCTTCTGCCCCTAAGACCCCAAATTAAAAATAAAGAAAAGAGAGGAAACACGAAAATGAAAAATGAAAACAAGCGTGCTCTCTACCTCAAGGTAAGAATAAGTCAGGAAGAAATGGATGCTATCAAGCGCAAGTTTAAGAGCAGTGGAATGAACACCCTCAGCGGATTTGTCCGTGCTATGATCTTCGAGGGTTACATCGTCCAAATGGACAGAAACGAACTTTGACAGATTCATAAATTAGCAAGTAACATTGCAAGTAGTATCAATCAAATAGCTATCCGTGTAAACAGCACGGGCAAGATTTACGATAATGATATTGCCGAGATCAAAAACGGAGTAAATAAGCTCTGGCAGCCGCTTAACTTTTTGCAAACTAAAATTTTACAAGTAAGGCACTAAACAATAGCGTTAAAAAAATGCTGTCAGGATATTTCCAGGCAGCATTGATGATTGATATGTAATTCGGAATTTTGTTTTTGCTTTGCATTCAGGCGAACGGTAATGGCTCTGTATGGCTTTTCGACTGGTGAGGTGTGAGAAACAAGGTATATTTCCAGTCAGTTAATTTATTTTTTCTTTGCGCCACAAATAGTCATGCCAAAGGATTTCAATTCGCTTTCAGGTGTTTTTCCGATTTTTTCAATATATTTCTCATAGGTCTTACAGCTTTAAGCTAAATCAGAAAAATCCACTACAGTTAAATCCTAAAAATCCGATCTGTAGAGTTTTTATCTAACTACTTTAATTGTCTCTGGTGATCCTCTTAAAATCTGCACAGGAAACTCTATAATACCAGGTGTCCATTGCTGCTTTCATCAATAATATCAGCACCAACAACTTCCGGTGTTTTTTTCCTAATGTAATTTCCATAATAGCCGCTGTGTCGGCAATAATGTCGAGTGCTAAATTCTCATTAATTATCATAACACATTTTTCATTGTTTTAAATATTCTTAGGTCTAATGCCTTTGCCTACTTATTTTTATCAGAACAAAAAAGTCAGTAAAATTGAGCTTTTTGTGTCTAATATCGCAGTATAAATAATTTGGCGGTTACAAAATGATGTAACCGCTAATTAATTATCATTTATCTAATAAATTTAGAATAATTTTTTCCAAATCATCAATTCTCATAAAAGTGTCGCTGTTTGCGTTCATGACTCTAAGCAAATATCCCAGTTCCTGCCGAGATAACAAGTCAAAAATATTCCCTTGCGCTTCAATGCTTTCTTTTGCTCTCTCATCCAGTCTTTTGATGATTGAAATTAATAGTTCATCAGTTAACACTTTATTCCCCTCAGACGTTCTGTCAGAGGTTCTTTGGAAAAGCTGTGCATACAAACTGCTGATATTATCAAAGGAACGATTATCAATACAGCAGCATAAGCCGCTGTAAATAATGTCGGGAATTTGAATGCCATATAAAATGCACCATTATTATAAAGAACNGTGCTAAGTACATATCCGAAGAGCGTTCCCANAGNNAGCGNCNAAGTCAAGGTCACGCCTACCAGCAATATACTCTCGCCGAGGAGCATTTTACGTATCTGTCTCTTGCTCATACCTATTGATTCAAGCATTGCAAGCTCCTGCTTTCTGGTAACAATGTTTGTAATCAGCATATTTATCATACTTAGAATGCTGAACATCATAATAAAAATTGCAAGTCCACTTATCGCACCGAAAATCTGATTAGCATATTCATTGTACCGCTGTTTTCTCTCCTTTAAGGTTTCCATATAAAGCTTAGAACGTTCAGCTGTAAGAGGTTCAAGCTGTTCGCCGACTTCCGTTTCCTTTTCGGAATCTACGGAAATCAACAGCTTGCTGTTCAGGCTGTCATATGAGATCCAGCTGTCTATAGCATTTTCAGGGAGTACAAACCAGCCCTCAAGCTCATTTTCCAAATTGAATTTATCTCCGAGAATACCGAGGACTTCAACCTGTTTTTCAGCCATTTTCTCACCGTCATAATAGTGAAATATCAACTTATCTCCGACCGAAAATTTCCAGCCATAAATCTCATCAGCTGTATCGTTGCCTGCCACAAGTACATAATTTCCGCCTGTAAGCTTGTCGTAATCTGCAGCGCCCTCGTCAAGATATTCACCTATTTCTTTTGTCTGCTCGCAGGAAATCAGCAGAATTGTATCGTCGTTTCCGTATTCCTCATTTTGCGGAAAATCAAACTTAACACCGAAATTCCTGACCTCAGTAACAGTTTCAACGCCGTCAATTGCTTTAATTTGTTCTACAAACTCTTCATTAATCGGATTTTTGCTCTGAATACCACTCATACCGTTTTCGTCAAGTTCTATTGCGCCAGGGGAAATCCCGATAACAAACTCCGCCTCTTTGAAATCGCCTTGACGTGCAAAGCCATTCTTATCAAAAGAGGACATATAGGTTGCCGCCGTAATAAAAAGAATACCGCCCAGCCCCAAAGACATAAGTGTTGATACCGCTTTTTTACGGTTTCTGGAAAAATTCATTATACCCATTCCAAGGGGAGTAAGATCACGGCATTCGCACTTGCCTGACGTCTGTTTCATATCGTCCTGCTGTGTGTAGCGCAGAGCCTCTATAGGAGAAACCGACGCAGCTATCTTTGCAGGTTTATGCACGGAGATCATTGTAATTATATAAATCAAAGCAAACACCAAAGCGAAGATCCACATAGTATTAAGCCATCTCCAGCCATCAGGATTTATTATGTACCCCGCAATTCCACCGACTAAAAGTCCTATGGGTGCGGAACGGATAAACAGATTTCTACCCTCACGAGACACAAATTTTTTCATCTGATTTTCAGTCATTCCTATTGTACGGAGCTGTCCAAACTGGTGAATCCTACCGATAACCGATATGTAGAAGACACCATAAATTACCAGTATGCAGGCAAGCAGAATAACGCATCCCACAATAATCTCAATCATAAGCATTTGAGAATCGGGCGTAAGCGTATCAAGAAACGCCTTGGTCGGATTGATATATTTATGCTCAATCCCTGCTGTCTCTCCAACCTGATAGATCATTTCCTTGCAGTCGTNTTTGNTCATCTGTTCTGCACCATAGAATTNTGCATACAGCTCATATGGACTATTCTTTAACTNACTGCCGTTTTCAGCATATTCCTCTGAANAGAAAACCGCATACTGTTTTNCATTATCGCTNCTCTTTAGTATTCCTGATACAATTAAATGCTCTGTTGTGCCGTCATAAAACGTCATATCAAATTTGCTTCCAACAACAGGATCTATGTTGAGTTTTTTCAACATTCCTTCAGCAACAGCAACCTCGTTCATTTGCTCAGGAAGTCGGCCAAATTCAAGTTTGCCAATTTTTATCTTATCCGAAAGCTCGCTGACATAATAAGGCATTACGTCAAAATCCTCCTGTGGAGATAGTGTCCCCGTTTTAACGGTAACGCTATATGCGATCTCCTCTATAGACTTAAGTTCGACAAGCTGTTCTTTTGTCAGATTATAAAAGCCCGCTTGCTGAATGTGAGAAAGCTGTTCCTTGTTTGCTGCGCTGTCCGCCGCTCCGAAAAGAAGAATTACCGATAGAAGAGCCGTTGCAAGAACAATAGTGATTACTACGAAAATATTGCGTAACTTTCCCGATTTCAGGCTTTGCTTTGCCATAAGAGAAATGGTTTGCTTTTGGATTTTATTCACTTTGCCGCACCTCTTTCCTCACGGATCTTTCCGTCTTCAATACGTATTTGTCTATCTGCTTTTTCTGCTATTTCGGGATTGTGAGTAATCATAACAATAGTCTGTTTAAAAGTCTCGCTTGTCATTTTAAGCAGGTCTATAACCTTGTCTGTTGTTTTGCTGTCCAGATTTCCCGTAGGTTCGTCAGCAAGAATAATTGCAGGCTTGGAGATCAGCGCACGGGCAATAGCAACTCTCTGCTGCTGACCACCCGACATATGGCTTGGATATTTTTTAAGTTTACCGTCCAGATCAAGAAAATGAGCTATTTTATTTAACAGCTCCTTATCTTCCTTTTTTCCGTCAAGACGAACGGGCAGTACAATATTTTCGTATGCGGTCAGATATGGAATAAGGTTATAATTCTGAAAAATGAAACCTATTCTCTTTCTGCGAAATACGGTGAGCTGTTCCTCCGTCATATTTTCAAGGTGATTTTCCTCGATAGTTACATTGCCCGAGGTTGGAACATCAAGCCCTCCCAGCATATTCAAAAGAGTGGATTTTCCGCTTCCCGAAGTACCAATAATGGCGATAAACTCGCCGTTTTCTATTGATACGCTTACATCGTCCAGTGCTTTTACAAGGCTCTCGTCCTTTCCGTAATATTTTTTCAGATTAGCTGCATTCAATATACTCATTGTAATTCCTCCTATGGTTTTCTTTGATGCTTTTATCTTATCATACCATGGAGATTTTTACAACAGATAACGCAAAATCTAATACTAAGATTGCAAAATCTAACAAAAAAACCTGCCGCTTAATTTGCGGCAGGCATTCTTTCATCTGAAATAGGTATTAAAATTTTGAGCGTATACTTTCTGTCTGTACAGCTTGACGTGCATTCTCCATCGTACTTTTCCACAGTCTTTTTCATATTTCCTACTCCAAAGCCATGGAGGAACTTATCCTCTTTTGTAGTTTTGGATTTGCCTTTAGGCGCATCGAGACAAGTATTTTCAATCACTATCATTACAAAACTGTGGACTATTCCGGCTTTTATCATCACCGCTCTATATTCTTTTGGGAGCTTCTCAGCGGCTTCCAAAGCATTGTCAATGCTGTTGCCGAAAATGGTGCTGATATCAAGCGGTTCAATAAACTGCACCTCGGAAAAATCGACTGCTGCCGAAAAATCAATATCCTTTTCTCTCGCTATGTGCGATTTTTCCTTGATAATCACATCCAGAATATCGCTGCCTGTGTGTACATAGTCCTCATAAGCTGAAATCTCCATACGAAGTTTTTGTGCAATTTCTTTTGCACAATCTGTTCCGCTTTGATTTTCAAGGACGAGCAAATGATTTTTCATATCATGATAAATACTTCTGACACGCTCTTCCTCCTGTATCTTTTCTTCGTAATATTTATGCTTCTTCTTCATGGTTTGCAGCTGATATGCAGTCAGTACTGAATTTGCGATATATAATGTCAGATACAGACAGGCAAAAATGGTAATTATACCCGACAGGCAAATCGGATAGCCCATCCATGAATTCTCAGGCATAAAATTAAGTGTAACCAACACCGCTATAAATACAGATAAGCATACTCCGTCAATCATCAGCCACATTTTTGTGTTAAGCAGAGCAATCGACTTAATATTCCTGCGTTTAAATATCTGCCATATTGAGAACCATATTACAGGTGCGACTGCCAATGATATTGTATGTATCAGGGTACTTATGAAAGTTGTAACGGTTTCTACATTGAATTCCCATTTGCCGACTATATAAAAATATATTTGCATTCCTATATCCTGAGCAAGATAATTTATAGATACTATCATAGGATACAGAATGATAACCGCTGACAGCTTACATATCCAGCTATCTTGGTACAATATAAATATAAAAAGCATAAAACCAATCAAGACACCAAGAATATTAGTAATATCATTTGCAAAAATTACAATATTGGCAATCAGTATGCAGAACCCATAAGCCGCAACTTTTACAGGTAGTTTTCCTCTTATATTAAGAAAACATCCAATAACCATAAAAAGAAAAAATGCATTTACCCAATTCAGTAGAAAAGCTATAATATCAAGTACCTGTATCACAGCAAATTCCCCCAATACTCGGTCATTTTGATCATAAAATCCTTTCGCTTGGGCTGACTAACGGGAATTCGTTCCCCTGTGGTAAGGACAGCTTCGAGATTTTCTACACTTTTGACGTAAGCAAGATTTACGAGAAAACTTGCATGGCAGCGTGCGAAGCAAGGCTCCTTTTCAAGCAAAGCTGAAAACTCCTTCATACTTTGATAAATGATCTGCTCCTTATCCTCAAAGTGCACAAGAACATTACGCTTGTTTGTTTCGGCATAGCGGATATCATTATATAACACCTTGAATTTTCCACAGTTATTTGAAAATGTAAGGTACTGCTTGTCCTTACCTCGATAGCGGGCAAAATATCGGTCAAGCTCCATTTTCAACCGAACGTATTTTAGCGGTTTGATTAGATAGTTTACTGCATTTACTTCATAGCCCTGCCAAACATACTGCGTAATCGAGGTAAGGAAAATCAGTCCCACATTGCTGTCTATTTTGCGTATCTGCTGAGCCGTTTCGATACCGTTCATAACACTCATTTTTATATCAAGAAAGATAAGGTCAAAATCAGGATTATAGTTAGCAAGCAATTCTGTGCCATCATAAAAAACATGATATGTAAATTCAATTTTGTGTTCGTCAGCATAACGCTGTAAATAGCTTTTTAATTCTGCGATCAATGTATTCTCGTCATCGCAGAGTACAATATGATACATTGAAGTCACCTCCAGTGGGTAAAGAGTACAAAAAACTGCTTTTGGCTACTCCTCATTTGACTATCAGAATATATTCCTCTACACCGTCATTGTGTTTTTAGGACGAGTGATAACAGCCAGTATCAAACTCAAGCATAAAAGTTTCGACACCACGAATCGGGTCAAACGGAAATAACGGATATTCCCTCATTGTATCATTTTCCTCAATGACAAGCGTTTTATCCTCAATACTTGAAATCCTATATTCCGTCTGTATATCCGCAAGAAACGATGCCAGCGGTACTTTCAGACCGCTGGCAATTTTCCAGAGCGTTGTGGTAGAAACAGACTGCTCACGCTAAATTTGCCCAATCATAGGCTTACTTACACTTGTTAATTCGGCGGTATCGTCTAATGAAAGGTGACGGCTTATGCGAATCTGTTTTAGCCTTTCGCCAATTTTCAAATTAACCTGTTTTTCAGTTTCCATTTTTATAGTACGTCTATTATAGCATACAACCGTGAAAAAGTCAATATATATATATTCGTCTGAAAAAAAGAGCTTTGTTTGCCAATTTTGAGGAACAAGGCTCTTTGCGTTTATAAAAATCACTTCTCAAAAATAAATTTGTTAGTCAATAGCATCTTTACAAAAAGGAAAAAGAGTAATTTTCCTGATGTGAAAAATTACCCTTCTGTTCAGTATAGCAAAATCGTCTGTAAATCGCATATTTTATTGGTTCGTAGTGTGTTATGGTAGAAAGTATGATTAAAATCCGGAATGCTATCGCACATGGAAGAATAACATACAAGAATAATTTCATATGGCCACTGTCTCCATTCTATAATCTCGCGAAAGACTCATATGACAATGTTGAATTTCTGTTTTTCTTATCTGCAATTATGATTTCTAGATTTATGGGCATTAGTTGTTGGGAAGACGAATGGAATGAAGCAAAGACTTTTTTAATGCCGCCAAACAACATAATGACCGATTTTCTTGCAATGAAACTTGATATTAAAAATTTTAACAATAAAACACTGATTNATNGAAATAAATACAATATCACTTGGAGAACATTATTCAATTATTATGTTAAGAATCCCAAGCAAGCAATAAGAGAAAAAATAGAAATTGTGTTGAAAGAACTATTCTTAAATGCGACAATCGACGAAGAAAATGCTTCAGATATTTTTAATATATCCATTATTTTGGCAGATTCCGAAATTTTAGATATTAAGAAAAAAGCCATTGAAAATGTTAAAAAAATAATATCTAATGGATGGTACGGGTGGTCAAACTTTAAAGATGCATACACATATTTAGAATTCTATTCCGTTCCAGTCCCTTGGTATAAAAAATTTTTGTTAGAGAAAGGATATGTTGATTGTTGAGTATACTCTAATTAACAGCATCAGGGGTATTTCGTAAAAATTCANTTCACGAAAAATTATTGNNATAACACCAACAAATCCCTCTCATCATAAATGCTGTCGCCGGCGTCGTTCCCGCAGCGGATCGCCCGGTCAAGCGCCATGATCGTGGCGACCGTACCGTCGATCTTCTCGGTGGACTTTTCCTTGTCCGGCTTGATGTTGCCTGCGGGATCGCGCTTGATGAAAATGTTATCCATATTCCAGCGGAGAACCGGATGCCCGTTGTGGGCGATCTTCTGCTCAAGCGTCAGTTTCATCAACTCTTTGGTTGGCGGCGACATATCACGGTAGCCCTGACCGAACTGCACCAGCGTGAAGCCCAGCCCCTCAAGGTTTTGCGACATCTGCACCGCGCCCCAGCGGTCGAAAGCGATCTCCCGGATATTGAAACGGGTGCCAAGTTCCTCGATGAAGTTTTCGATGAAGCCGTAATGCACGACGTTTCCCTCGGTCGTCATCAGAAAGCCCTGCCGCTGCCAGAGGTCATACGGCACTTGATCGCGCCGGACACGCAGGTCAAGCGTTTCCTCCGGCAGCCAGAAGTACGGCAGAATATAATAATGATCGTCCTCGTCGGTCGGCGGAAACACCAGCACGAATGCAGTAATATCCGTTGTGGACGAGAGATCGAGACCGCCATAACATACACGCCCTTCGAGGAAGGATTCGTCAAAATCGACCTTGCAGGCGTCCCACTTGTGCATCGACATCCAGCGGACGGTCTGCTTTACCCATTGATTCAGACGGAGCTGCCGGAAGGCGTTTTCCTCGCCGGGGTTCTGCTTTGCGGATTCGCAGGCAGCCTCGACCTTGTCCATGCCGATGGTTTCACCCAGCGACGGGTTCGATTTCTTCCAGACCTCCGGAGAAGTCCAGTCGGCATCATCGGGAGCGCCGTAGATGACCGGATAGAAAGTCTTGTCAATCTTGCGCCCTTCGAGAATATCCTGCGCCTTCTGGTGCTGCTCGTAGCAGATGGAATTGGTGTCCGTTCCCGCCGTCGTGATAAGAAAATACAGCGGCTGCATTCGTGCGTCACCGGAGCCTTTCGTCATAACGTCAAAGAGCTTCCGGTTTGGCTGGGTATGCAGCTCATCGAATACGACTCCGTGAATATTGAAGCCATGCTTGCTGTACGCCTCGGCGGAAAGCACCTGATAGAATGAATTGGTCGGCACATACACGATGCGTTTCTGCGACGTCAGGATTTTGACGCGCTTATTCAGGGCGGGACACATCCGCACCATGTCGGCGGCGACGTCAAACACGATCGCTGCCTGCTGCCGGTCAGCAGCACAGCCGTATACTTCGGCACGTTCCTCGCCGTCGCCGCAGATAAGCAGCAGTGCTACTGCCGCCGCAAGCTCTGATTTTCCGTTCTTTTTTGGAATTTCGATATATGCCGTGTTAAATTGACGGTAGCCGTTAGGTTTCAGAATACCGAACAGGTCACGGATAATCTGCTCCTGCCAGTCGAGCAGTTCAAACTTCTTGCCTGCCCATGTTCCTTTGGTGTGAGAAAGGCACTGAATAAAATNNACGGCATAGTCCGCCGNCGGNTTGCTGTATTTTGAANCCTCTGCCATGAATTTTGTCGGCTTGNATTTNCGNNTTCTGCATCACCTCCGATACGAAAAAGACCTGCCAAAAGCAAGTCTGAAACGGTTATTTTTGAGCGCCCTTGGAGCGATTTTTTTATTGAGATTCCTCTTCCATTTTACTTAATGTTACCATAAAAAAGCAAGGAAATCAAGTTATTTCGGAATCATAATTTACACAAAGATAAGCTGAAAAATCGGTGAGAATTGTACTTCTGGAGGAAACAAAAAACGGCTGTACGAGCAACGCCCCTTTTTCAAGGGGTGCTGCTTTTGACGGCGGTTCTCAGGCTCTTACAATATTGAAGTCGGTAATGCTGTAGCCGTTCTTTCTGACGTAGTTGCAAAGCCAATTGTCTGCTTTGGCAGGGCTGTCAAACTCCTTGATTGTTTTCCAGACCAGCTTTCCGGGTTTCTCCGCTGTAAGCGCCTTTACTTTCCATGTTTTTGCCATTTTTGTTTCCTCCTGTAAGTTGTTGTTTTCCCTTTCGGTAATTACATATTACCATAAACCACGGCACTATGCAAGCGGCTAAATGTACAGAAAAATCGGGGAAAATCAGTTCTCATCATTGGGTGATATACACCATTGAGGGAGAATGGAAAAGGGGCATTTTTCAGCCCCTTGTCTTAGTCGTTCAGGTGGTCAAAGCACCATTTCATTGCCTCTCCGCCGTCGTCAAAGGGCTTCGGATTTGCCGTTCTGAGGTTCAGGCGGCACTCGATGTAGCTCAATCCGGTTTCTTCCTCGTCCTCAATGAACTCGTAAACCGCTGCCTCGAAACCTCTGTAGCTCAGCCCTGTCACCAGAACCTTGTCACCGTACTTCAGCGCCGCACCCTGTTCTGTGCATCCGTTGCTCCAAAGATGCTCCATTGTTGTTACCTGTTCCCATTTCATAATCATTTCCTCCGTTTTGGTTTGTATTCCGCAGGCTGTTCGCCTTTCAGTAGTATGTATATTACCGTCTTTCAGGGGATAAGTCAACGGATTTTGGAGAAATAAATGTAACAATGATTTCGGCTATTTTTCGGGCAGTATTGTGTAATTTATGCCTTGCCGTAAGAGCCCCACGGTTGCCCCTGTGTGCCGCCGATTCGTGAATCCCATAACTTTGCGGAGGAATTTGAAACGGCGGACGTGGGCGAACGTGGGCATATGCGTACACTTAAGCGTATTTAGCAAATTGAAAAAGTGAGGGAAGTCTTTTGCGTTTAGAATTGGCACAGAAAGCAGGTAAATCAGCTAAAGTTTTACAGCTAAAGTCATAAGA
>WFLX010137225.1_pt1 | contig 14478 bp, 10 predicted proteins | sample 4967041 | NCBI WGS metagenome assembly WFLX01 (sample SAMN12857096, study PRJNA449069) | gut metagenome | isolation source: stool from male and female vole | host: Microtus ochrogaster | place: USA:Florida | collected 2017
ATAAAAACATTAAAAAGGATCGGTCATAATAGTGCCGATCCTTTTTTTCATCTCTCTTTCTCCGCCATGCTTTGTGAAATAGAATCCGGCGAATAGGGAAATGAGTGATATTTTTGTGTAGGGAGCCAGCTGCAATATGATTATATATAGAAATCTCAAAATTTATATATATATTTGCGCGGTAAGTGTGTGTTTATATATGAACAATGGATTTGGAAACAGAGGCGGAGNCTNCAAAATGGCGTTGGCGAATGTTATCCTTTAGGGGCTAAGGCGGATTNCCATTTTTTCGGGCGANGCCGATGGGCTTATGGATACTTCCCATAGGGATTGTGTATGCTCGTAAATGGCTTTTGCGGATGTTGCCGTAGTTTTTTGCCTTTTAAAGAGATCGGGATCCTTCCAAATATTTCGCATGTATTATAATGAGTTGTTTTGCGGGGCGTAAAGCAGAAAATATTTCGGTACGGTTACATTGGCGGGGAAAATATTTTCGGAGTATTCCGCTATCTTTATATTGAATCATTATTCTGTGACAAACCGCTTTTATATAGTAAAATATGTCAGTACAACATTTTGCAATTATCCGGTTATCGATTGTATGGTCAATCCTATTTTTTTCGGGAAGGGCTGTGACGGCCAACAACGCTCCGTCTCCATTCCGGATGGAAATGATCTCCCGGGCGGATACGGTGACCCTTCTGGCGGAGGCACTGCCGTTGCCGGCGATTCCATCGACCCTGCGCGAGCCGCGGGCACGGGCCGCATACTTGTTACAGCATTTTTGGGATGGTATGGATTTTGGGGATACGCTACGCAGCCATAACCGGGATTTCATCGAGCAGAATCTTGTCAATTTCATCTCTTTGCTGCCGCATGCGGATACGGTAGCTGTAGTGTCTGCCGTTCAAACCTTGTTCCGGTGGGCAGAATGTGACAGGGGAGCATGGTTATTGTTGGCAGAAGTTGCGGAAAAATATCTGTATGAAACCGGATCTCCATTATTTGATGAGGGATATTACCTTCTGTTTCTGGAAGAAATGACCGGTTCGGCTGTTGCGGATGCAAGTGTGGGCGCTCGTTTCAATTATCAGTTGCGTATGTTACACAAGAATCGCCCCGGAACGCGGGCCGCCGACTTCGGATATCTCGACAGGAGGGGACGTCCTCATACCCTTTACCGGACCCGGTGCAATCTGCAGTTGCTTTTATTTTATGATCCGGATTGTGAACATTGTGAAGAGACGATATCTGCATTGNACGGAAGCGCTCTGCTANGGGAACTGATNGGNGATAAGCAAATGAATGTGCTGGCCGTTTATGCNGAAGGGGACCGGCAGGCGTGGGAGGTTTCGAAGTCCTCGATGCCGCAGGAATGGAGCGTGGGTTTTGATATCGACGGCATTTTGGAGCGTGAGCTTTATTTCCTGCCGTCCATGCCTGGACTCTATTTGCTGGATGGTGAAAAATATGTATTGTTGAAAAATCCCTCTCTGCCGGTTCTGGAAACATTTTTACGGGATAGGTTTCACAAGGAGGCGGCAAAAAAATGATAAGTTCTCCATTATCTGAGGTGGAAAATGCTTCTCCGTTTTTATAGCAATCCGGATATTCCCTTGATACAAGGAATATCCGGATTGTTTCTGATAAAAAGAAAATATGTCGGGATTGTTTTCCTCAGCGGGGAGGTTATCGGATAATGATTTTCTTTCCGTTGCGGATGAACAGGCCGCGAGTAGGGTGTTCCACCTGACGACCTAACAGATCGTAAGTATTTCCATCGGCTTCGGGATCTTTTCGGATATTTTGAATATCGGATTCATTATTCTCGATAAGATAAAACTTAATGGTAGGACTATTTCCTTTGAATGTGACGGTCAATGCCTGATTGCTGNTCNGTTTGTCGAATNGTATGACNANGTTACNTCTGGTGTCGGNCGCGGCGGAGANGACGTAATCGTTTTCGCCGTAGGATACTCCGTTACACTCCGAGATGTGGATATCGGTACCGGTGTAATTGGAATAACCGTAGATGCGGAGTGCTGTGGCCTGAATGGTCGAAGGAATGTTAATCGTGTATTGTTGTGGCCGCAGTTTCAGTGTCAGATTGATTCCGACACCACCGGTGATGCTGCCGGTGGCGTTCATGGACAATCCGTCGACATAGAGTTGTCTTTTGCTGTCCGGGTCATATCCCTTGAACGTCAGTGCTGAGATTTCGTGTTCGTTGTCGGCCCTTCGCTTAACCAGGATGGTCGGTTCTTCCGTCCCTTCCAAGGTGCCGCCTTCTGTACAATATTCATTCCAAGTGCGGATATCCTTGTTAAGCGTATTGACGGACATTTCCGTATAGGAATAGCCGATATAGCTGGCGTTGGTACCGGAATACAGGGTAGCGCCATCGGTCGGGTCGCCGGAATTGAGGCCCCATATATCTTCGTAGAGATCGGGAACACCGTCGCCGTCGCTGTCGGCTTTAGAGATAGGAAGATCTTTCAGGATTGGCCAGGCGCCATTTTCGACTTCGGCGGCCGAGAAGTGATTGTCGCTTTGGGTATCGATCATGCCGTTGCTGCTTCCGTTCGATCCGGAACTTGTCGCGGCACGGTTTTCCACATCATAGACAATCATCCTGTCGACGCAGTCACGGTGTAGGGAGGCTCCGGCATAAGCCAGGACTTTTTCATAGGCCTCTTCGGCGGAATGGGTCGTGACGGCCATAAATTCGCGGGGTTCCCGGAGGCGGATCGTGTCTTTGGTGGTCGGCGTCCATGTATAATCGTTGTCAGACCCGATTGTGGTCTGATTGTAGACCCCGTTGGTCCAGTTGTCTTGAGTCACATCGTCATAATCTGTATTGACATTGCCATTGATATAGAAGTGACCCCATTGGTCGACGACGTCTTTGAATGTAGTGAAGCTGCTGACGTAACTTTGGGTACGTATGCCGAGGGCTATGATGCGTTTGCGGCGTCCCAGTGAGCGGGTATCGGTACAGGGCCCCGGTTTGTAATAATTGTTTACGATGTTGGCGTCTGTGGCTTCGGCTCCGTAACAGCCTTCGCCGCCCCAGTTATAATATACGTTGTTGCGAATGTCCACGAAATCGAGGGTAGCGGGATCGCCGTCTCCGCCCAGACGGGGCACTCGGCTGGTGCACTGGGCGATCAGGTTGTGATGGTAAGAGACATTTCTGCCGCCCCAGTTGCCGCCGTATCCGTGGGCTCCTTTCTGGTGGCCTGCATTACTCAGGGCCTGTTCTATCATACACCATTGAATGGTGATATTGGTGCCGTCGGAAATGGAAAGACATTCGTCGATGGACCAGGAGAAAGAGCAATGGTCGATGATGACGTTGTTACATTCTTCTAATCCGAATCCGTCGCCCTCATGTTCGCTGACTTTGCGGTTACCCAATCGGATGCGGATATAACGGATGATGGCGTTTTCGCAGGAAATGGTAACCGGATAGTCGGCCAGACAGATGCCTTCACCGGGTGCGGTTTGGCCTAAGATGGTCAGGTCGCCGCAGTCGAGACTGAGTCGGGAGGTCAAAAAGATCGTTCCGTTGACGGCGAAGGTCACAATCTTCGGGCCGGGCTGTTTGACGGCCCAACGGAAGGTTCCCTCTTTGAGGTTGTTCTCCGGACAATCTTCGAGGGTCGTGACTACATAGGTTTTGCCTCCTCGTCCGCCGGTGGCATAGCGTCCGTAGCCTTCGGCTCCGGGAAAGGCCAGCTGGCGTTCGGCAAAAGCTGGCTCTGGAAGTGCTACCATTCCGCACAGGGTCAGGAGTAGCAAGATAATGTATTTGTTTTTCATATCGGATAGGGTTTTGATTTTGTTTATTGTCGCAAAGATTCTTATTTTTAGTATGAAATGGAAATAATAAAGGAGCGAAATCTTTGTTTGAACGCTTCTTCTACCTTTTTTGGTATAATATTCCTCTTTCGTCGGGTTCCATCGTCTCCATTNGTCTTGGAATCGGTGCTTCTTTGTTCNTTTTAGCCCGGGGAANGCTGTGAAATATGAAAAGGTGCGGAGGGGGGGACTTTCGCGGGTAGATTCTGAGGTTTTTAGGTGGGATGGCATTCCGGAGATAGAGAGAAAAAGAGATGGGTAGCGGGTATGGAGATTGTTTGCGGAGGTTATTTTTTTACCGCAGGCATCGCCGCGTTTGTGTTTTGTGCCTCCTGTTCTGCGGATTCCGTTTCTTAGTCGATCAGAGGGGGCGGAATGCGTGCTGCGGTTGCATTTGTTTGTCTGNTTATGCTTTCCTGTCATGTCGGATGCGGTTATGACGGTGGTATGGATCGTTCTGTGGTGCCGTGTACCGGTAATCACGGGTTGGGAATAGTGTGGGCGGGAGAATGTACCGCTATTCATTGAAAGTGGAGCAGAATCTGCTGTTTGGGGATGGGTTGGAAGACTATAGCCGGCGGTTATTGTCGGGCGGGATGCTTGAATGATGCGCTTGCGGATCTTTCNGGNCCCGAAGGTTGTGTATCGGATGTTTTGCAGGCACAGGGATTTGCCATTATCGGACGTTTGGCCTATCTTTGCGTCCGGATCAAAATGACGGGAAACAATGATTAAAAGATGGGGNCGGCTTACAGCCCTGTATTTTGTTCTGTTTTTTATCGGGACTNTTGCNGCCCGGCCGGATGACGGGCTGAAAGAGCAATTGNCAGCGATGCTTGCCGGGAGAAAGGCNCGGGTCGGGGTGGCTGTCATTATAGATGGAAAAGATACTGTGACGGTAAACAACGGGGTGCGCTATCCGATGATGAGTGTATTCAAATTTCACCAGGCTTTGGCCGTGGCCGATTATTTGGAGCGTACCCGTACNCCGCTCGATACATTGCTCTATATTCCTGCGGCAAGCNTNCGTCCAGATACCTATAGCNCGCTGCGGGATAAATATCCGCAGGGCAACATTTATATTTCCATCGGCGAGTTGTTGGTTTACACCTTGCAGCAGAGTGACAATAACGCCTGCGATATTTTGTTTGAGCAGACGGTGGGCGTCGGCGAAACCGATGCTTATATCCGTTCTTTGGGGATGGAAGATTTTGCCATTGTCGCGACAGAGGATGACATGCACCGTGATGTGCAGCTGTGTTATGAAAATTGGACCACCCCGCTTGAGGTTGCCCGGTTGCTGGACATTTTTGTCACTTGTCCGGNTTTTGCCGGTCGCTGCNGTTCTTTTGTCAGACGTGCCATGACGGAATGTGAGACCGGGCTGGGTCGTCTGGTGAAACCGTTGACGGGTAGAGGGGTTATCGTCGGGCATAAAACCGGCACGAGTGATGCCGATGCTCGGGGGCGTTGGATTGGAATCAACGATGCGGGTTTTGTTTTCCTGCCCGATGGCCGCCGGTATACGNTTGCCGTAATGATCCGTGATTCAGAGGAAAGTTTTGCGGATACGGAACAGATCATCGCCGATGTCTCGGAGACGGTATATCGTTATGTTGTCCGCTGAAGCTCTTTTGATTTCGGGGTAAGGGGAGGCTGTTCGCGATTCGTTTCTATTCCACATAAAAGAGGCGACGGATCGCTTCGTCTGCCATGTTCAGCCCGGTTTCGGTCAGGAAAATACGGTGGTCTTCGCTCTCCTCGATCCACCCTTGCTGTTTTACATAGGGCAGTTGTCCGAAGAAATGTTCCCGCAATTGCGGGGTGTCGGATAGGTTTCGGCGGAACTCCGGCAGGGAGAGTCCCCGTCGGGTGCGCAGGCGGAGCATGATGGCCTCATTGTATAAGTCGGTTTCTGAAAGCCGTTCGGTTTCCGGATTGCGGTTTCCGGAAAGATAGGAGTGGAGGTCGGCGGCATTCCAGCTTCGGCATCGCCTGCCGTCGAAGCTGTGGGCTCCGGGGCCGAGCCCCAGATAAGCCTCTCCGGACCAGTAGCTGCTGTTGTGGCGGGAATACATACCTGGACGGGCATAGTTGGAAATTTCGTATTGTTCGAATCCTGCTTCTTCAAGTAGGCCGCGCAATCGGGCTGCCATTTTTAATAGTGTCTCTTCGCCGGCAACAGAGAGTGTTCCGGCGTCGATTTTCTGTTTTAAAACGGTTCCTTCTTCTACGCTTAGGCAATAGGCAGAGAGGTGATCGACTTCCAGGCTGACGGCCTTGCGTACACTACGTTCCCAGGTGTCAAGGGTTTGACCGGGCAGTCCGTACATCAGGTCGATGCTGATATTCCGGATTCCGTTGGCCCGCAAAAGCCGGATGGCCTCTTCCGGTCTGTGGCTGTCATGACGTCGGCGCAATAANTTCAGTTCTTNATCGATGAAACTTTGTACTCCCATGCTGATGCGGTTGACNGGCGTCTGTCCGGAAAGTTCCNGAATGAATTGCGGAGTGAGATCCTCCGGATTGGCCTCCATCGTGATTTCACTGACTTGCTGTAACTGGAAATTCCGGGCCAGGCAATCGAAGATGGTTCGTATTTCCCTTGGTGAAAGTTGCGACGGGGTGCCTCCTCCTATGTAAATCGTCCGGATTATTTCTTCCGGAGAGAAGAAGTTCCGGCGTTCTTGGATTTCCCGGCAAAGTGATTCCACATATTGCAGGGCCCGGTCTCCGGCCGTTGTGGAATAGAAGTCGCAGTAAATGCAGCGGCTTGCGCAAAAAGGAATATGTATGTAGATTCCTGCCATGTTGCAATGAGATTATATCAGACTGCATAGTCCGTCCGACAGCCGTACTTCTCCGGTGGCGATCATTATGCGGAGCACCTCCGCTGTCTGTCCGGGCGGGAATGGTAGCTGGCGGGTGATGGCCGGCAGCGGCAGGGCGGATTGCGGTTGTAGTAATTGTAGAATGGCTGTATGGATTGTTTCGAGGGGATTTGCCGTTTGTTCCGGGCGGATGCAGACGTCGCATTGTCCGCAGTCATGGTCCAGTTCCTCCCCGAAATAGCGTAAAAGTTGCTTGAGCCGGCATTCTTCATCGTTTTCGACATATCGGATCATGGCCTCCATGCGTGATTGCTGTCTTTCCCTGCGCAGTTCAAAGATGTCACGGTGAATACGGAGTTCGTCGTTTTCCAGCCGGGGGGTACGATAAACGATGGCTGGGGTCTGGCGGGCCGGGACGTAATGCAATACATGCTGGCGGGTCAGCAATAGAAGCGCTTTATAGACAGCTTCCCGGTCGAGATGGGTATAAGACATGAGGTCCTGTTCCCGGATAAAGACATAGTCGGCGAATATACCGGTGTAAAGACGTAGAAGGGCATTTATGACCGCTTGTGTGTCAGGATTCGTGTCGTGCAGATGATAAAGGTGTTCCCGCGTGCAGACGAACATGACGCGGCTATACAGATCGGGCTCTTCTTCATAAGAGATATAGCCGGCTTGATCCAGGAGTTTGAGCGCGTAGTGTGTCGGTGCGGCATTCAGATGATAGGTATAACAGAATTTTTTCAGGTCGAATTCAAACAGGTGGTTGTAACCGGCTCCGATGGCTATTTGATAGAAGCTTGCCAGCTTGTCGTATATCATCCGGATGTATTCCCGTTCCGGATACTCTTCTGACAGATGTTTCTGTAATTTTTTTTTGTCTGCCGTTTCTTCGAGAATGATTGCCTGTGCTGCCTGCCGGTCTCTTCCGGCTCTTCCGGCCTCTTGAAAATATTCTTCCGGCGACGGCGGCAGGTCGAGATGCAGTACAAGTCTGACGTTGGGCTTGTCGATTCCCATGCCGAACGCATTGGTCGCCACGATAACGGGAACTGTTCCGCTCATCCATTCATCCTGTCTCTTTTGTTTCTCCTCGTACGGAAGTCCTGCATGGAAATATCCGGCGTTCACGCCCGATTGGGTCAGTATCTCTGCAATCTCCTTGGTTTTCTTCCTGCTTCTTACATAAATAATGCTGCACTCGCTGTTTTTTTCCAGCAGTTGCAGCATGGTTTCGGTTTTATTTTCCGTATGAATGACCGAATAGGTAAGATTCGGCCGTTCAAAAGACATTCTGAATACTTTAGATCGGGTTTTGAATTGCAGTCTTTTCTGAATATCCTTTATGACCTCCGGTGTTGCTGTCGCCGTCAGGGCCATGACCGGCACCGATGGCGGAAGCAATGCCCGAACCTCAGCGATTTTCATATATGCCGGGCGGAAATCATATCCCCATTGAGAGATGCAATGCGCTTCGTCGACTACCAGCAGCCGGACGTTCATATATTGCAGTTTGGCCAGAAAGAGAGGCGTTCCGAGGCGTTCCGGAGAAAGATACAGGAAGCGGTAATCCTGACAAATGACACGTTCATAGGTGTCCAATATCTCTTCATGCGACATACCGGTGTAGACAGCCGCCGCCTTGATACCACGTTCCGCCAGATGATCTTTCTGGTCTTTCATCAGGGATATGAGGGGTGTCACCACAAGACATAATCCTCCCATAGCCAGGGCAGGAACCTGAAACGTGATACTTTTTCCTCCTCCGGTGGGAAGTAGACCCAACGTATCGTTTCCGTCCATTACGGAAGTTATCAATTCTTCCTGTAACGGGCGGAAATGATCGTATCCCCAGTGCTTTTTCAGAATGTCATGTATCGCGGACATGTATCTTAAGCGTGAACCGTTTGTAAACTTTCCGGCATCGGTTCCTCATGCGAGACTTCGAAGCTGTGATTCATATTAAGGTTGTCGTCACTATACTTGATGTCTTTCACCAGCAGTTGCACGCAATTGCTGGCATAGGTATTTTCTTCGATTGTATAAATGATGTCGAACGGTTTACCGCTCTTGACGATCTCCATTTTGTCTGCCGAATTGAATGCGATACCGTTTTGGGTGGCATTGGTTTCCGGGTCAATCATTTCCAGCCTGATGTGTTCGGATTCTTTGCCGACCAGCCGGCTTGCACCATGATCCATAATCTTCCGGGTGACAAATAAAGGCTTGGTATTGCCGGGGCCGAAGGGTGCCAGCGTCTTGATATTCTTATAAAGACGCGGGGTGGCATCTTTGAATTTTATTTCCATATCGATATCAAGATGTTGCTGTTCCTGCGACGGAGTGATATGCTGTTCCACATATTCTTCGATGCGTCGTGTCAGCTCCGGAATATTTTCTTCCAGCAAGGTAAGGCCTGCGGCAAAAGAGTGGCCGCCGAAGTTCTCTATGATATCCCGGCAGGAATCGATGGCGTTGTAGACATTGAATCCCTGGATGCTACGCGCCGAGCCGCTGGCAAAACCATTGGCGCTGGTAAGCACGATGGCCGGCCGGTAATAGTATTCTGTAAGGCGGGAGGCGACAATTCCAATTACGCCTTTGTGCCAATTGGGGTTGAATACCAGAATACTTTTCCTGTTGTCGAGGTCTCCGTCCGCATCTACTTGTGCAATGGCCTCTTCTGTGATCTTTTTGTCTAATTCCTTGCGGCTCTCGTTATATTCGGCNATGTGAGAGGCACATTCCTTTGCCGTCTTCNTATCTTTTGCNGTCAATANGNNTACAGCCTCTTTTCCACACATCATCCGGCCGGATGCATTGATGCGGGGACCTATTTTAAAGACGATGTCGGAATTGGTCAGTTCCTTTTTCTCCAGTCCGCAAAGTTCTATGATGGCACGCAGACCGTTGCAGGCTTTTTCNTTCAGCCGCCGGAGCCCGTTGCATGAAAGGACTCTGTTTTCGCCGGTAATGGGAACAATATCGGAGGCGATACTGATGGCACAGAGATCCAGAAGAGGATAGAGCAGCCGGTGTTCGTTCAGTCCGTTGTCGCGGGCAAAGGCCTGCATGAATTTCAGACCGACGCCACAAGCGGAAAGGTAGGGATAAGGATAAGCATCGTCCTCTCGTTTAGGGTCCAGAATAGCAACTGCTTCCGGGAGGGTCGCATCCGGTTTGTGGTGATCACAAATAATAAAGTCGATTCCCTTTTCCTTGGCGTATCTGACCATTTTAACGGCCTTGATACCGCAATCGAGAGTAATGACTAACGTTATACCATTGTTAGAAGCATAGTCGACACCTTTTTCAGAAATGCCATATCCATCATCGTAGCGATCGGGGATATAATAATCGAGCAAAGAATGATAGTTGCGCAGGAACCGGAAGACAAATGCTACCGCAGAGGTTCCGTCGACATCATAATCTCCATAGATCAGGATCTTTTCTTTACGTCCGATAGCCTCATTCAGGCGTTTTACGGCCTTATCCATGTCTTTCATCAGGAACGGATCGTGGAGTCCGGTCGATAATTGGGGATGAATGAACATCTTTGCNTCTTCGANAGANGTAANNCCCCGTTTTACGAGNAACTCGCTGATGATGGGATTGAAATTAAGTTCGGCAGAGATCTTATCCTTGATCTCGTTCTGTTCCGGTAATAAAGTGCGACAATTCCATAGATAATTGTTCATTATGTGTATTTTTACTAATATGCGAAATGGAATTTTGGCGGACAGGCAAAAGCCAGGCATCATGGAATGTCGCAACCTGGCGGAGTTCATTGAGATACTCCTCANCCGAAGTTTTTTGGGCGAATACGTTAATATATAAGCGGAACCGTCCGTCTTTATCAAGGATGTCTATGTTTTCATAGCCCAAGCGGGAAAAGCGGCGGACGTCATGCTCGGCTTCTTCCCGGGTGAGGCAACTTGAGATGATGATATAATAGACCTTTCCGTTGGTTGTGGTTACNATTTCCTTTTCAGGAGCCTGGAGAGCAACAGAAGCGGTTTCCGCAGATATTGATGCTAGATCGGCCTGTCGGGTCAGTAAAAGCGCAGTGTCGATAGCGGCGGAAAGANTCTGTGAGGCGGTTTCGGGAACCATGGAACTTTCTTCTTCCAGTATTTCCTCCCAGGAATGGTCGACGAAGATATTGGGTCTTTGATTACCGGACAAAATTTCCCGGTTGATCATCGATGCATAGTTGTTGACATGGTTGTCGTGGGTGCGGAAAGGGGAAAAATCGGCAAAGAAACAGCCGAGAATAAGAATGATGACCGCAGCATGCTGTAACCACCGTTTGCGTATCGAAATGACGTATTTCTCATTCTCTTGAACAATGCGCCTNTCATGATTTGCCGGTATAATTTCCTGCCGGTGTATTTCTATCGGTTCCAGTCCGAANGTTTGAGGTTGCGATGTCCGGTTTTCTGCCGGCTGAAAAGAGATATGGCAATCTTCATCGTAATATAACTGACCGAGATTCCCTAACTCATATTTGCCCGATTCCTCCAGTTGTCTGCGGATACCCGAAATCTCTTGTTTGATACAGGCCACGGCCTCTTCGTAGGAGATATTGTTGACCTCCATATAGGCGTCGGCCAGCAGGCCGTCGTCATGAGTGAGGAAGCGGTTGAAACTGATTTCGTAGGAAGGGGGTAACAGACGAATGCCGCCTGCCTCATTTTTAGAGGCGGGGACAGTGATAATCCGGCCACTTTTTTGTTGTAACATGAATCCACCGATACCCTGCACGAAAACGTAATGCTGGGTCATGAGAAGGTATTCTATATATGTGGCAAGAGTATTCATCTTTGCAAAGATACGTCTTCTTTTGCAAACTGTGTAATTTTAGAATGATAAAATGGGATTTATTTGCACTTTTTTATTAAATCTTCAGCGATTTCGGACGATAAACCCAGCTCTATCGCCTGATTGAGATCGCGGAGCGCATAGTCTTTGTCTTTCCGGGCGTATCTGATTTTGGCCCGCAGCAGGTAAGTCATCGGGTCGCGGTTGAAGAGCCCGATGCTTGTGTTTATATCGGAAAGGGCGGCGCCGAGGCGTCCGCTCAGGTAGTAGACTTCGGCCCGCTGAAAGAAAAGCGAGTAACTTTTGGGATTCACTTTGATGAGGGCGTCGTAAAGGTCGGCCGCCATGGCATACTGTCCTTCTGCTTTGTAGACGTAGGCCATGCCGAGGCGTGCCTTGGCACTGGTGGGCTTGAAATGGTCGATGGCCTCCAGGTCTATCCTGGCACCGACGGTGTCGTTCTGAATCAGCCGGAGCATGGCACGTTCGTAGAAAGCGTTCTCATTGTGCGGATCCAGGGAGATGATTTCCGTATAGTCGTCGGTCGCTTTTGCCCACTGCTCCGTTTCCGAATATAATGCTGCTCTGTTTTGCAGGAGACTGATATTGCCGGGTATGAGCGACAGGGCCGCAGTGTAGGAGATCTCTGCAGGACCGTATTTGCCCAAACGGCGTTGCAGAGTTCCCATATTGGAGAGTAGAAGGGCATTCCTGGGATTGGCCGGTTCCAGTTTCAAGGCTTCATGGAGTGCCCTTTCCGCCAGTTCGATGCTATCTTGTTCTATATAATCGAAACTGAGATTTATCCAATCGTCATAGTTTCGTGTTATAGCCTTGAGGGAGGCAAAACTTGCCAAAAATACGATATAAAATAGGATCCTCATAAAAACATGGATATAATTTTATGCAAAGGTAGGTTTTATTCTTCGGAAATACATTATCTTTGCTGACGATTTATAAAAATTAAATACGTTTTATGATTATGAAAAGATTGATGCCGATAGGATTGGTCGTGTTTGCGCTTCTGACGGTGTTCGGATGCAATCAGCAGAGCAGGAATGATGTGACTGCAACCATATCGTTCGATACTCTTACCATTGATACGGTGGCTCCGTTGTTTGCGGTGGCGGAAGAACCGGCTTGCCACTTCCGCCTGTCGATGGAATACCCGACGGCTGCCGCTTCGGAAGAATTGCTTCACGTGGTGGATGAATTTATTGTCAGCCTTTACTTCAAAGATGACTATGTCGGTCNTTCCTGTGANGCGGCGGCCNCCAANTACTGTAAAGATTANCTTTCCGCCTACGAGGAAGAGGGCAAAGGCGTGCTTNAAGCCTATNGCAAGAANATCGGAGAGGCCATCCCTTGGATGAGTTATGAAGAAATTTCCACGGGAAGGGTTCTCTATTGCGATCATGGTTTCCTCTCTTACGCCGTAAGCTTCTACAGCTATCGAGGAGGTGCTCACGGCAACTCATCTGTCAGCAACAAGGTACTGAATCTCGCTACCTATTGTCCGCTTTATCTTAACGATTTGTTTAACGGTACCGGATTTTTGGAGGTTTCCGCTATATTGCGCAATACANTCGCTAAAAATTACGGGTGCGCTTCNGTCGCCGAACTGGCCGAGACCGAGCCGTTCTTTTCTCCCGAAGAAATCGATCTGACGGAAAACTTCTTTATCGATGACAAGGGTATCACATGGCAATACAATCCTTATGAAATNGCTCCTTATTCCATGGGNCTCATAAGTGTTACTTTGTCTTGGGCGCAGGTGCTTCCTTTCCTGCTTGAAGATTCTCCGCTGGCCCCGTTGGCCCGTGAATTGCAGTAATCCATCGTTCCGATCATGCAATTTGTCAGTTACTTCNCGACGTTATCCGGCCGGCAATTGNAGCAGNTCGATGCCCTTNAGGCCCTTTATGCCGACTGGAATTCAAAGATCAACGTTATCTCTCGCAAGGATATCGAAGATCTTTATGAACACCACGTACAGCATTCTTTAGCTATTGCCGCTTTTGCCGACGAGCGTTTGGAGGGTTGGAAAGCCGGTGCCAGCATTATCGATGTGGGGACGGGNGGCGGTTTTCCCGGTATCCCGCTGGCNATTTATTATCCGCAGTGCCGTTTCCTCCTTGTCGATCGTATCGGGAAGAAGGTACGTGTGGCTCAGGAGGTGGCTTCGGCCATAGGGCTTCAGAATGTAGAGTTTCTTCACGCCGGGGTGGAGGAAATCAAGACCAGGTATGATTATGTGGTGAGCCGCGCCGTGACGGATCTTCCTTCTCTTGTAAAGCTGGTGCGGAAAAATATGGGCCGCGGGCTGATCTGTTTGAAGGGTGGCGATCTGAGCGAAGAATTACAGCCGGCCGCATGTCGTAGGGCAGAGGTCATCGAGGTCGCCCGCTATTTCCGTGAACCTTTTTTCGAGACGAAGCGGATTGTTTATCTGCCCGTATGATGTAATTATTTCATTCTGTTTCCTTATGATTGAAATTCAGACTTTTGTTTGCAATTCTTTTTGGGAAAATACCTATTTGGTATATGATTCCGGGTCCAAAGAGGCCGCGTTGATCGATCCCGGCTGTAGCAATGAGGCCGAGTGGGGGGCGGTCCGGGATTTTATCGCCTGGGAGAAGGTGCGCATGAAGTTTGTTTTGCTGACCCACGGACATGTAGATCATATCATGGGCAGCGAATGGCCTGTGAAAGAATATGGAGTGGATGTCTGCGGCAGTCTGGACGAAATGTATCGTCTGCCTTCCGCTGAAATCCAGGCGCGGATGTTCGGATTGAACCTGTCTGTATATCCCGCCTCAGTGACTCATGATTTGAAGGAGGGCGATTCCCTGATGTTGGGCGATTGTCGGATAGATGTTATCGATGTGCCCGGTCACAGTCCTCTCGGCTTGTGGTTCCATTTGGTGGAGTCCGGAATGCTTTTTTCCGGAGATTTCCTTTT
>WFLX010179334.1_pt1 | contig 14477 bp, 12 predicted proteins | sample 4967041 | NCBI WGS metagenome assembly WFLX01 (sample SAMN12857096, study PRJNA449069) | gut metagenome | isolation source: stool from male and female vole | host: Microtus ochrogaster | place: USA:Florida | collected 2017
TCCTGCTCATGGGTTCTACACTTATCAGACTTATGTATCCGCTACTGTTTATGAATATCCAAAATAGGAATATTAGCATACAAAATCGGATTCTTATTTCCTCTGCCTCCACCGCCTTTTTTGGCGCTTATTTGAATATCCATATTTTCAGCATCTATTTTCATGTACTTTGAAATTACTTTAGCAATATCTGATTTAATCAGCTCCAGCATTTCGGGCGAACAGTTCACCCTATCGGATATCAGAAGAATTTTCAGTCTATCCTTAGCAACCTGACAGGAGCTTTTCCTACGAAAAAGATGTTTCATTTCGCCGCTCCTTTCTTATGCTTTATGAAAAATGCCGGTTACTTTTGCAAAAAAGGATATCCCCCTTTCAAAGTTCATAAAGGGAACCTCCTTACCCTCTACTCTCTGAACTACATGAGCGTATGCCTGTCCTGCGGGGGTATCCTTTCCCACCAGCGGTTCCCCCTGATTTGTAGAAATTACCACATTTTCATCATCGGGAATCACCCCGATCAAGGGAATCGCCAAAATATCCACTACATCGGAGGCTGACATCATATCCCCTCTTTTTACCATATCCGCCCGAAGACGATTGATGATCAAATCCATCTGCTTAAATCCGTTTGCCTCCAAAAGTCCGATAATACGGTCGGCGTCACGGATTGCGGATACCTCCGGCGTTGTCACAACCAATGCTCTGGTTGCGCCGGCTATGGCATTTTGAAAGCCCTGTTCAATTCCTGCCGGACAATCCAAAATAATGTAATCAAACTGCTCCTTTAAATGTTCAATCACCTTTATCATTTGTCCCGGCGANACCGCGGNCTTATCCNGGGTCTGCGCCGACGGCNTCAAATACAGTCCAGGATGGCGTTTGTCTCTGATCAGNNNCTGTTNCACCCGGCAATTGCCCTCCACCACGTCCACCAGATTGTAGACTATGCGATTTTCCAATCCCATTACTACATCGAGATTGCGCAGTCCGATGTCCGTATCAATAAGACATACCTTTTTGCCCAGCTTCGCCAGACCTGTGCCTACGTTTGCGGATGTGGTAGTCTTACCCACACCGCCTTTACCTGAAGTGACGACAATTACATTGTTATTTTCCATACTTTCCTCCATGACATTTACCGCCGTTTTGACGGTATATATAATTTGTCGTCGCTGAGGCCTTTAAAAGGAACTCAGTAAATCCTTTGTAAGAGGTTCCAAAACCATTCTTTCGTCCTTTACATATGCAATTTTCGGCTGTATTTTAGGGCGTATTCCCCATTTTGTCTGTTTTGTGTTGTGTTTATATTTGAAATCGCCGATTTTTAATCTTTCCGGCTCCATTTCAAGCGCTACAATATAGGCATTTCCATTGCCGTTGCCACCGGCATACGCCTCGCCGTACAATCCTCCCAGCACAATTATATTTCCGGTGGAAATAACGGCGCTTCCCGGATATACGTCGCCCAATATGACAATACTGTTCTCCGTCTCCAAAACTTCTTTATTTTTCAGGGTTCCTTTATAAAACTGTCCTTCATCGCCGTTTGTGAGACGCTTTTCCACGTGTTGCAGTGCCTTGATGAAATTCTTGTTTGTCTCTTCATCATGTCCTACGATACACATGATATTAACGTCGCTGTTTCTTTTAATTGCCTCCAGAATGCGGATTTCCTCAGTCTCTGTAACCTCTTTCCCCTCAATGGAAAGCGCCATGCTTGCGGTCTTGAAAAAGCTTCTTGCCTCAGAAAATTTGAAAGCAAGCTCCTCCAGGATTATTTCAAATTCCGCCTCTTCGTTTAAGTGTAGTATAATACCGTTTGGGAAACTTTTAATTAACACAGCATCCTTCATTTACATCCTCCTACATTTCATTGGAAATACCACCGTCCGGTACATCCGCCGTTCCGGTAATAAGATCTTCTTCCTCGGCAAGACCATAATAATATTTAATAATGTTTTTGGTTGCCTGTGCAGCGTAATCGGAAGAATAGCCAAAAGGAATACGGGTTGCAACCGCAATCTCCGGCTGCTCATAGGGAGCGTAGCATACAAAAAGCGCGTGGTTCGGTCTTGATGACGTCTGCTCGGCCGTACCGGTTTTGCCGGCAACATTTACCGATAAATCCCTAAAATAAGATTTGTTCTGCACCACTTGTCTCATACCGGAATGAATTGCATTCCAGTATTCGGAAGGCATCTCTATGACATTGCGGACTACAGGTTCATAATCTATCAGTGTATTGCCCTCGGAATCCGCCACCCTTTCAAGAAGTGTCAGATTATAACAGACGCCGCTGTTGGCAACGGTTGTTACATATCTAGCCAATCCTGCTGTGGTATAGCTGTTGCTGCCCTGCCCGATTGCGGAACGGACAGGATCCCCAGTAGATATATCAGGAGTATACTCACTAATCTCCACACCGGATTTATCAGTAAGACCGTACATGTCCGCATAAGTCTGCAATGTGTCAAGACCTGTCTCTTCATTGTAGCTTCCTGTTCTGGTGGACAGGGTATAGCCCAAATTATAAAAAAAGTAGTTGCAGGAATCACGAATGGCAGTAACCACATTCTCATTACCATGACCCGTTCTTTTCCAGCAGCGTGGCGAAGGGGTTATTGCCGTAAAGGTTCCCACACAATTTACTTTTTCATTCAGAGATATCACACCCTCCATAAGTCCTGCCGTTGCCGATACCATTTTAAAGGTAGAACCCGGCGCCGCCTTATACTGAGTTGCAAAATTTAACTGAGGGTTCGCCTTGTCAGTCCTCAACCGGACAAAATATTGCGCATCCACTGAATTTGCCATTTTGTTGTTGTCATAGCCCGGATAAGAAACCATGGCAAGTACTTCTCCCGTATTCACATCCGTTATCACTACAGATGCATTACATGGATCTAAAGCAAGCTGTGCCGGTGTAATATCCAGATAATCAATACGGTTTTTCATAAACTGGTATGCCGTGAGCTTTCCGCTATAAAGAGCTTCCTCGTCCTCTATAGATACTTCTATGGCATTCTGTTCACACAAAATCATACAAATCTGTTTACCGCTTATCACACCGTTTAACAGCATATACTTATAAAAGCGCTTTTGGAATTCCGCATTCTTGTCCACCATGGCAATAATATATTCCATAAGCTTTGCGTAAATTTCTCCGGAATCCGAATATTGGTCATCCAGCTCAAGTTTTCTTACGTCTATCCAGTTCTCGGCAATGCAATATTTTAAATATTCACACAGGCTGATAACCTCATCCTTTGCCCAGGCAATCTGTGTGGCATCCTCGTCGTCCACGGCTTCCGTCATAATAATACCGTTATCCTTGAGTAAAGAAACAATNTTGCTTTGATACACCTGATATTCCTTGGAAAGCTTATTGTAAGGAGTGTACCCTTCCTCCAGCTCATAATTCAGCTTATCATAGACAGACTGTTTATACTCCAAATAGCTTGCATAAACATTCTTTTCTTCTTCTCCGGCTTCCTCCGACAAAAAGTGCTTTATATCCACCACATTATTGTTGATCACCGCAAAATACACATCATATATAGGTATCTTAATATCTGCGCTGCCCGAATTGACCCCCGGAATATATTCCTTGGCATTAATAATCTTATCGGACAAAAGACCGGCAAGCCTCTGCTCCAAAATATGATAGACGGCAATGGTCAAATCCTTATCTATAGTCAAATACACATCACTTCCCGCCTGAGCCTCCACACGCTCTAATATAGTCATTACCTTACCGGTATTATCTACAATTACCTTTTCGCTTCCCTTCGTTCCCTGAAGGATAGTTTCCATATGGGCTTCGATACCACCCTTGCCTACCACATCATTAATGTTGTAAGTGTCCTCGTCGCCGCCGTTTTCTACAACCAGAGCATTCAAATCGGTAAGCTCCTCCGAAGAAATCTTACCGGTATACCCCAACACGTGGGCAAAGTACTCGCTGTCCACATAACGGCGGACAAAATCCTCCACAATAGAAACTCCCGGCAGCTCGTCGGCATTTTCCATAATCACCGCAACCGTTTTTTCACTGACATTGGTTGCCACAGTGGTGCCTATGTATTTACGAAACGAGGTCAGGTTCATGGCATAGCGAATCGTCACCATTTTCAGCCACTCTTCCTTTGTATATCCCTTCCCCGGNATAAAATCGCTTTTACTGTTATTCTCCTCGGCATAATCACCGATGGCAAAGCCCGTGCCCTTGGCACGGCTTAAATGCTCCATAAGCTCCGTCGCAGTAACCGTTCTCTCTTCATCCTTCAACTCATCAATCGTTTTGTATCCGTAAACATCTGCAAGAAATCTTAAAAGACTATTACCTTCCACACTGAAGGCAAAGTCCCCATTCTCATCAATAATTATCTTAAAATCCGTTATAACACTGTCGCCATTCTTTTCAATCATTTTAATCAGCTTGTAAACAGTGGCGTTCATATTGGCGTTTTTCTTATTGTTGGATTCAAANACATCTTCTATCTTCACAGAGTAGGCAAGCTCGTTATAGGCAAGGATATTGCCATTTCTGTCAAAAATATTCCCTCTGGTACTGGCAATATTTCTCGTCTTTTCCGTCTGCAGCATAAATTCGTCCAGATATTTCTCACCGTGTACAATCTGCAGATTGAAGCATCGATAAATCAAGATACTGCCCAACGCACAGAAAAGAAGAGTAAAAATGGTAAGCCTGCTGGTTATGAAATTTACAATACGGTCTATTATTTCATCAAACAAATTTCTGCGCTCTCCTTTTTTCTCTTNCTGCCAACTGCTCGTTNATCTTCAAGNCAATCNGNTATAAANANAAAGTTACAATNACGGTATAGATAGCTTCCGGCAAAATGATTCTGGTAAAATAGTACGGGAAATCCAATCTTCCCCTCAGCAAAAACTGCATGATGTAACAGATAATACCATAGGACAAATCACTTACCGTAATTAGGGCAATAGGAAGCTTAATGTCCTCGGGATAGAATATACGGCTGAATTTTCCGTTTAAAAAACCTATGTACATCAAAATCAAAGAATAAAAACCTAATATATCCCCGAAAAACACATCACTCAAAAAGCCACAGCAAAATCCTATAATAAGCCCTTCCTTTTCCCCTCTCATAAACCCAAATGCCGAGGTCAGTATAATCATAAGATTCGGAACGATACCTGCCGGTGCAAATGCGCCAAACACGCTGCACTGCAAGACAAAGCAAACAAGTATAAGAATTGTCACAATAAATTTTCTAAGCATTAAAACCCTGCCCCCTTCCCTACCTGCAAGCTTCCACAGCAAACCGCTAATCCTCATGCACCCGCTGCTTTAAATCCGTGATAACAAGCACCTCGCCCAAATGTTCAAAATCAACCGCCGGTGTAAGATATCCCGACTTTGTAAGATTGTTGGAATCCCTGTTGATAGTATGAATATAACCAATCAAAATATTAGGCAGATAATTATCGCTGATATCTGAAGTGACCACCTTATCTCCCTCTGATACGGCGTTATTGCTGTCAACCAGCTGACTGAATGTAATAACACCGTCCGCCATCAGCTGCAGATTACCTGAAACCATCAAATTGTCCTCTGTGGCAAGAGTCATACCACTCACATTGCTGTTATCACAGATGATGGATGTTACTCTCGCCCAATTAGGTCCAACGGAGGTAATCCGACCTACAAGCCCTCCGCCTGCTATCACATTCATATCCTCGCTGAGTCCGTCGTCCGTTCCCTTATCAATAATAAAGTTGGAATACCAATTGCCGGAATCTCTGCTGATAATTCGCGCCCCTATCTTGTGATACTCTCCGTACTGCTCATTGAGACCCACAAGCTGCCTTAGTTTGTTCAGCTCGTATTTGTCCTGCTGTAGCAGCGTATTCTCCTCTGTCAAAGCAGCAATCTGTGCCTTGAGGGTGGCGTTTTCATCCAAAAGGCTTCTGATTTGCACCAACTCCTCGGAACGGTTGGAAAGCCAGCCGCCTGCACTGCTGATACCCTGCTCAAATGGTATTATAATATACCCCAGCACAGTGTTTAGCGGTTTGTTGAATACATTTGTACCAAAAGTTATCAGCATTAAAGCAGTGCATAAAAAAGTTAAAATAAAGAGGAGATATTTACTTGGCAAAGTAAACCTCTCCCCTTTTCTTTTTATGATTGGGCTCATTTACTCATCCCTTCGATCGCATAAGCTACAGTTTTATAATTGTTATCCTTAATAATTTTAGCAAGCCCCGCAGCGACACTGGTAAGAGGCTGTTCTGCCACATTTACCTTCAGCCCTGTTCCCGTAGCCATTTTTTCGGCAAGATGGCTGACTTGGGAAGCTCCTCCCGTCAAATAAATACCATGACGATAAATATCCGCCGCAAGCTCAGGTGGCGTTCTCTCCAAGATTACCTTGACATTATCAATAATCGTATTAAAATGCTCCTCTAAGGACTCGTCCACCAGCTTTGTGGGAATTTCTCTCTCCACAGGAAGACCTGTCACTATATCCCTTCCATAGACGATAGCGCCCTTTCCCTCCTCTTCTAATTCCTTGAGGGAAATTTTCACCGTCTCTGCAGTCTTACCACCGATAATCAGGCTGAATTCTCTTCTGACCGCAGCGCGGATTGCCTCGTCAAAACGCATTCCGCCTACCTTAATCAAACGGCTTAAAACAATACCACCCAGAGATAAAATGGAAATTTCCGTAGTCTCATAGCCCACATTCACCACCAGCACACCCTGAGAATTCTTGACATCAATATCAAGGCCCAGCCCGTCCGCAACCGCTTTTTCCACTACCATGATTTTTTTCGCTTTTACATTGGCATCCTTAATCAAATCGTAAAAAGCTCTCTTCTCCACCTCCGTAACATCGGTAGGTACTGCAATATAGAAATCTGCCGGCTTGGTATTGCCCTTCTGTAAGTCACTGACAAAATATCTCACCAACGTCTCCATGTTCTTAATATCCGCAATCACACCGTTGGACAATGGATAAGTAATATGAATATTACCGGGCGCCTTTTCATACATTTCAAAAGCAGAGTTACCATAAGCAAAAAGTGTATTTTTGTTTTCAATGGCAATCATATTCTTCTCTACAAGAATATTATCTTCATTTCTGTCATAAATTTTAATATTGTTGGTACCGAGGTCGATACCGAATGCGTTGTTAGCCAATATAGCAACCCCTTTCTGTAGGTAAAATTTAAATATAAGCCGCCTCTTTAAAGCTAGTATACCTGTTATCACCGATAATAATGTGGTCTAACAGGAAGATATCCATCTTTTCTCCCAGCTCCTTGACATGAAAGGTCAGCTCCTTGTCCGCAGCGCTGGGAGTCGGGTCTCCGCTGGGATGATTGTGTACCAGCAGAATATTGACCGCTTTGCACTGCAATGCCTCAAGAAAAATTTCTCTGGGCGAAATAAGCGACATTCTCACACTGCCCTCAGACAACCTTTTCTCACTAAGAAGCTGACCCTTGGCATCCAGACAGACTAAAATCACACATTCCGTCTCCCTGTGCCTTAACCCTTCCATGAAATACGCCGCAACCGCTCCCGAGCTTGTGAAACACAATCCCTGTTTTGCCACGGAACTGCTAATCCGCTTGGAAAGCTCGGTCAGACATTTCAATTTGATTGCCTTTACCCTTCCGATACCCTTTATCTCCATAAGCTGCTCCAGTGTCAGTTCATAAAGGCCGAGCAGTCCTACTCTGGGATATTTCGCCATGGAAAGCACCTGATTTGCAAGCTCCAACGCGCTTTTGTCCTTTGTTCCCGTGCGCAATATAATTGCAAGCAGCTCGCCTTCCGTCAGATTCTCCGCGCCAAAGCGCTGAAACTTTTCATAGGGCATATCCGGACATAAGTTTTCCTCGTTTTTCATACGTCTCCTTTTCCCTTCTCCGACGCACAAAAAAGAACTTTATCGAATAAAACGATACACTACCAAAGAAATGATAACACCTATTACGCTGGCTATGGTGATATGAATCTTAAGTCCGAAGGTAAGAACAATAAACCCCAGATTAAGTTCAACCGGCGTGTTCAGCCCGAATGCCTGTCCATAATTTAAAAAGCTGCCATCAAAATAGGTGCCGATAAATCCGCCTATTACAAAGCCAATCAGTACCAAAATTACTAATACCCAATTCACTTTTTTCACGGCTGTTCCTCATCTTTCTTTCGTATTTCATCTGCCTCCGATCACTTTGCCCGCAGAGTGAAGGGAAGCCTGATACGCTTTTATATATTACCACAAAAATCTAACCCTGTACATAAAATTCATGGATTTTATTTTGCGCATTTTCTACATTTTTTTACTTATTCCATTGTCACCGGGCTTCGGAAAGCATTTTCTCCGTGACAATTCCCTTGTCCTTCAATGCCTGCAGGGATTTTAAAATACCGAATTTTGCATGCTGCCATGTAAGCCCGCCCTGAAAATATACCGCATAGGGCGGCTTTATAGGTCCGTCAGCCGACAGCTCAATGGAAGAGCCTGACACAAAGGCTCCCGCCGCCATAATAACCTTTGCGTCATATCCGGGCATATCCCACGGCTGAGGCGTCACATGGCTGTCCACAGGAGCCGCCGCCTGTATTCCCTCGCAAAAGGCTATCACGCCCTCCGGTGTGCCGAAGGTCACTGCCTGTATAATATCATGTCTGCTCTCGCTGCTGTTTGGCACCACCAAAAAGCCCAGCCTCTCATAAATATTCGCCGCGAAAATTGCGCCCTTTAAAGCCCCTGCCGTCACCGTGGGCGCCAAAAAAAGCCCTTGATAAAAATTACTCAATACACCGAGAGAGGCTCCCACCTCCTTGCCAAGCCCCGGGGAGGTCAGGCGGTAAGCCGCATTTTCCACGCACTCCTTCTTACCCACAATATAGCCGCCGATGGGCGCGAGACCGCCTCCCGGATTTTTAATGAGAGACCCCACCGCCATATCCGCTCCTACGTCTGTGGGTTCTATTGTCTCCACAAATTCTCCGTAGCAATTGTCCACCATACAAATAATGTCCGGCTTGATTCCCTTTATAAAACGAACCAACTCGCCGATTCGCTCCACGGAAAGTGTTGGCCTTGTCTGATATCCTTTAGAGCGCTGAATGGTGACGAGCCGTGTCTTCTCATGAATGCTCTTTTCGATATTCTCGTAATCAAAACCGCCGTCGGGAAGCAAATCCACCTGCTTGTAGGTGATTCCGTATTCTGACAGGGATCCTTTAGTGGGGCGGATTCCGATTACCTCCTCCAAGGTATCGTAGGGTTTCCCCACCGGTGAAAGAAGTTCATCCCCTGGACGCAGATTGCTCATTAACGCAAGGGCAAGGGCATGGGTTCCGCAGGTAATCTGAGGACGCACCAGCGCATCCTGTGCATGGAATATCCTTGCATAGACCGCCTCCAATGTATCCCGCCCCAAATCATTATAGCCATAACCCGTGGTTCCCAAAAGACATGCCTCGCTGACCTGATTTTCCTGCATTGCATTTAATACCTTCAGCTGATTGTACTCGGCTCTCTCGTCAATAGCGTCAAAACGCCTCTTTAACCCCGCCAAAACTTCGCTTCCATAGTTATATACCTGTTCGCTGATACCCATGGAAGCATAAAGACTTTTTATTCCGCTCATATATATTTTACTCCTGTCTGACTGTTATTTTCTTTCCTTAGCTTTTCCAGCATGTATTCTAATATCTTATTATCATCATACATAAATTTATCCTTGTCAATNCAAATCACATCANGCTNCCTGNGGAACCATGTAAGCTGTCTCTTTGCAAAATGCCTGNTATCGCGCTTTATNAGGTAAACTGCCTCCTCAAGGGAAATCTCCCCCTCCAAATAGGCAAGCATTTCCTTGTAGCCAAGCCCCTGCATGGACACCATACCCTTGTGACAGCCCATGCTTTTTAAGGACCTCACCTCTTGTTCCAGCCCGTCCTTAAGCATTTCCTCCACTCTCTCATCAATACGCCGATACAACAGCTCCCGCTTATCATTCAGCACAAAATAGAAGGAATTGTAAGCATTTTCTTTTTGCTTTTCTCTTTCATTATGGTCTGAAATCCGCTCTCCTGTAAGCTTATAGTATTCAAGCGCCCTGATAACACGTTTGATATTGTTGGCATGTATTGCCTGCGCCGAAGGTTTATCCACCTTAGCAAGCATATTGTGTAAATATTCCGCTCCGTACTCTCCGGCAACCGCCTCCAGCTTTCTTCGATAAGAAGTATCCTCTTCATTTTCCGTAAAATCTATATTCTTGAGCAGCGCCTGAATGTAAAAGCCTGTTCCTCCCGTCAAAACGGGAATATGCCCACGCTCATAAATCCCCCGTAGACATTCCTCACATTTTTGTTTGAATACAACAACGTTAAATTCCTCCCAAGGCTCCAGCACGTCAATCAGGTGATGAGGTACTCCCTGCATCTGCTCCTTCGTGATTTTGGCGGAACCGATGTCCATATGCCGATAGACCTGCATGGAATCCGCAGAGATAATTTCTCCCCCTATCCGCTTTGCCAGTTCAATGGACAGCCTTGTCTTGCCTACCGCCGTCGGCCCGGTCAAAACAATCATAGGGGAACGGGCAGAGGCAGCCGATCCCATGGTCTGCCCTGTCTCAATTATCTTTTTCTTCTCAATTACCTGTTCTGTTTTGGCTGTTTCATCCGTCATATCCGTTACTTTCCCTTACATCTCTTTCATTCCTATACCCCTGCCCGCTTCGGCGGGCATCGGTTCAATATTAAAAAGGAACTTTCAAACTTATACCTTGCCTGTTAAAGCGGCAGCAATTCAATACTTGAACGGAACTTTCAAATTCCTGTCTAAACAATCCTCTTGAATTTCTTTTCCATTTCTGCTTTGCTGATAGTAATAATAGTAGGTCTGCCATGAGGACAATTATAAGGGTTTTCCAATGTAAGCAGTTCATCAATAAGCTTTTCCGCCTCCTCAAAGCTTAGACAGTTATTTCCCTTCACCGCTGCCTTACAGGACATGGAGGCAATCTTCTCCTCCACCACTCTGGGGCTATTTCTGCTGATTCCCTCCGAAAGCTCGTCCAAAACCTCTAAAAACATTTCCCGCTCGCTACAGCCGTACAAGTCCACAGGCACGCTCCTAAGGGCATATTCACTGCCGCCGAACACCTCCACCTCAAAGCCCAGCTTTACAAAAATCTCCTGATACTCCTTTAACACCTGCTCCTCCTGCCCGCTGAGACTTACAATAATAGGCGGCATCAGGATCTGACAAGCCACGTTTTTTTCTCGGTACTGTTTCATCAAACGCTCGTACTTTACCTTTTCATGGGCAGCATGTTGATCAATCATAAAAAGCTTGTCCTCAAACTGAATCAGCCAATAGGTGTCAAAAACCTGCCCGATGATCCGATATCTCACCCGATTTTCAACAGTAAGCATTTTCTCCCGGAATAAATTCATCTGCGTGGGGATTTCCGGCTGCTCCTGCATGAATTCTTTCTGTCGATCCTTCTGCGGTTTGGACTGCCCTCCGGCATTCTTTACAGACTCCTGCGACAATGTTTCTGCCGCTGCAGGCGTTCCCTTTTGCTCCGACAACGCAATATCCTCCGGTGCTTCGACAAAAAACTCCTCCTCTTGCTCCGGCTGTTCACGCTTATTGACTGTCGCTTCCTGTCGTAAACCGGAGTTTTCTGATGTTTTGCTGGGCAAACCTGTCATTTCTCTCTGCTTTTCACTGCCTAACACCCTATTCCAAACGGGATTCTGCATAAAATCCTGCATTTTGGTTTCTTCTGTGCGGTATTTCACCTGCTCTGCAACCCGATAATGACTGCTCCTGTGCTGTTCAAACGGTTCAGGCGTATGCTCCTTACCTGCTTCATGACGAAGCTGCCGCTCCTTTTTTTGGGCACCCTTTTCCTCACCCAGAACAGCTTCGGGAATCATCTCTCTCTGTTTTAACGCATTCCTGACAGACAAGGATAGTAAGCTGCTCACACACATGCCGTCACTGAAACGCACATCCATTTTGGTCGGATGTACATTTACGTCCACCCGCTCTGTATCCATGGTAATGTGCAGTACGCATAAGGGAAATTTATGCTGCATCAGATATTCCTTATAACCTTCCTCAATTGCCCTTGCAACTACATTGCTTTTAATAAAACGCCCATTGATATAGTAAATTTCAAAATTACGGTTAGAACGCACAAGCATGGGCTTCCCTAGATAGCCTTCTATTTTAATGCCTCCGTTTTCCGTCTGAACAGGTATTACGGAGGCTGCAATCTCCCTGCCGTAGATACGATAAATGACTTCCTTCAAATCCCCGTTCCCCGAGGTGTGAAAGCGGGTTTGGTTTCCCAAGAGAAATTTAAACGAAATATCCGGTCTGGAAAGCGCCAGATGCTCCATCAGGTCCGTGATATATCCCCCTTCCGTTGCGGGCTGCTTTAAAAATTTGCGGCGCACCGGAGTGTTGTAAAACAAATTTCGCATGATAAATGTGGTTCCTTCAGGCGCACCGATCTCTTCAAAGCTTTTCTCAACCGCACCCTCCAGCACTATGCGGGTTCCGGTAAGGCTATTCTTAGGCTTAGTGATTACCTCCACCTTAGAAACTGCGGCAATACTGGAAAGCGCCTCGCCCCTGAACCCCAGACTGGACACTCTGCTCAAATCCTCCGCACTTTCTATTTTGCTGGTGGCATGACGTAAAAATGCCTTGCGCAGCTGTTCTCTTTCCATTCCCATACCGTTATCCGTCACACGGCTAAACTCAATCCCGCCTTCCTTTACTTCCACTGTAATTGCGGAGGCTCCGGCATCTATGGCATTTTCCACAAGCTCCTTCACCACACTTGCGGGTCGCTCCACCACCTCACCTGCGGCAATCTTATCTACTGTTTCCGAATCCAACACATGTATCTGTGCCATTTTACTCTCCATTCCGGAACGTTTTTGCGACGGGGCAACGCAAATCTACAATTTGCGTTGCCGTCAAGCATATTTGTGACGCTCCGGCACAAATATGTGTGTGAAAAATCGGCACAACAATGTGACTTTTCATCCTAAGCTGTCTCCAGCTCAGTCCTTCCAACGGTTTTTCAGCTTATTCTGCAGGCGGTACAAGGTATTTAAAGCATCCAATGGAGTTAAGGTTGTGACCTCAACCTCCATAAGCTCCTTTAAGATATCTTCATCCGTTACCGTGTCAAAAAGTGACATTTGTGCCATATCTACCTCANCTANTGTAGGCTGTTTTTTACCTTTACCTTCCCCTCGGGTATCCACTGCAATATTCTGTACTTTCTGGGTGATATCATTATCGCTAAGCTGTTCTGCAATTTCCTTGGCACGGTCGATTACCAGATCCGGCACGCCCGCAAGCTTTGCCACCTGAATACCGTAGCTTCTGTCCGCGCCGCCCTTAATAATTTTTCTTAAAAACACGATATCGTCTCCGCATTCCTTTACGGCGATACAATAATTGTTCACGTTGTTCATCTTGCCTTCAAGCTCTGTCAGCTCATGGTAGTGAGTGGCAAACAGGGTCTTTGCCCCCAAAAGCTTCCTGTTGCTGATATGCTCTATCACCGCCCACGCAATGCTGAGTCCGTCAAAGGTGGAGGTTCCCCTCCCGATTTCATCCAAAATCAAAAGGCTGTCGGAGGTAGCGTTCCGCAAAATATTTGCCACCTCGTTCATCTCCACCATAAAAGTGGACTGCCCGCTTGCCAAATCGTCCGAGGCTCCCACTCTGGTAAAGATTCTGTCCACAATGCCGATATTCGCACTTTTTGCCGGCACAAAGCTTCCGATCTGAGCCATCAGTACAATCAATGCGGACTGGCGCATGTAGGTAGATTTGCCCGCCATATTGGGACCGGTGATCACGCTGATACAGCTCTTTCCATTGTCCAAATAGGTATCGTTGGCAATAAACAAATCGTTGGTGATCATCTGTTCCACCACCGGATGCCTGCCATCCTTAATGTTGATAATACCCTTCTCGTTCAGTTTAGGCCTTACATAATGATTCCTCTCGGCCACTAAAGCCAAAGAGCAGTAAACATCCAGCCTTGCCACCGCCTTTGCCGTTCTCTGAATACGCTCAATTTCCATGGCGATGGAATCACGGATTTTACAGAACAAATCATATTCCAAGGTCTGAAGCTTGTCCTCGGCATTTAAAATAGTATCCTCCAGTTCTTTTAAGCGCGGTGTAGTATAACGCTCTGCATTGGCAAGAGTCTGTTTGCGCATATAATCCTCAGGAACCAAGTCTTTATACGAATTTGTAACCTCAAAATAATAGCCGAAAACCTTGTTGTATTTAATCCTCAGGTTCTTGATTCCCGTACGCTCCCTGTCCTGCTCCTCCAGCTGGGCAAGCCACTGTTTACCGTCACGCTTGGCGCTTCGCAGCATATCTATTGTCTCATCGAAGCCG
>WFLX010046915.1_pt1 | contig 14476 bp, 18 predicted proteins | sample 4967041 | NCBI WGS metagenome assembly WFLX01 (sample SAMN12857096, study PRJNA449069) | gut metagenome | isolation source: stool from male and female vole | host: Microtus ochrogaster | place: USA:Florida | collected 2017
TGGAGATCAGTTAAAAATCGGCAAGTTCTGTTCTATCGCTTGTGGAGCAAAGTTTCTATTTACTAGTGCAAATCATGCGATGTGTTCACTTTCAACATATCCATTCCCAATATTTTTTGAGGAATGGGGATTGGATGTAAAAGAGATTACAACTGCATGGGATAACAAAGGCGACATTATAATTGGCAATGATGTTTGGATTGGCTTTGAAGCTGTTATTCTGTCTGGTGTTACGATTGGTGATGGAGCGATTATTGGTACACGGGCGGTTGTCACAAAAGATGTACCACCTTATACGATTGTTGGAGGTGTTCCTGCAAAACCGATACGAAAACGGTTTTCGGATGACGTGATTTGTGAATTATTGAAACTTCAATGGTGGAATTGGTCTGAAAACAGGATTAAGAAAAACATTGCAGCGATTCAATCAGGGCGAATTGAAGATTTGGAATAATTTGTAATGTTGGTGGAGGAATTTAGTTTCCCAAAACGTCCTGTTTGAAAAAATGCAGAATATTTTTTCTTAGAAATGATTTGAATAAGGAAAATGTGGCAGTTCGCAGTATTAGGNGGATTGCCATATTTTTATGGAAAAANAAGCGGTTATGTGGTAANATATAGGAGCAAAGATAAANACACAACNCAAGGCAATCTTGCAGAGTTGGTAGGTAGTCCAGCCGCACCGATTTGGTGTAAGTAGCCCTCCCTCCTTAGGGTCGTCCATTCTTTGTTTATCACAATTATTTGCGCGGGTAATGAGGAAAATGCTTTGTTTGCAAGAGAATTTGACGAATACCGCGACAGTCGAAAGGCGTTAAGGAGGAATTGTCAATGGACAAAATCAACAAGTTGATTTCCGTTTCGGGAAAGCTGACAGTATTTTTTGAAGAACCCTTTTGGGTGGGAGTGTTTGAACGTGTATCAGATGGAAAGCTATCTGTGTGTAAGGTTACGTTTGGCGCAGAACCAAAAGACTATGAGATTTATGATTTTGTTCTGAAAAATTACTATCGGTTACGATTTAGTCCGGCTGTGGCAACTGATGTAAANGAAGCTAGTCGCAATCCTAAACGGGTACAGCGCGAAGTACGGAAACAGGTGCAGAATACCGGGATAGGTACGAAATCGCAACAGGCTTTGAAATTACAGCAGGAGCAGTTGAAAACTGAACGCAAAATTGTAAGTCGGGAACAGCGGGAAGCGGAGAAACAGCGGCAGTTTGAACTGAAACAGCAGAAAAGGAAGGAGAAGCGTAGGGGCAAGTAATCTCTATGTTTCTTAAAAGTAACTGATTAGGAGAAACAAATATGAATAAATATAATTTGGATGTGCCTATATACTTAAATCAAAAAATTGTTTTTGATCTATTGGCTTCAATTAACAATGGATTGGCTCAGGTTACAAAATTAAAAACTTCATCAAATGTAGATGCAGGAATTTCAGGAGGTCTAGAATCGGAATTGGGTAATAAAAATATATTCACATTATTGGGAGTCAATTTAAAAGGAAAGCTAGAAGGNGGAAAAAATNAANNGCAGGAACAGGAAAAAGNTCACACACCAGCATCGTTATTTAATTGTTTAAAGAGTGAACTGTTTAAACAAAAGATGGTAAAGAAGGTAAATAACGAAAAAGAATTTAAGGATTTACAGTCAGGAGATTTTATCGAAGTGAATGGATTGATCAAATTGAATCCATTAGTGAAAATAATGAGTAATATGACAAATATGATGGAATTGGCTGTAATTATGCAAGGAGATGGAATTGGAAAAAATGCAAAGAAAGAGAATATGGAGAATAAAAAAATAATTGGACAAATGAAAGCATTTACGAATAGTTTACAAGAAAACGGGATGGTTGACTTAATTTGTGAAACTAATGGAAATTTTTCATTTTCTTCAGTTATTCCTGTTTATATGGATTATTTTTTTAATGGAAACATGAGTGAAATTATGGATGGTCGATTTAGAGTTATGGGAAAAGTAACTAAAGTAAGCTACGGGACAGAAAAGATTGATTTGTTAAGAAATACAAGTTTTACTTTATTTAAAGAAAATATGCTGAATGAAATATTGAGTGCGTTTAACACTGATAATAATGAGGATATTAATACAGGAGATGTTCAAACTAGTATTAGTGCACCGGCATTATTAATTATTCCTATTGCTATTTACATATAAAGTATATGGTGCTAGCACCATGTAGATGTGGCAATCAAGGAGAAAAACTGTGATACCTGTTTGCTTTAAAATTGTAAATAAGGCGTAAAATATGGATATTATGGTTATAAAAGGATTTAAAAAACAATCGAATATTTAACAAGTATGTTATGATTATAGGGGGGCGAATAGTACAACGGTACATAGATTATTTAATATGGCGGGTGGTCTATAAGATTGCCTGTCATATTCACATTACTTGTATTTACTGAACTAGAGCAAAAAGTGTTGCCATTAAGGCAAATTAATTTGGGGAGAAAATATGGCGAAAAAGGGGTTAGATATATCTACAATACAGACTGTTTTAAGAGATGTAAAAGATAGCAGTGGATGGTCATTATGTATTGGTGCTGGAACAAGTATGCCTGTTTTACCGGGGTGGTTTTCCCTAGTTGAGAAACTGATTAATAAGAATTGTAGCTCTAAAGAAATAATTGATATTGATATATATAGGAAAATGGGATTTTCAGCTGATGCAATGATTCAGGCGGTAAGAAATAGATTAGATGTTAAGGATAATGAGTTTATCCAGATGTTATCAGAAGAAGTTTATGCACCTACTTCGGCTAATTTGTTAGCAGAGGTTGTTATAGAATCTATAAGTAACGAATTGTCACCTAAAGCTATTTTAACTTTTAATGGGGAAGCTATTTTTTTAGCATTATTAAATTATTATTATTGGATAAACAGAAAAGATAATAAAAATAAATTTGATAGGATTGTAAATGGTATAACAAATAGACATATTAACAGAATACCATATATTCATTGTCATGGTGTGTTGCCAATAAATGGTGCGAAGATGCGGAAGGGACATAATGCAAATGATAAGCTAGTATTTTTGGAGGAAAGTTATTTGCAATTGGCAAATTCCCCTATGTCATGGCAGGCAATAAATTTTATAGAAAATTGTATGCAAAGTAAAATGGTATTTGTTGGGGTGTCATTGTCTGATGCCAATATGAGACGTTGGCTTGGGTGGATTCATAGTAATAAAATGGAGGAATTTAGAGTCAATGGATTTGATTGTAGGGATGCGACAGAGCATTTTTGGATAAATAGAAAACCAAAAACAGATGTGGAAAAAATATGGATGGAAGAAAGTGTTGCGCATCTTGGGGTTAGGTTGGTATGGATAGATGAATGGAATCAGGTAGGTGAAGCTTTAAAGNAAATGTTAGGGTTATAGTGATTGAAAGTTAGAGTTTGGGGATGTATAATAAGTTATAGGCAACTCCCTGACTCTCCATTCTGATATAGTTAATTTATTAGGGGGAGAGCGAGGTGCTTTACAAAAGGGGAAATTCCCCTTTTGTAATCAGGGTATCTTGTTAAATCAGGTTAAAATTATATAAATGATGTGGCAACAATTTGCAACAGAAAATCAGCAAGACAGAATAAATGATGTATTTAAGACAAAAACAGACATGTGTTCGCACAGAACTTAAATATATGAAGTTAANAATGGCGAAGGATATGCCAANTTNGAAACTAGAGATTTTTATCTACCAAAGCATGATGATATNAGTCAACTATTTNTCCTTGATTCATCTAAAGAACAAATTGTTTGAAGTAAAGAGAGGAGAAGGTGTTCAAAANTTGTGCTTGAAGTAGTGTTTTCTGAAAACTCTTTGATAATTTGTTCGTCAATATTAAGTGCTTCTGCGTAATCACGGATTAAGCGTTCGGATGGTTTCCTGTTTCCCTTTTCGATTGCATTAATGTATGCTGGTGTAACAAGCAAATCGTCAGCAAGTTCTTTGACTTTTTTATCTCGGGCAATGCGAAGTAATCTAAAAATATTTAAATTACTATTGGCTTTACCAAATTTATTTTCCATTTTTAATTCCTTTCTGAAAGTTTAATATACTGGAAGAACCTCCGATCATTAGTTAATCATGTATAAATAGTTTATCATATGTATATGCAGTTAGGTATATGGAACTGCAATAGATTCAAAGTGTTTAACATTATTCACCAACCCCTTATTTACTTTGCGTTAGTGTAAAACGCTGATAAAGGTAAATCTATTATGAGTATATACACGATGTAATGTTCCTACTCACTAATAACGTGAATAGGAACATTGCATTTTTCTAGAACTAAAAGTTGGGGAAAATTTGTAAAAAAATCTTTCTCACAACAATGGAAAGAATAACTCTCAAAATCAAAGTAATGAATTTGAGAATAAGTTTCGTTGAGGGAGTGCTTTTTAAAGCAAGGTATGTAGATACCATTTTCCCCCAAAGCTGAACATTTTTCTCTTTCCACGAACTAGTTTTGCGTGTTTTCTTCATAATGTTTACCTCCGTTAAAATTATTTAACCAGAGGTTCTTCCGCTATATTAATTTTTCAAAGTACTTATTTACAATGTAAATATAGCATACAATGTTTAAAAAGTCAACACAGTTTAAAAAATATTTTAGACAGGTTTATTGTCTATAGATTAAATTATATTGATAATAAAAATGAAAGAGTGATTAATTTACATAGAATTATAGAGTATTATATCCAATGGCAACACTTTGGTAACAAAAAATCAGTAAGGCAAAATAAATTATGTAATAGAAGTAAAAAAGCGGCAAGTTTAAAGCGAAACCAAGAGGTCGATACAAAGTTATGGGAAAGAGGTTGCTTTTTAGGAACTCAGGCTTTTGGTCTGGGGTTCCTATATTTTTAGCTAAACAAGTTGCTAAAATCGTACAATTTGGATATAATAATGGTACGGAGAAAGGAGTGGTCTTATGTCAGTCACAGCAACCGAATTGAAAAACAATCTTGGAAAATATCTGTTACTGTCTGCAACAGAGGATATCTTTATTACAAAAAATGGCAAGGTAATAGCAAAGCTGACCAATCCCTATCAGGACAGGGTGCAGACTGCAAAATCCTTATTTGGGATTCTTCCCGTAGATGCAGATATGGATGAAGCGAAAAGAGAGAGGCTTGGTGCAAAATAAATGAAAGTGCTGATTGATACAAATGTGATTGTTGATGCACTGACATCCAGAGAGCCATGGAAAGAGAGTGCGGAAAAGATTTTCCTTATGGCAGCAAACCGCATTATGGATGTGTACATTACTGCAAGTTCCGCCACAGATATTTACTATCTTGTGAGGAAATACCTGCACGGTACAGAACAGGCAAAACAGGTGATGGGAAAACTGTACTCGCTTATGGGGATTTTGGCAGTGACAGGGGATGATTGTGTGGATGCCCTTGCTTCGGCGGTCAGTGACTATGAGGATGCAGTTATTGAAAGAGCTGCAGTAAAAGCAGATATGGACTATATCATTACCAGAAATGTGAAAGACTATCAGGGGGCGATGATAAAAGCGATACTTCCTGATGATTTTAGTGCTTTAATAGAAGCGGAAGAATAACAGTATTAACATAAAGCAAATGTATGTTATAGGTAAAATGGGGTTATACAGAGGAGAGTTAATTTTGAAAATCGGTATCATATCGGATATACATAGCAATATTATTGCACTAAAAGCCTGCATTGCATACATGAAATCAGTTTCTTGTGATGAATACTTATTTCTTGGAGATTATATTTCGGATACTCCCTACACACGAGAAACTATGGATTATTTGTATGATTTTTCTTCAACGCATAACTGCTTGTTCCTTAGAGGAAACAGAGAAGATTATATGTTGGAGCAAAGAAGGATAATTGCTCAAGGCGCTGAAAATGGAAAATGGGGATGGAATTCGGCAAGTGGCAATCTTTTGTTTACATATAGGCAATTGAATGAAAAAGATTTTTCCTTTTTTGAACATTTACCAATTACCTTTCAGTACCAAAAAACAGGCTATCCAGCTGTAACCATTTGCCATGGTTCTCCTGTGAGTTCCCGCGAAAGATTGCTTATTGAGGGGGAAAATACTAAAGAATGGTTAAAAAATATCAATACGGATTATCTGATTTGTGCACATACGCATTTACCGGGTGAATTGGAATGCCAAGGGAAACATTATTATAATTGCGGCTCGGTAGGAATTGCTATTGGTACTTGTGGTTATGCACAGTGTATGATTATTGAAGATGTTTGTATAAATGGCAAGATAGTATGGANTCCCCTTTTTTTGAAAATTCCCTATGATAATAAGCGGGTCGTGCAGGATATAAANATAAGCGGTTTGCTTAGTAAGNCACCATGGTTTGTAAATAGCAATATTCAACTTCTCTTAACAGGAATCGATTATTCATCACAATTAGTTGAGTTGNCGAATAAATTGGCAAGAGAAGCCGGTGAACAAGATTTTACAGAGGAGAAGTATTGGAGAGAAGCAGCACAACAGTTGGGAGTGCCTGACTATAGATAGAAACAAATTCTTTGTTTGTCGGATAGTTGAATAGTATGTTTTATTAAGGGTTATGAAGGTTATATAAATACGAACATGGAGTGGCATAAGAAAGAAATATTAGAGATAACGGAGGTAAAATGAATTTACTTTTTTTGTGCAGCCAAAACAAGAGACGCAGTTTAACTGCTGAGAAGATTTTTGATGGCTATAATGGGCATAAAGCGCGTTCAGCAGGAACAGAGCAAAATGCTAGAATCAAAGTTACTCCTGGACTTCTTGGGTGGGCAGATATTATTTTCTGTATGGAGAAAAAACATTTACGAAGGATAAAAGAGAAATATCCTGATATAATTGCTGATAAGATCATAGTCTGCCTTTGTATTAATGATGATTATGAATTTATGGACAGGGAATTGCAGGAATTGCTTAAAAGCTATGTTGATGAATATATTCAGTAAAAAATTCGGAATTTGCAGGGTATTGCTATACAAAATGAAAATTTATTTCAAGGAGGACAAGCTGTGTCAAGATTAGGTATGCTTTATGCGTTGGAGGACAGTGAGGTAACAAAACTTCGTTCTATGCCTATGGAAGAACGATATGATTATATGTTAAACGAAATTGAGGAGAATTTGTTTGGCACTCCTCGTAGTTGTGAATTGGATAAAGCATGGGAAGGTATCCAATATTGTTTGGGCGNTGGAAAATGGAATGAAGANAACAAAGTNCCAACGAATATTATATTTGGTGNGNANTTTCTGGTGNATNAGNATGATGATGTAATCACTTTGAAGAGNAGNAACGACATAGAANCNATCGTTGAATATCTCCATCAGAACAGCTTACAAGAATTGATAAAAAAGAATTTTTGGAATATTGATGACAAAAATTTTCTATATAAAGATGAGGATGGATTAGAACACACATTAGGATGGAGCGAAGAGGTTCTTTTATTTTACGAAAACGCTTTAAAAGAGAATTATCAAGTAATATTTACGGTCGATTTTTGAAAATTAGTTTCCGGTTTGTCGGGGCGATANNNACTATCNCTNAAATTAGATTNTCNCANANTTTTTNGCAAATTTGATTNTATNAATCGCTAATACNTTGTTTTTTCCATTTAGATATAACTCCTTGATATTCGGTTCCTTTTTTGCTGANAAAAGNGGAAATTCCAAATCTAAATATTATAAAATGTTTTATTTTCTGGTATAAATAAAAGTTCTGTTTATGTATGTCATTATAAAATTTATCTATTGCTTTATTCACTTTATTTTGTGTTTTTAAACTACTTAATGGATTAGTAGAAAAAGGTACTTTAATGACAATTGAATTAGAAATAGTTGCCCCAGAATAAGACAATAATTTGTTTAATATTTTAGATGTGTCCTTTCCTCCATAATTTTCATATGTTGATACGCTAATGGCATATTTTCGTAATAGTAATTGTTCAATTACAAAATGTCCACGATCTATTACAACTTTCAGTTGTCCAGAAACATTGCTTGCATATGTAGGTGAACCTATGATAATGCCGTCTGCGGATTCAAGATTTTCTGATAGCTTTTCAATGTCATCATTAAAAATACATCTACCATTTCTGTAGCATTCACAACAGCCAATACAATATTTTAAGTTGAAATCTGCAACATTATAAAATTGGACTTCAGCANTAGGGTANGTTTTTAGTTTTTGATACATTTCANTCAGNATCAATNCTGTTGCTCCGTTTTTTCTGTGACTTCCGNTTAATATAATAATTTTCATGATNTTTTTCCTTTCAATNTNTAGTATAGGCGTATATAATACTATTTGAAAAGTACGCACTTTTTTGTGTGATGCTATCAGAAAGGAGAGAGTGAGTGAAAAAAGAGCCTTGTTATCTTCAGGATTTTGGATATGAAAGATTTGAAACGGTTGTGGGAATGATTGGTGGGAAATGGAAATTAAGAATTATATATACGTTGGCATTTCACGAAGTGTTGAGATATGGAGAGTTGAAACGCTTGCTTACTCCCATTACTCATAAGATGTTGACAAACCAATTAAAAGAGTTGGAAAAAGATGGTCTCATTATTCGTAAAGAATATCCGCAAGTTCCTCCAAAAGTCGAATATTATATGACCGAAATGGGAAAAGGTTTAAGACCTGTGGTTAAGGCAATGTATGAATGGATTGAAAAATATGATATTAAATAGGTGGAGATAGGAACAGCAAATATTTTCTTAATCATTATTTTAGAGATGGTGCTAGCACCATGTAACATTTCAAAATCAGCAAGCCCTAATAATTGGTGTGATTGAAATAAAAATAGGCGTGTATTCGCATGAAACTTAAACAAATATAATTAATGATGATGAAGAACACGCCGAGTTCAAATAGACGAGAAATCCAGCGTTTAACTTTGATTGTGGTTCTATTCTGGTTCTAAAATCGAAGAGTTGTATTGCTTCATGGAATTTTGTAAAAGATTGAAAAAGTTACTTGCCAACCCTAAAGTTTCGTGTTATCATTCATTACAGATAAAAATTATAATTACTGAAAGGAGGGTTTACTATGCAGAACAATAAAACAACCAAAAACAGAATAAAGAAACTGACAATCAAAGGTACAGCACTCCTTATGCCCTGCAGATAATCTTTATGAGGTATTTTCTGTTGGCATGTAAGCTATATAGAAAGAGGAGTAGTAGACAGCACCTTTAGGGTGTNTTTTTGTANCCATTTTTAGAGAGNAAAGGGAAAATTATTTATGATAGTACANATCAGTGCAGGACAAGGACCNGCTGAATGCCAGCTGGCAGTTGCAAAACTGTTTGAAGCATTAGAAAANGAGTATGGTGATTTAAAAATAGTATCAGATACCAAAGGTTATGAGAATGGCTGCTTTGATTCCGTACGCTTTCGGACTGAGCAGGATTTAAGCGGTCTTGAGGGAACGGTATTGTGGATATGCAAAAGTCCTTTCCGGAGGAATCACAAAAGAAAGAATTGGTATGTGGATGTGAGCATTATCCCAGAGCAGAGCGAGATTGCGGCAGACAAGGAATATCGTATTGAAAAGTTTCACTGCGGAGGAAAAGGCGGCCAGAATGTCAATAAGGTGGAAACAGGGGTCAGGATNATTCATATTCCCACAGGNCTNGTNTCACAGTCCACCGAAGAANGGAGCCANTTNCAGAATAAGCAGAAAGCNATGGAAAANCTGCAGAGAAAACTTGCTGATTTAGAGAAAGAGCAGAAAGCGAAGCAGGACAATGCCGCATGGAGGGAGCATACTCGTATTGTCAGGGGAAACCCGGTGAGGATTTACGAGGGTGAGAAGTTTGTCCTGAAAAAATAGCAGGAATGCGCAACATTTCAAAACGGGTTGTCAATTTGCGGGGATTTGCTATAATATAGGCGTGACAATATTTTGGTAACAGAAAATCAGCAAGCCAGAATAAATGATGTAGTTGAGGTAAAGAGGCATGCGAAGAAATAGAGTTGTATACTTAATGCTTATATTATGTTTTATTATAATTGGAATGGGACATTCTTTTTCATATGCAAAATCAGACTTGGTTGATTATAAAAGTATAGATGTTCAAATTGCAGAAGATGTGAAAAAGTACCATATTCCTGGCATGGCGATAATGGTTGTTGATAAAGATGATATTTTATTTTCCAATACTTATGGAAACTGCAAGGATATAGATACACCATTTATTATAGGTTCCATGAGTAAATCATTTGTGGCTATTGCAATCATGCAGCTTGTTGAAGATGGAAAAATTAACTTGGATGATTCTATTTCAGAATACATTGATGCGGCAGAATGGTTTGTTCAAGACTCCGATTGTGAAAAAATAACGGTAAGAAATCTGCTAAATCAGACTAGTGGAATCACCACCTATCAGAGGTTTGGAAAACTTGAAGTTACGGATTCCTATGGTCAGCATGTGTATGCTAATNNAAATTATGGATTANTNGGATTAATCATNGAATCTGTNAGTGGAANAAGNTATGAAGAGTATATAACGGAAAATATTTTTGAACCGTTAGGGATGGAACATTCTGCAGCTACTCTGGAAAAGAGCAAGGCCAATGGTTTAATTGCTGGGTATAGAAATTATTTTGGTATTCCCATTGCTGGAGAACCTGATTATCCTCAAGATATTTCAATTGGAACCTGGACAAGCGTGTCTGCCGGTTACTTGTCATCAAGTGCATCCGACATGGGGAAATATTTGCAAATGTATTTAAATGGCGGCAATGATATTCTTGGTGAAGATAGTATCGGTGCAATGTTTTACGATAGCGTTTCCGTAGATGACGACGCCTACTTTTATGGTATGGGATGGCAGTATTCCACAGAGATGTTTAGTCAACCTGTTCTTTGGCATTCGGGATTGGTAGAAAACTATACATCAAATATGTTTATATTACCGGAAAAAGGGATAGGGATTATTGTCTTGGTAAATATGAACGATTATCTTGTGGGGAACAATCTTCTTGGAAATGTTGTATTGCCTCTTATGGGAGAAGAAAAAAATATTTTTCCGGTGAATATATATGTGTTCCTCCATTTGGTCATTGACTTGGTATGTTTGCTTATTTGTATTGTGACGATTTATCCCTTAATGACTATAAAGAAATGGAAGGATAAAAAAGGAGTTTTCTATGTAGTAGATATTGTAAGACATCTTATATTGCCCATTGTTTTGTTATGTGTTCCGATATTTTTATCTACGCCGGTATGGGTTATATGGTTATTTGCAAAGGATATATGTATTGTTTTATATGCAAATGCTATTTTATTAATGGCGGTTGGAATTTATAAATTGGTTTATAAATTTTGTAAGGGGTTGTTTACATGAAGATAGATCATATTGCTATGTATGTGAATGATTTAGAGGGTACAAGAAAGTTTTTTGAACAGTATATGGGAGCTGTATCAAACAACCTATATCATAACAAAATAACAGGTTTTATACATATTGCATTTAGTGTAGGAAGCAAGGAAAAAGTCGATTTGCTGACGGCGCAGATGAAGAATGATGGAGATGAATTCATCGCGTTGATTGGCATTGCTCATCAGTACATACAGATTTATGCGCTAAGAGAGATTCAATCTATTGTTGATAAAATATAGAAATGTGAGGTATTAAATTTGAACATGAAAAACATAAAATATTATGATATTGGTTTAAACTTGTTCTGCAAACAATTTCCAAATCCGGAAGAAATAATTAAGAATGCAGAAGATAATGAAGTGTGTTGTATTTTAACCGGAACTGATACAGAAGAAAATAAGGAGATAAATGACTTTTTGAAATCGCACAATGCATATGGGACAGCTGGGCTACACCCACATAATGCAGATAGAGCAAAGCAGGAAGACTTTCAGCTTATCGAGCAGATTTTATTGGAAAATGATAAGATGGTTGCCGTAGGAGAATGTGGATTAGATTATGACCGAATGTTCTCGACTAAGGAGAATCAGATAAGATGTTTAGAAAAACATATTGTTCTGGCAGAAAAACTGAACAAGCCCTTATTTCTTCACGAGCGCAGTGCAGCAGATGACTTTATAAAGAGATTTAAAAAGCATCCGGATATTTGTAAAAAATCAGTAGTGCATTGTTTTACAGGTGACAAAGCAACATTAGACAAATATCTTTCGATGGGATTTTCTATTGGCATCACAGGATGGATCTGCGATGACCGGCGTGCGAAAGAATTGCGTGATGCAGTACATATCATCCCGTTAGATCGGATTCTGGTAGAGACAGATGCACCATATTTAACGCCTAAAAATGTACCGGGAATAGGCAGAACCAACGTTCCGCAAAATGTCAAGTATGTCGTCAGAGATTTGGCTAAATATATGAATGTGTCAGAAGAGGCGTTGATTGAAAATGCCAAAAAGAACACAGAAAGAATATTTCATATAAATGCTTTAGATTATATTGTTTATGGAATGGACGAATTAATTATCGATGGGCATAGATGTAANAAACTTGACGATNGGGNGNATGAAACTNGTGANNCTTACATAGTGACTAGAGAGAATTGGGAAAAAGACAAAAGAAATAAGGGATTAGTCCTGATAACCATTAGAGAAAATGAGATAGAGGATAGGGTTGTTTATGTAGTCGTGGAAGGATATGGGATTGGTATTAGGGAGTTACAAGATTCTATAGATGGTGATTCAATATATTGTATTGTATAATATATGAGGTGTAAACATGGGCAAGCAAAATAAAGAGTTACTAGATTTTCTTTTGAAACGATTCAAAATAGAAAAAGAAAAATTTGATAAATCAGGTGTGTATGCATACACGCAACGTTTACTTGCTTATAACTCAAATAAGATTGAAGGAAGTACGCTTACTGAGGAACAAACGGCTTTTTTGTTTGACAATGGGATTCTGCCGAAATCGGATGACTATTATAGAGCTAAAGATGTAGAAGAAATGAATGGTCATTTTCTTATGTTCAATAAGATGCTTGATACATTGGACGAGCCATTAACACAGGAATTGATAAAGCAGTTCCATTATGAATTAAAGTCTGGTGTATTTGAGGATCGTGCCAATGGATATNNNATTGGTGANTATAANCAGCGTCCTAATATGATTGGTNTGTATCAGACNNNAANNCCGGAGAATGTTGCANNNGANATGANANTTNTTAATGGANTGGTANNGTAATCANGANGTAANTATTTCTGNATTNGCNGAATTTCANGCAAGATATGANANCATTCATCCATTCCAGGACGGAAATGGTAGAACAGGACGGTTAATTTTATTTAGGGAGTGTTTAAAGAATGATATTATACCAATTGTGATTGAGAATACCAATAGAAATGAGTACCTTGAGGCATTAAAAGAATATAGGGAAGAAGAGAAACTGAATAAACTGATTGAACTTTTTAAGAAAGAGCAGGAGTTTTATTGGGAGAAGTGTAAGTATTTTATGTAATGCTGCTATGAAAGTTCAAAAAGGTTCCTGTTTAAAAACTTGGAGGATGTATGATAGAGCTGAAAGGAAAATATAACGAAGCTAAGATTTTTACAGATGTCGTAGACGAAGCATCTATTTCACAGGTGCTTCTTTTGCTTAACCAGGAATTTGTAGCTGGCAGTAAGATAAGGCTAATGCCCGATATTCATGCTGGCGCCAGCTGTACAATTGGAACTACCATGACTATTACCGATAAAATTGTGCCCAATCTGGTGGGAGTAGATATCGGCTGTGGCATGGAAACAATTCGAATTAAGGAAAAACATATTGAATTACAAAAGTTAGACAAGTTGATTTATGAGAAAATTCCGTCCGGCTTTAATGTGCGTGAAAAAACACATAAATATTTTGAAAATATCAATCTGGAAGATTTGCATTGTTACAAAAATATTGATCCCAGAAGAGCGGAGAAAAGTCTTGGAACATTAGGCGGAGGTAATCATTTTATTGAAGCAAANNANGATGATNANGGAAATANTTATATTGTAGTGCATTCCGNCAGCCGCCATTTGGGCTTGGAAGTGGCCAATTACTATCAGGAAGAAGGATATAAAGCGTTAAATGGTTCGTTGAAAAATGTGAAGAGAACCAATATACCGAAGCCTTTGGCCTACGTCTCAGGAGGCTTATTTGAACAATATATTCATGACATGAAAATTGTTCAGAGGTACGCAGAATTAAATCGTCAGGCGATGATGGACGAAATAATCAAAGGCATGAAAATACATATTGTTGAGCAGTTTACAACGATTCATAATTATATTGATACAGATGCCATGATTTTACGAAAGGGTGCTGTATCTGCTAAGAGAGATGAAAAATTACTCATTCCCANAAATATGAGAGACGGCTCTTNAGTTTGNATTGGAAAAGGTAATAGTGATTGGAATNGATCAGCACCACATGGCGCCGGACGATTGATGAGCCGGTCA
>WFLX010100325.1_pt1 | contig 14473 bp, 11 predicted proteins | sample 4967041 | NCBI WGS metagenome assembly WFLX01 (sample SAMN12857096, study PRJNA449069) | gut metagenome | isolation source: stool from male and female vole | host: Microtus ochrogaster | place: USA:Florida | collected 2017
ATTGACCAATATTCCTCACTGCTGCCTCCCGTAGGAGTCTGGTCCGTGTCTCAGTACCAGTGTGGGGGACCTTCCTCTCAGAACCCCTACGCATCGTCGGATAGGTGGGCCGTTACCCCGCCTACTTCCTAATGCGCCGCATGCCCATCCCTGTCCGGCCGAAGCCTTTCCTCTCCAGAAGATGCCTCCCGGAGATATACGCGGGATTAGCCCGCCTTTCGGCGGGTTGTCCCCCTGACAGGGGCAGGTTGCATACGTGTTACTCACCCGTGCGCCGGTCGCCGGCAGGAGGACCGAAGTCCTCCCCCGCTGCCCCGCGACTTGCATGTGTTAAGCCTGCCGCTAGCGTTCATCCTGAGCCAGGATCAAACTCTCCGCTGTTTTATTATAGTTTCCTATATTTCTTAATTACGTTGTGTCTGTACTGCCTCCCGGATATATCAAGATATCGTCATTGACGGAATTCATTTCATTCCTTGTACTTGAGCTTACTGCTTGTCTTGTGGCATACTTGTCATTGTTCTCTTCGCGTCNTCAATCCTCAGCCTCAACAGGCGTCGTTTCTCAAACGCGAATGCAAAGTTATAACATTTTTCGCCCCCTGTCAAGACTTTTTACAAAAAAATCTATTTTTATTGCTGATTTTATCGCTAAGTGGCTTATATTTAGGGGAATTAAAATTTGTTTAAAAATGTTAAGAAAACTTAAAAAGAAAGGGAGGCTGTTAGCCCAACATGAGTGTCAGTTGCTACCGGAGACATCGCAAACTCATGTTTCTTTGCCCAGGGGGTAGTAAAAATATACGCGCTCGCAACACCTATAGCCCCTCCAGCCACCACATCCCACCAATGATGTTTCTTCGCTATCACCCTACCCACAGCGGTATAGGCTGCAAGAGCATAGGCCGGCCCTCCGAATTTCCAGCCGTATCTTCGCTGAAGAAAACCGGCGCATGCAAACGTCACAGTAGAATGACCCGAAGGAAAAGAATGATAATTGCTATGGTCGGGCCGCTGCTCATGCACTGAATATTTCAGAATAAGCATGGCTCCGACAGAAGCCGCTGCTGTAAAAGCACCTTGCTTCAATCCTTGCCAATCTTTTGCAATACATACTCCCGCTATTGTAGCAACAGGCATGGCTATGGCTATCACGTCGGTAGAAGCCTTTATGCCTTTCTGAGCACCGGTAAGCTGTATCGACTCTACCGGAGGCAGCTCCGGGTAATAGAAATCTTCACCTTTTAAGGATGCGGGAAGAAGGGATACGATAATTAAGATGAAAATCCAATATTTTTTCATAATCAGAAAATTGGTCCGAAGTATTCCACATATTTACCGTAAAATTTAGGAAGGAAAATGATAAGTCCGGCTACAACAGCTGCCATTACCATGAGCAATACGGCTCCGGCTGCCAGATCCTTACATTTCCCTACCTTTTCATCGTAGTCAGTGGACACTCTGTCCGCCAATGTCTCTATGGCTGTGTTAAATCCCTCCGCCATCAGAACACATCCTATACAGAGAGCCACTACACACCATTCCCATGCTTTAAGCCCGAGCCACAATCCGCATATCAAGACCACAACAGTGACAGCTGCGTGAATACACGCATTAGGCTGACGGAATAACAGTGTTATCCCTTGCCACGCATATCTAAACGAGCGGCCTCGCGATTTTAATGACCATCCGGCGTTGTTCATCTATTCCTAATAATCATATATGAGTGACAACTGGTCTACATACAGCACCGCTCCTGCTCCACCCGTGAAATAGTCACCATACTTAGATGCAGCACACGTGATCTGGATATATGTGGGTATACGAGAGGTAGACCTATAATCCAATTTTATCTCAAATTCTTCCCAACCATTCGTGTCCGACCCGCGTATCAGCTCTCCATACGCGATGACAGAGGGTGCCTGTGAGTTGAAAAGCTGTCTGTTTTTAGGATTGGTGCGTATCTCGTATGGCGCCGACCAGTCTGTCATCGCTATATATATATGACAGGAGTCAGGCCTATTCATCAGATCCTTAAATTCGCTTGAAGCATAATTGATAGGTGCAGTAGTGTATTTATAATATCCGCGAAGCTTCGTGGGACGCACCTCCCAGGGACGACCAAAGTCAAGTATGCCGTTAGTGCCATCCACACGGGAGAACTTACCGGTGTATATGGATCCGGCAGCCAACTTACCGATACCGGCAATACCTACAAAGCGCGTCTCAAGTTTGGCGCTCTGTCCGGAGCCCGTGGGCGTATCATCAGAGGGCACAACATTGGACTGACCCAGAGTCGCTGCACCGGTGTTGCCGGTATCCCAGAATTGCACTCCTCCCTCATTCCATGGGCACCATATCCTTCCATTCTGCCACCATTGGTCAAACGAGCCATCTACCAAATCTTCTGTAGGCTGGGTAGTAACCTCTATTTCATTGGCTATATTTTCACCCGATATTGCACGCACCACATACTTCGTCAACGGCACAAGATGCGGAATACATACAGAGAATGCGCCCTCCGTCTGTTTGACATCTCCTTGCGGCACGTCTATCCACGTTTCGCTGTCGGCCGGACGGTATTGGAAAGAATTGGCGACATCTGCCGGACCGTCGCCATAAGCCCATATTACCTGCGACCATGCATCTACTGAAGTTGTAGAAACAATTGTCTCCGTGCGCTCTACAAATATCGTCCAGTCTTCACTTCTATCCCAGCATGTCACCACTACCTTAAGGGGCTCCGACAAGTTAATTTCGCCGAGCTGAAGATCCGGTGACATGGTGGTGATATCAGCCGGACCAAGCTTGATCGATGTCAATTGAAGATGACTGAGATTGAAATTTTCCGGTACTCTTACAAGCACTCTATGACCTACATCATCTATTACCGTCTCACCAATCTGACCCTCAATGGTAAAATACCGTTCAATGGTCTGCTCAGCCGAAATAATCCACGGATAATCCTGATATTTTGATACTGTCACCACTATCGGCGATGAAAGATTATATAATCCTTCAAGAAGATCCGGATCTACCGTTGCTCCCTCCGTATAGGTAAACTCTGAAAACTTTACCTTTTGGATATCGACAGTCTCTTCAAGAAATATCGTAGCTTTATAATTGATAGAATCTATCACTGCCGGCTGTCTTTCACCGTCAGCTGCCAGAGTAAGAATATACTGCGGAATGCGAGGATAGGGCAAGTCATTCTTTATACATCCTTGCAAGATGAGCAATGCGATTGAGATAAGACCCGTAGTCGTCACAACCGTGCTCCTCTTACTTATATTTAATTTCTTTACCATTGTAGTCATCAAATATGCACTCCTATGCCGAATGCAAGGTTGAATAGATTGATTTTAAAATTGGCACCTGAAGTAAATCTATTACCGAGACTGACACCATCCACTGTCTGCCTCTCGTTTCTCAGATAAAAACCGAATACACCAAACGATACATTAAATGATACATTCTCCATGATAAATACGCAAACTCCCGGAGAGAACGTAAGTCGTGCCTCCATATTTGTAGTATGGGTATTCTTGAGGACACCATTGAATGGTCGCTGGAAATCACTGCTGCCGGAGGAGAAAGCCAGCTCCACTTCATTGAATACGCCGAAACGTCCGCGGCGGGTGAGTCCGAAATATTGCTGCAATGTGACGGCTGCAGAATACGACTCCGATTTATATAGAATATCCTTAAGATTAAAATTCATATCTTCATCTATATCCACCTTCATCGAGCCGAGAGACGCGCGTCCCGTAGTATACCCGAGACGGAGACCTACCGACATATTGTTGCGAATAAAATAACTCAAAAAGGGCTTTATATTAAACGTATGAGCTGCAACGTCAATATCACTCACCAGATTAAGAATTCCTAAGTCATTGACATCAAATTGACCGTAAGACACGGTCAAACCGAAATGCCACGTGCCTTTAGGAATGAAAAGCATATTAAAGAGGCCACGGTCATAACGACCGAAATTTCTCGATTTAAGCACCATCGGAATAGTGTCTCCGCGGAATACGGTCTTTTCACTGATATCAAGTTTCAGAGGATCATCCACAACGCGAGAATGCCCTTCCATCAGCTTCCTGTAGTCCCTCATCAAAGAGTCAGGCATCCATACAAGACGCCCACCCTCTCTCACCGAGTCAGCAGGAAGAATATCTATCACGGAGTCAGGCTTTGCTACGCGCATTTCTGTAGTAGTCACTACTTTTGTCGTTGTGACACTTGCCACCTCCTTTGGCACCGTATTTCGTTGACCAAAGGCAGACACTGCCGACATGATGAGCACTATGCTCACACACATCATTTTTCTTATCTTTATAATCTTGCCCATGGTCTATAGATAAAAGACTGCTCCGAAAGATATCGAAAACAGATTGATTTTAAAATTAGCCGACTTGCTGTGACGCCTTGCCACATATATTTGGTCTGTGATAGTCTTCGCCTCACTGTAGGAGAAACCAAGCACACCGATATTTACCTCAAGGGCAGAATAATTATTCAGAAAGACACATATGCCGGGAGTCAGACNGATGNCGAATGAAAACGTCCNTTCGTATGAACNCGTTAAGTCTTCGCCCTTACCTACCNTAATCTTTGACTGGCCACCGCCTAAGGCCAGCTGCACTTCGTTAAACATTCCGAAGCGCTTCGAACGTCCGAGAGAGAAATAATTGCGATAAATACCATAGGCTGTATAGCTATGGGATAGACGGTATAAGTTCTCGACATTATAGTCAGTCTCAGCATCAAGTATGATGTCGGCACTCTCAAGTTTGGTAAGTGAACGTCCGTAACTCAATCTCATTCCCGCAGCNATATCGTTTTTAAAAGCATAAGCTACCATAGGAGAGATCTTAAAACTATAAGTATCGCCTGAAANACCTTCAACAATCAGAAANTGATATTTATTCTGATTGGACTGCGTATATGAGANGGACAGACCGGTAATCCACTGNCCTTNNGGGACAAACACCACCGACNCAATATCGCGCTCAAACTGTTCCTGAGCATTGGCATGCATCGGCAAAAGACCGGAAATCACAACAACGATTGCCGTCACACGCCATATCCATTTAAAAAAACCATTCATTCCTTAAATAAATAAACTGTTAAGGATTTTTTGCAAATTTAATAAAAAATGTTGAAATTGGGACTTTATTACCCAATTCCAACATTAATTTATTGATTATTAGCATCTGAGATACTTATATATTAGTCTNTAGAGCCNCACTTGCTTAGATTGTCTTANTCNTATATGAGTGAGAAGTCATCAAGATACATCACGCTTGAANCAGAGCCACAGAAGAAATCTCCGAATTTAGAAGCAGACGCTACTATCACCAGATATTTAGGCTTCACACTCTTGGCACGGTCTGTATATACAAATGGTATCTCTACAGCCTCAAGGCTACCGTCCGGTCCGAACGCCTTATCCCAGGTCACCTGACCGTATGCCACGACTTTGGAATAGTCCGGATGAGTCTTGCCATCCTCATTTGCCGGACCCGAAGGGAAGAGATTTCTATTGCTCGGATTAGTCCTGATCTCGATAGGCTCGGTAGTGAGAGCCACATAAATCTGACCCTGGTCTGTGCCACCCTTCTCGATACTTACGTATTTCTCATTGCCATCCTTGATAGTGACAGAGCCACCGGGACGATAATTGGCATATACCTTCACTTTCGAGGGGTGTGACCCATTGTATTCGCGTCCTAAAGAGAGCACTCCATTAGTGCCGTCAGTCTTTACGTATGAGCCGATGAACATGTTGCCGGCTGCTATCACACNCACGGCAGATGTAGATGCGAGACGTGCACTGTATGTGCCGGACTGCTTCATGTCCGTACTCTTGTCGAGNACTACCNTGTTGGCCGTTGCAGAACCCTCGTTGCCGGAACCCCAGAAACTTGCATTCTTATCGCCCGTGCTCCAGGGCANAATGACATTCTTCTTACCGAGCATCGTTGAGGCTGAATAAGTGCTCCAATCTTCCATTGATGCATTCGGCATTTGGTAGACAGACTCAGTGGTAAAGTATTTCGTATCGGAGGAAACAAACCCATCCGCTACGGCTTGATACTCATATTTTGTAGCGGGTTTCAAACCTGAGAGTTTTACAGTCGTCACTGTAGAAGCACGTGTGGGAGTCACAAGTTGAGTAGTCCATTCCGATGTGCCGGCTTCACGGTAACGCACACCAAGATTTGTNGCAGTCTCATCCTTTACGGAGAGGGTCAGCGTCGCACTGCNGGCACCGAAAGCCATCGNATTCATAGCAGTGNCCGTNTCNTCGACAATCACCGNATCATCATATACAACTGCATCCTCACCTACGGCTATACGCAGAGTCTTGGTAGTGGTCTTGCCCGGAGTGATATCATTGCCCGTGCCATCAGTGGCAGATAACACTATGCGGTATTCAGTGGCTCTTGCAGGCAGGCTGTTGAGATACTGCTCTGAGAAAGTGATATATGAAAGCTGACGGTTGTGACCGTTGTTGTTCGGTAAATTTTCTACAGTCTTATCCCAGGTGATACCGGCGGCGTGAAGCTGAGCGATCGTAGCATCATCGCAACGCTTCAGGTCAACGGCCTGAGAGGGAAGATTAAGATTACCTGCATCCTGACATTCTATCGTAAACGACTCTATTTCGTCAAATGCAATGACCTTGACGATTCTGTCACCCGAAAACTCTCCGGGCATTCCGACTATCTGCTTATCGATATCAAANCCGATACCTTCTATGGANGGAACTGCAAATATTTCTACCGTGTCAGCCACCAGCGTTTCACGCTCGTCAATGCTTATGGTAATGAAACCACCACCCTGAGGGTCTTCTACCAAGTTGTCATACTTAAGATTGATAACATATTCATGTGCAGACTTTACATTTTCCACGACTTTCGTCTTAGAGAATGCTTCACCGAGGATATTCTCACCCTCTACAGTAACGGTCAACTTGCTCTCACGCACTCCGGCCTCATCGTAAGGCATCATGAAATAGCCCTTTGCGGAAGCAAAATTACCGGAATTAAATTCCAGAGAACCTCTCGAGCTTGACACAGTCACCTTGAGATTATTGGTGGGTATGCTGCCCAGATTGGCTGTATTGACTGAAGTCACCACGTTGGCTANTTTACAGTTGAGAGTCNCAAGCTNCNCTTCCTNGCCGNGGNCANACNCCTCATAACAGCGATAGAACTTGCTGTCAAACGATGCTGAAACAGAGTCTCCCGTCCAAGCCTCGGCCACATAATGACCCTGGCGAAGAGAGATGGCATCCGGCAAATTGGACAAACCCTTCTGCTTGAATACCAATCCCTTGCTGCTGGATATATAGATCACGCAATTATCCTGAAGATCCTGCTCGCTCATCTCTGCACGAGTGACGTCAGAATTGATCAACAGGCGCATCTTCAATTTACCATCTTTGGTGCCAAACGGCTCTTCAAGAGCGCATGATTGAATAGCCACAGACGCGACAGCCACCGATGCGGCCATACACATATATTTCATTATACTTTTCATGATTCCGTGGTATTAATTTGTATGAAGTACTAATGTGGCTGTTGTCTCGCCGTTGGCGTCACCTACAGTCAGGATAAAGCGATGTGTACCTTCACCGAGCATGCCGAGAAGAGGCATGAAGCTTGTGATGTCAAATGATACATCCTTCTTTCCGCCTACATTGACGGGCAGGTTGAGACCTTCAAGGGAATCTTTAAGTGAACCGGGATTTACCAAGTCGAGTTTCTCGGCCAGGCCGACATTAGCCAGTTCATCCGGAGTAAGTTTATTGGAATCTATTATCACCTCAAATTTCTCTATGCCATTATCGGCCGAAGAGTGTACGTCAAGCACACAATAGATATTTTCAGTCACCTCATTCACCTTGTCGGCGCCGAGCACTACCGGTGTCATGCCGGCCTGGTCGGGTTGGGCCGACGTGATAGCCGGCGCATCCTTATCGTCTGCCGGCGGGGTGGGGTCTTCAGGATTCGAGGTGGATGTACCTCCCTGAGTGGGACGCCAGTCATCAGTCAGTATTTCCTCGGGCTCGCCGTCAACGCTCAGATTCATATCTGTCTTTTCAAGCGTAGCGTCTACAGTGATGCCTCCGTTAATCGTGCCCGGAGCGTCATCATCGATGCCGTGCAGGCGGAAGGTGATACGGTAATGATTGCCCGGAGCTGCATTATCGTAAGTTTTGGAGAGCACTACCGGTGAACCGTCTACCGTGCCGCTGAAGGTAGCGGTAAGAGACTGAGAATTTTCTACATGTTTAAAGTAAGCAGAGCGAGTCTCAGCGGGATTGAATTCCATGACCCCTTGGTCGCCGACATTCACTTCTACTTTTGAGTCGGTACTCATCGCGCTCACGAGAGAGGGATGAAAGACGATTGTCACACGTATATTGTGAAGCTTCGCAACGATTGGCTCTACATCATCAGTGATTTTATTCTCCTCGATACCGAAGGTTGACTCACCGTAATAGTAGGGGGAATCCCATGCTGCCGGGAGATTATCGCCATGATGAGCATAGACTTTATATTCACCGACGGGGAGTGTCAGCACTTCCGGCATTTCAGAATACTTATATTCTACAGTACCGGTTTCAGAGGCGGCACGTGCAGTGCCCTGACGTGTAATGACCACATTGAAATCATCCGTGCTCGGCACGTTAGCTCTTGTCACTACTTCCAGACCTTCCGGATTGGTAAGTGTAGGAGCAAGACAGCGAGTCAAAAGTGTTCCTTTCTTTACGCCATCGAAAGGAGCATCAAGAGCGCAACTCGACATCAGAGCCGCCAACGCTATTGAAGAGAATATTACTTTATTTAGTCTCATGATTTAAGTTCGATTAGTAATTAAGTTCCACCTTCTTGAGCGTAAGCTTCGAACCCACGCACAGGGATTTATATTGGTTTGCCGCAATAGTCTGACCACCCAGACCGGTTGTGTTGGTCACATCCTGGATATCATCAGGCACCGGCACGTTTATAACACTCTTGGATGACTTGAAAGAGAGTCTGATAGATGCAGCCTTCTTGCCGAAAGGATAATCGGGCAGAGGGAGAGTCATCTCTTTGTCAGAGCCGGATTTGATATCGGCACGTGTCTCGGAGATTACGGCGCCGGCGGCATCCACGAGGGCTATATATACCTGACCCACCTCTCCTGAAACCGGAGCGTAAGAATAAGAGAAGGTCAAAGATGAGGGACGTGAAGTGAAGGCTACACCATCCTTACGTGAGGCTGTGCCGTTGTAAGTATATGTTCCTAAGAAGAGTTCGCCGGAAGCCTTGCTTGCAAACGAAGCCGGCTTGTTACGGCTGTATTTAGCGCGGACTGACAAGCCATGATTATCAAGATCCGGGAGTTTTCCGTTATGGTCATAAGCCACGGTGCGGATTACTACTGCGTTGTTTTCCATCAGAGTGGAGGGCACGCAGAACCATGTATTTTTAACATTAGCACCCGTATAGCAAGTGAGTGGATTAAGAGTAGCCCATGAAGTGGGAGTGTTAATCACGATCGAACTGTGATTCTGCATCGTGGTAGTGCCATATTTATATTGGCCACCCGCATCAATCGGATTCCAGTTGATGGTCTGTTGAGTAGCGGAGAAATTACCGTTCGGCACCTGTGCCTCTGCCTCAGTATGTATCTTTACTGTCTTATCCTCCGGCAGCCCATCCGGACGGGTAGTGAGCGAATATCCTATCGTATAATCTTTATCCGGCTCAAGACCGCTCACGGTGATAAGTCCCTTCTCGGGATCTGTCTCTAAACGCGACTTGTCGAGCNCCGTGCCNTNCTGATACAATGTCAGANCATTGACAATCGTCGGAGTNTCCTCTTCATTGTCGGTTTCTACCTTGAAGNGTGCATAGTTGGNANAAGCATNGGCTATCAGGGAATAATTCGGCTCTATGACGTCAAGTNTGAATTGCCCATACTCATTGCCATTGANGAAGAGTTTCATCGGAAGCGGAGAATTCTCTACGTCACACACTTTTATTTTGAATATATATATCTTGTCAACAANGCCGCGGGTGNGAGTTGNCTCCTTGCATTCAATGATGTCACAATCCTTATAGATACCCATGCGGCAGAGGTTTTGGAAGCTGATGCAAGTCTCCGGGCTCATACCGTTGTAGCTAACGGTCACTGTAGCATCCACAGTAGGCTTCACAGTCACCCCGTCACCCGGATAAACGTATACTGCGGAGCCGCTTACGAAGCTTAAGGATATCGGAGCCGTAGAGAGATTTAAAGTCACAGGCTGTTCATTGTCACGGCCGAGGACGTCAGTCACTGTCAGAGTCAACTCAAAAGTGCCGGACGGCAGATATTTCGGAAGATTGGTAACATCCACGACTGCATACTGTTGCGGGTTCTTAAACAGACCGGCTACTTTAATGCCATACTGTTCGAGCAGATTTTGCACCGACTCATCAGCAGTTACCAAATCCAATTCCTTGGCAAAGGGAGGATTAAACTGTTGAGTGCCGCTCAACTGAGCGATTTTCAGAATAGCCTTCTGTATGCCGCCCTTGCATTCTACGTCAAACTTCAGTTGGTCAGGAGCGGGACTACCGGAGAGAGCCTCTACGGGTTGACCGCTTGTAAAGCCTTCAGCAGCAACGACAGGTGCATCTGCGTTAAAAAGCTCGTCACTGAGATTGAATTCAACGTTCTCTTTTTCGACGCTGTCATCGAAGACCACCTGGAGAGTTGCCACACCCAGCGGATCGGCGTTCACGTCAAACTTCACGTGATAGTGATGACGAGCCTGCGCCGGGAATTGAGCCGGAGTAAGAGTTGCAGTCTTACCGCTCGGATTTTTCAGAGACACTTGAAGCGTCACATCACCGGCGGGCATAAATCCTGCACGTGTCTCTGTCTTGTGAAAAGTCACATTGGCATGACCGTCTGTGTGAGCGATCACGCTGTAATCGGGGAAATAATTCTTAAAAGCCTCAGTATATTCTACACTAAGCATAACGTTGGCAAGCTGAGCAGTGACCTCCACGCTGCTTTCACGTCCTTCAAGGACACTCAGAGTAGCTTCACCNTTGAAATAGGGCTTNTCAAAGNCGCATTCANTCTCGTCACCANAAAAAGCAGNCAATTTGTAGCTGCCTACATCAAAACCCTCCTCTTTATGGAAATCCTCGAGTGACTGCCAAGTATTTGCCATCTCAGTATCCAGATTGAGAAGCTCGATGGCAAAATCAGACGCATCAGGAGCTACGAGTTCCGGACCTCCGGAACGCATGATTGGCAGAGCGTCAGTCACCTCGGCAGATGCCGTCAGTTTCAGATCGATGCCACCATGACCCTTACCACCTATCCAATTGTCTTCACTGCACGAAGCAAACAGCAGCGCAAACACAGATAGGACGATAGCTTGGTTTTTAATCTTCATGATTATATCAGTTAGTTAATTTATTTTCATTTTATATGCAGAATAAAAAAGTGTTTACAATACTCCGTTATATTCTGCTATGATTTCTTTTCGTTTCGTGATGTAAAGTCCTGATTATATATAATTATCAAGGACATTTATTGGTTAAGCACATCAAAATAGTCGGATATAACCTACTATTTAACGTTACAAAATTAAAAATAATGTAAATAACAGCCAAAAATAGGTGCCAAATCTCCCACAATTGGGAAAAATCAACCAATTTTCATAAGCCAAAATGCGACATTTTNCAAAAAATNACCANTNTTGACCANATATACCANTTTCAAGNANTAAAANTATCNCTCGTATCCACACCNNTCCCATATCCCCCTGAGGGCAACTCCATCCTACCTCTTCCCTTTAAAAAAATCAGTCATTATCTCAGCGCATTTTTCTGCAAGCACGCCGCCACGTATCATCGTTTTCGGATGTAGCGGTGTCTGTGGTGTCAAATACTGTGTATGATAGCCACGCTTTTCATCGGTCGCGCCATATACAATCTCTGATACCCGGCTCCAGCCAAGAGCACCCGCACACATGGCACACGGCTCAACGGTGACATAGAGTGTACACTTGTCGAGATATTTACCGTTGAGATATTCAGCGGCCGCTGTGATGGCAAGCATCTCCGCATGGGCTGTCACATCGTTGAGAGCCTCCGTACGGTTATGGCATCGAGATATCACTTTATTACCCGTCACCACAACCGCTCCTATAGGTATTTCACCCTCAACAGCGGCAGCCCGCGCCTCCTCAAGCGCCATCTCCATATACATTTCATCCCGCTGCTCAGCGGTCATCGTCAGCAATCCCATTATTACAAATTACCAATTAAACTATAATACATCTACTGACAGGCCGGTGATAGCATCCGCCACATCAGCCATGAGCCAGCCCGGGGTAGATGTCGCTCCGCAGATACCGATAGTCTTTGCTCCCTCAAGCCATTCTTCGCGCAATTCGGAGGGCTCACTGATAAGATGCGTGCGCGGATTGACACTTAGACATTCTGAGAAAAGCACCCGGCCGTTACTGCTCTTAGCACCGCTTACGAAGATTACCACGTCATGCTCGCGGGCAAATTCGCGTATCTTCGGAATTCTGTTGGCTACCTGCCTGCATATCGTGTCATACCATCGGAAAGAGCCCGGTCTCCCCTCTTTTCGCTTNNCTATTTCGGCCACAATCTTTCGGNAACCCTCAACAGATTTCGTAGTCTGCGAGTAGAGACGGATATCACGGTCATAATCTATACCGTCAAGATCATTCTCATCGCGAATCACCAACGCCTTTCCGGCAGTCTGACCCACAAGGCCGTTGACCTCAGCATGGCCGGGCTTACCGTAAATCAGCACTAACGGTTCACTCTCTTCCTCACCCTCTTCGGCAGAGGCTTTGATGCGCCGTTGAAGTTGCAGCACTACGGGACACGTCGCGTCTATAATTTCAATGTTGTTACGCCGCGCAATCTCGTATGTGGAGGGTGGCTCACCGTGAGCGCGAAGAAGCACCTTTACACCATGAAGATTTTTCAAATCCTCGTGAGTAATGGTAATGAGACCTTTTCTGCGAAGTCGTTCCACCTCGGCTGCATTATGCACTATGTCACCCAGACAGAAAAGCTTGCCGGATGATTTCAATTCCTCCTCCGCCTTACGAATGGCCGTCACCACTCCGAAACAGAATCCGGAGCCGGCATCTACCTCTATTTTGCTACGCTTTTCCATNTTTCGTGACAATCAGCGTGTGCGCTCGTTGAAGAGATTTATCAGACACTGCATCTGCTCTTCACGCGTCATGTGGTCGTTGTTGAGCAATACAGCATCCTCGGCCATCCGCAACGGCGACTCTTCGCGGGTAGTATCAATAAGATCTCGCTCGCGTATATTGGCTATCACACTGTCATAGTCTACGTCGGCGCCCTTCTCCTTTAATTCAAGCACACGGCGCTGAGCGCGGACTTCCGGACTGGCTTCAACAAACACCTTCATTTCTGCGTCGGGGAATACTGTGGTGCCGATATCACGGCCATCCATCACAATTCCTTTTTCACGTCCATATTGTTGCTGCAACGCCACCAGACAATGTCTCACCTCCGGTATGACGGCCACCGGACTGACAAGACCGCTGACTTCCATACCGCGTATCTCCTTCTCCACATCCTCACCATTCAGGATGGTATGCTGCACGCCCGAGCCGTCTTGCTGCAGCTTGAAACTGATGTTAATATTCGGAAGCGACTTTATAAGCCCCTGTGTATCCACACCCTTTTCGGCTGATGCAAGCCCATGCCTTATAGCGTATAGTGTCACGGCTCGATACATCGCGCCACTGTCTATGTACACGTAACCCACCTCCCGGGCGAGGGCACGCGCCATCGTGCTTTTTCCCGATGAAGAGTAACCGTCTACGGCAATCACAATCTTTTTCATTTCTTCGTCTTTTTGGGGGTTGATGATTTTTTCTTACGCACCATCCGAAGCACCTGGGCAGTGCGGGCCGGGAGATAAAGCTTCAGCCAGCCCTTGCCTGACGGAGTAAACAGAGGATCCGGCATAGTGAAATGATGCACGCTGTCATCTATACTGCCGAAGCCGCCAAACGCCGGAGAGTCAGAGTCGAGCACCACCTCATATTCTCCTGCCGGTGCGAGAAATCCATAATCGGTAAATGATTTGTTCGGACTCCAGTTGAAGACAAAAATCAAATCACCTCTTCTGAAGGCTAACACCTGGTCGTCATCCTTTTCATACAATTTTTCTACGGGTAAAGCCTGGAAATCATAACACTTGCTTACCACCTCGATCATTGAATTGTCAAAGGCGTTCAGGAATTTATACTTAAGGTCTTCACGGTCTACGAGATCCCACTGTCGGCGAGCATACTTGTAGCTCCAGCCGTTGCCTTCACGAGGAAAGTCGATCCATTCGGGATGTCCGAACTCATTACCCATAAAGTTAAGGTAGCCGCCGTTGAT
>WFLX010016358.1_pt1 | contig 14470 bp, 15 predicted proteins | sample 4967041 | NCBI WGS metagenome assembly WFLX01 (sample SAMN12857096, study PRJNA449069) | gut metagenome | isolation source: stool from male and female vole | host: Microtus ochrogaster | place: USA:Florida | collected 2017
CTTTCGGATGGACAGATTGCGACACTCTGTTCTACTATGATCCGAATGACCACAATCTGTACCCCAGGTTTGTGATAAACCTGCCGGAACCGCGTCCATCCATCGTGATAACGGTAGAACTTAAGGATCGTTTCCTAACTAAATTATGGTCGAACCCTAATATAGTAGAAACCGATAAAAAAACAGGGAATTCCCGATATGTGAGAATCGAGAATGATCTCAAACTCGACAGCTCGCCGACAATCGACCCGGAAGCATTCAAGGATGGCTATTATTCTTTCATGACAGCTATGGACAATATTGACAGGCCCCTCGATTTCCCGCCAAAAGAGGACGACAACAAAGTCCTTGTGGTTGTGCCCCTGAAAAAGAAAAATTGATAATAACTCGCTTTTTGCATANATAATGAGCGCACTCCCCACCNACTTTTCAGCCCAACAACCACTTAAAGATCAAGAGGTTAGGCTTCCGCCTAACCTCTCAAATCAGTGACTCCGTGGGGAGTCGAACCCCAATCGTTGGAACCGGAATCCAATATTCTATCCATTGAACTACGGAGCCGATGCATTACATGGCTTCACATTGACCGTGAGCCTTTGTCTGTGCAAAAGTAGTAAAGATTTCTGTGCTGTGCAAACATTGTTGCTTATTCTCCGGTAATAAATCNACAGATCGGTGGATTATGATCGTGGATAGCCGGGCGATGGTTGCATAATTCATATTCTTTATCTATTTTTGTCATTCATAACGAGGAATCTCAAAATTACGAATCAATGGATGTAAGGATAGAGCAATCGTGGCGCGAAGCACTCCGCGACGAGTGGAATGCCCCCTATTTCTGCCAACTCGCTGAATGGGTACGCTCAAGATATGCTACNGGACAGGTCTTCCCGCCTGCCCGCCAGATTTTTGCAGCATTTGACGCTTGCCCCTTTGACGAAGTCAAGGTTGTGATTCTGGGTCAAGATCCCTATCATGACGTAGGACAGGCCAACGGCCTATGTTTTTCGGTTGCTCCGGGTGTTCCCCTCCCCCCCTCGCTTGTCAATATTTTCAAGGAGGTATCGGCGGATACGGGCGCGCCTGCTCCGGCCGACGGTAATCTTGACCGATGGGCCCGTCAGGGTGTTCTCCTGCTCAATGCCACTCTCACGGTTGATGCTCACAAAGCGGGCTCACATCAAGGGCACGGCTGGGAGCAGCTCACCGATGCCGCTGTAAGGGCTCTTTCAGAGCATCGCGATGGTCTCGTGTTTCTGCTCTGGGGATCATACGCCGCAAAGAAGGGTAGCTTTATCGACCGTAGCCGGCATCTTGTCCTGTCGTCGGCCCATCCGTCACCGTTGAGCGCCTACCGCGGATTCTTCGGCAACCATCACTTCTCGCGTGCCAACGATTATCTNAAGTCACAGGGCAAGACTCCTATTGTATGGTAAGAACTGCATCACGGCTTGCCTGCTGTCTGATCGCATTGATCGCTCTATTTCCGGCGATAATCTTTGCAGCNGCACGTCCCGGCCTTGAGCTAAGATCTCTAACCGCATATCCTGAAAACGACCGATATGGCGCCCCGGTGATACAGCTCAATGGCGACGACCCGCTTGTGGTCAGTTTCGACCTGCTCGAACCTGAGCGGCGCTACCTCAGGTTTTCGCTCACACACTGCGATGCATCATGGAAGCCCGACGCGCTCCAGCCGATTGAATATGTGGCCGGTTTTAACGAGGGCACTGTCGATGACTTCGCTTACTCGCAGGGCACCCTGATCCCATACGTCAACTATCGNNTTAAGATTCCNGGGAGNGGGGTGAGTCCGACCGTCAGCGGCAATTACATCCTTAGTATCTATGAAGAGGGAGCGCCCGACGATCCGCTTGCAACCTTCCCTTTCATGATCACGGAAGATCTTGCAAAAATCGGATCCAGTGTGTCAGGACGCACAGACTTCGACTACAATAATTCGATGCAGCAACTTGAAGTGGAAGTGGATTTCGGAGCCGCTGANATCCGCGACCCATGGAATGAGCTGAAAGTGATTGTCACACCGAATTTCAGACATGAGGCGAGCCAGAAGGTCGACAGACCTATGCGCGTAAACGGCTCAAAAGCCATCTTCGCCCATAATCCGGGCCTTACTTTTAAGGCTGGGAAAGAGTTCAGGCGTTTCGAGACCGTTTCGACCAGCCGNTATCTTCCTATGGGAGTGGAATGGATTGCATTTGACGATCCCTGGTATCATTTCCGCCTCTATACAGATACTCCTCAGGCCGGCAATGACTACCGCTATGATCAGACACAGTTCGGGCGGTTCACGATTAATGCCGATGACACGGACGATCCTGATACTCAGGGGGAATATGTGAAGGTACACTTCGCGCTCGACATCCCCGAACAACCCGAGGCCAGAATCGTGATCNCGGGCGANCTGACTGGAAACCGCACGGATGCAGCCTCGCCGGGAATCATGACCTTCAACCGCACTACAAACCAATACGAGGCAACCCTGACGCTCAAACAGGGATCCTACAATTATCAATATCTGCTTGTGCCCGACAACGGCCGAGCTCTGACCGCTCCCATCGAGGGAGATGACTACCGCACGGCCAACCGCTATGACATAGCGGTATATTATCGCGGCCCGACCGACCGCTACGACCGGCTCATCGGCTTCTCAACCATCTATTCGGGAATATGAACAATAACGACNACNANGAAGAAATTTTTATGCTTCAGATACAGGACACACTGGTAAGCCTTGACCTTGCCGAAGAATTTTTTTGCTGCGACCTCGACGCCTGTCTCGGCGCATGTTGCATCGAAGGAGATGCCGGCGCTCCGGTGACTCCGGAGGAGGTGGCCAAGATCGAAGACGCACTCCCGGCTATAAGCGACGATATGCTCCCGAGAGCCAAAGAGGCCGTTGAAAAAGAGGGAGTTGCTTATATCGACGAGGAAGGCGATCTCGTTACTACGATCATTGACGGCAAAAACTGCGCTTTCTCATGCTACGCCGAAGGGGGCAAGTGCCTTTGNGCCATCGACAAGGCNTTNCGCGAAGGGAGATGCAACTGGCGNAAACCGATCTCATGCTATCTCTATCCGCTGCGTCTCACGGAATNTCCTACNTTCACCGCAGTGAATTATCACCGTTGGAAAATCTGCAAACCGGCAGTGGCCAACGGGCGGCGACTCGGNATAAGGCTCTACCAGGCAATGCGCGATCCTCTCATCCAACGCTTCGGCAAGGAGTGGTATGACGAATTATGCGAGGCCTGCGAAGCGTGGCTTGAACAAAACAAATAATCATCCGCCTCTCCACTGTCCCATCACTATGCTCCACCGGTTTCTTACATCATCTTTGCTTGTATGCTCCGTCCTTTCAGCTCAGGCCTATGATACCCCTACTATGGGATGGAGTTCATGGAACACATACCGAACCGAGATCTCCGACTCCCTTATAAAACGTCAGGCCGACGCTCTTGTTGAGCTCGGTCTCGATTCAGTCGGATTCAGATATGTCAATATCGACGACGGNTATTTCGGAGGTAGGGACGAAGAAAGCGGGCAGTTGCTGTTCCACCCCGTCNGATTTCCNGGCGGNATGAAACCTGTTGTTGATCATATCCACTCTCTCGGCCTGAAAGCCGGAATCTACAGCGATGCCGGAGCAAATACCTGCGGCAACTTCTATGACAACGACAGCATAGCACAGGGTGTCGGCTTGCTCGGCCATGAGGAACAGGATTGCCAATTGTTTTTCAAGGATCTCGGTTTCGATTTTATAAAAGTTGATTTTTGCGGAGCCGACGGCCGGCAGAGCCATCAGCTCTACAACTTCGAACCGCGCGATCGCTATCAGACGATCCACAAAGCGATCGAGGCCACCGGGCGCGACGACGTCAGGCTCAACGTGTGCCGATGGAATTATCCGGGGACATGGGTTAGTGACATTGCTGCTTCATGGCGTACGACCCACGACATCGCTCCACACTGGCAATCCGTGCGGAATATCATTGCCGAAAACCTCTATCTTTCTCCTTATTCCGGAGGAGGCCATTTCAACGACATGGATATGCTTGAAGTGGGCCGAGGCATGACTATTGAGGAGGATCAGACTCATTTTGCCATCTGGTGCATAATGTCCTCACCCCTTCTTATCGGGTGTGATCTGACCACACTTACACCCGTAACCCTCAGTTTGCTCAAAAACACCGAGTTGATAGCATTAAATCAGGATCCCCTCGCACAGCAGGCTTATGTGGCAAAAACTGATAACGGGACATACGTCCTTGTAAAGGATATCATCGATGCCGGTGGAAAGAAACGGGCAGTTGCGCTTTACAATCCTACCGACACANCTCGGATCATTTCTATCTCTCCGTCGGAGATTGAACTGGGCGGAAAGATAAACGTCNGCAACATCCTGTCACGACAGCCNTGGCAACTTAACGAAGGGATNTTGAANGAGGAAGTCCCTGCACATGGGACACGCGTCTTCACCCTCGAAGGNACTACCCGNCTTCNCCGCACCCGNTATGAAGCTGAGAACGCCTATCTCAGCAGTTATCAGGAGATCTATGATCCGACAGCCACAGGGACAGCCTTCTATCTTTCAGATGATGAGGCATCGGGAGGAATGGTTGTGGCAAATGTAGGTCACACGCCATCAAACGATCTCCAGTGGCGAAATGTCTCCGTGCCNCGCGATGGCGAGTACATGATTAATGTAGTAGTAAAAAGCGGNGCACNCGGCGAGCTGCTGATCTTCGCAAACAATTCACCGGGTGTAAGACTCAGTCATTCCGGTAGCGGTTTTGAGTCGCTCGAAACAACTCTGGCGCTGAAAAAGGGTAACAATACGGTAAGAATCACCTCGGCAGAGGGCGCACCATATATCGACTACATGACAATCAACCTTTGACTGCAAGACTCTCGCTCACCGAGGGCACACGGCGGAANCGGCGGCTACCGATCCATGCAAACAGTATCGACATCAACGGGCTCATGATATTGAAAATGCAACAAGGCGCATAAGCCAGCGTTGCAACACCGAGCACAGTTGACTGGGTCATGCCGCAGGAATTCCACGGAATAAGCACCGATGTGACCGACACGGAATCTTCAAGCGTCCGGCTTAACAGTTCGGGTCGGAAGCCGGCCCGATTATATGCCGCCTTATAGATATTTCCACCGATAACGAGCGATATATACTGGTCGCCGGTACAACTGTTGAGAAAGAGGCCGCTGCAGACAGTGGCGCCGACAAGCGATGACCGGCGACGGAGCCGGCTTGTCAAAGACTGCGTGATAACCTTGAGCATACCGGAACCGATCATGACTCCGCCAAACATCATGGCTGAGAGCACAAGATAAACAGTCGGGATCATNCCAAGCATACCGGAGGTNGAAGCAAGATCATCAAGAGCCTTGTTTCCTGAAGTAAGATCGGTAGAGGNAATGAGAGCGTGAAGAGTAGCCTTAACGCTGCTCNCTGCTCCNCCATCTGTGATCATNGAGATGATGCCCGGCTGGAATATCCANATAGATAACAACCCTGTCAGAGTACCTACGGCAAGGATCAGAAGCGTATTGAGCCGCAAGGCGATCATAATGCATGTAATCAACGGCACGATCCACAACCAGGGTGAAAGGTTGAAGACCGAACGAAGCGCTTCCGGCATATCGCTTGAAGCTGCACTGCCTTCGGTGCTTCCGTTGATTCCGACAATCAGAAACACAATCAAAGCAATGGCTATTGCCGGAGTAGTCGTGATCATCATGTAGCGTATGTGGCTGAACAGATCAACATTGACAGTAGAGGAAGCCAACACGGTAGTATCGCTTAGGGGTGAGATCTTATCCCCGAAATAGGCACCTGAAATTATTGCGCCGGCCACCCATGCCGGAGCAAAGCCAAGGATAGTGCCTATACCCATAAAAGCTACACCGATAGTGGCGATAGTGGTCCAGGAGGACCCCGTCACTACAGAGACCAGTGCACTGATAGCACACACCGCAGGAAGGAACAGCTGTGGATGGAGTAGTTTCAGACCGCTGTCAATCATCAACGGCACTGTTCCCGACAGCATCCAGGTTGTGGAGAGTGTGCCAATAAGCAGAAGGATAGGGACAGCCGGGAGGATCTGCCTCGCACTTTTTACGAGACCTATCCACATCAGCTTCCATGGTCTTGATGTCGTCAGACGAGTTAGAACGAGTCCTGTCAGTGCGGACAGGCACAGGAAGAGCGGCGAGAGGGANAGAATGCTGTCGGAGCCTTTTATCACGACAGTTGCGACAAGACAGATGAGAAGCAGAAGCACCGGCACNAGTGACACGAACGTAGAGGGACGCACACGAGAAGCCGGAGATAAAGTAGATTGATTATCTACCGGTGGTATCTTCATTTCAGACAATAAGGTTGTTTATGCGTATAGTTTCAACGCAAAGTTAGTCATTTTGTCGCATATCGCCAAGGGTTTAACCCCTTTTAGCATATAGTCGGGAATATGGCCTACTCCTCTTCAGGAGCGATATAGCCTTCCTTGCGCAGAAGAGCAAGAGCCTTCTTTTTGTCGCTTTCGAGAGCATTGCGGAGCTTCTCTACCGATGCAAACTTCTTTTCCTCCCTTATAAAGGATATGAAATCTATCTCGATAGTGGAGCCGTAGAGGTAGCCTGCATAGTTGATTATGTGAGCTTCGATCGTAACGGGAGCAGCCTCCGGATCTTCTTCAACCGTCGGGCGCCGCCCGATATTGACCACCGCAGGACGTCGCACCCCATCGGGTGTCACTACAATCGCAGCATAGACACCCAGGACAGGCAACGCCGCGTTGGCTGGCTCGGGAGCGACATTTGCCGTTGGGAATCCGAGAGTGCGCCCGAGCCGACGCCCGTCAACAACTACTCCCTTTATCGAGTAATGCCGGCCAAGGGACTTATTTGCCTCTGCCAGACGGCCCTGCGCCAGATGTTCCCTGATGATGGAGGAACTGACGGGTGCTCCAAGCCCTTTGTATTCCGGAGCCTCAAGAATATCAATCCCGATCTCCTTACCGATAGCCTTATATTGCTCGATACCTTCCAGACGGTCGCGCCCGAATCTATTGTTGAAACCTACCACCAGAGCGTCGATGGCCCATCTGCGCTTAAGCATCTTGAGGAATTCCCGAGCAGTCATGTGGCGCATCTTGTCGTTGAAATCAAGTATTATGACATCGTCAACGCCGGCAGCCTCCAGCATACGCATCTTTTCGTCGGGCGACGAAAGCATCGGAGGCGCCGCATCGGGNCGCACCACGGTGAGAGGATGGTTGCGGAATGTAACTGCGGCCGCCGCAAGCGAACGCTGTACGGCCTCAAGACGTAGGTAATCGATTAGGAACTTGTGGCCGCGATGAACCCCGTCATACATTCCTACGGCAGCTATCCTTCTGCGCTTATTATTTCCGCGTGTCAGTATCATTTTTCCAAGCGCTCCTCCAGCAGCGTCATAAATTCCTGTCCGGGCTTGACAAGAAGNGTCTGGAATCCCTCTTTGGCNGCCGCATCAAGATTGGTCTGCGAATCGTCAATAAACAGTGTCTCCTCGGGAATGATTTCACATTCGCGACTGGCTATCCTGAAAATCTCAGGNNCNGGTTTCATNACCTTACACTTGTAAGACCNGACTATGGAATCGAAATAAGCCTCCGGACCGCTTTCGCCNTGNTTACGAAACTCCTCGCTGATCTTGCCATCCCACATGATNGGATTGGTATTCGACAGCATACATATTTTATAACCTCTCCCGCGAAGCTGACGCAAAGCATCAAGGCGCTTTTCGGGAATACCGATCAGAAATGCCTCAAACGCCTTGTTAATTTCTTCGTCTGTCACATCGGGTNTGAGATATTTGCGCATCTCTGCCCTGAATTCATCCGGAGTCACGCTGCCGTTCTCGATTCCCATAAAGGGACCGCTCTGCACATATTCTCCAAGAAAATCCTCGGGATGAGCCATTCCGAGCTTCCTGAANGCCTCAATACAGTCGGAGCGCCTGATGTCCATCACGACTCCTCCGAGATCAAATAATATATTTCGAATCATTATTNTTGGTTATCTCTAATTTCACTTTTTAAACAAGCGTTGATCATAGATTGATTAGTAGATCAATAAAAAAAGGAAGACCCGTCATCTCGACGCCTCTTCCTCTAAACCTTTATCTTAATCTAATACTATGAAAAACACACATTGCAAAGGTACATATTTTTTCAGAAATAAAAATCCCAGATACTGGAAAAATCGCTTATGTTATACTTATTTCACATCTCAGGGCAACAGATATGCCCACGCTTTGTTTAAGGAAGCGATTCGGAAAAATAAAAATTCGTATATTTGCAGATAAATACAGGCACCAAGACAGAGCTCAATAACATGAACGGCACCTCAGGACTAACTATCAGGAAAGCAACCCCACAGGATATCCCGACAATCAACCGGATATTTGATGATGCACGAAGCTATCAGCGTTCATCGGGTTTCATCCAATGGAAAGATGGATATCCCAATACCGAAACGATAGAGAGGGATATTGACGCCGATGCAGCTTATGTGGCTGAAATCTATGATGAACCCGCAGGATATTTCTTCATAGCCTACGACGATCCGGGCTATGACGGATTGGAAGGAATCTGGGATAATAACGGTCGGTTTGCCGTCGTTCACCGGCTCGCCATCTCAGGCAAGCACAGGGGGAAGGGCTTTGCCGGACACATTATAAGTCATGCCGAGAAGATTGCAGCCAGAGAGGGAGCCGAAAGCATGAGAGTGGATACCGGAGAGCCAAACTTCATAATGCAGAAAATCATGAGCGCTCTCGGTTATAGCCCAANNGNATTGCTCGACNTTCCATGNGGCCNGCGACTGACCNACGANAAACGACTGNNGCNCGANTAAANANCGAGATAGAAATCGCGTGTCAGTGCAACATACTCCTTACTGAAAGGACTGTCAGGAGCAGCAAGACGTATGTCAATACGCTCAACCTCCCCCTGCCCTATCCCGACAGCTTCTTCCTTACGCATCATAGTCCATACACGCCTTATAGGCATACGGTCAGAGCGGGATGCTATATCTGTTCTTCCCACAACCTCCATCCTGTTCAGTTCTGCCGAGAGCATAATTGCATCGTTTCTATCGAATGGAGCTATAAAAACAAGTCGNCCGCCTTTGCTCAATATTTCATTTGCCATTTTTATGAGTGAAAAAGGGCTCAGAGAACCGTCCTGGCGAGCAACTGCACGTCGCCTGTCGGGCGATGACGCACCATTCCCGGAGAAAAAAGGAGGATTNGACACTATGAGGTCAGGGCTGGGAAGGGAAGATATCAGGTCATTAATATCTCCTTCCACCACATCTATCCTATCGCACCAAGGAGAAGATGCAACATTCGCCCGACATTCCGCAGCCGAAACCATGTCAATCTCAATGGCAGATAGATGGGAGTGGGGAAAACGCTGAGCGAGCATCATGGCTATCAGACCCGTACCGGCTCCTACATCCCAGATTTCACCGGGAGAGCCGCACGAAGCCAACGCTCCGACAATGACCCCATCGGTACCAACTTTCTGAGCACTCAATCCATTGGACACCGAAAATTGCTTAAACCGGAAAACCTTCCTTGAGCGCCCGTTAGAGTCTGACATTTTCAGCCGGCGAATAGATGAGTGTTACTGATCTGTTCCTGTCAAAGAGCTCGGACGCACAGTCGCGAAGACGATCGGCGGTAACAGCTCTATACTGCTCAACCCTTGAATTAATGTCCTCCGATTGCATTTCAGCCTGAGCTATCTCCTCGGCACAGGCAAGATAGCTCATCTGTGAGAAAGCCTGATAAGAAGCAAAACGTGCTGTGCACCTTTTAAGCTCGCTCTCGCCGGCTCTCTCTGTGGCAATCCTGTCGAGTTGCTCCCACAGAAGCTGCTCTGCACGGGAAATCGATTGTGGAGAATTATCGCGCAGATTAGCTGAAACAAGCAGAAGTCCCGGTTCATCACTTCCAAGAATGGAGGCGTCTGCAGCTGTGATAATATCTCCTTTCATCACAACGTCCTTGGTCAAACGTGCAGCCTGTCCGTTAGCGAGAATATCTGAGATTACATCGGCCTCTATATAGCCCTTCGATCCATGAGCCGCCATCGGGAAAGCCATCACTATCTTTGTGTACGGAACATTACCGGATACAATCTTCCGACGNGCCTCCGTGAGCGGTGGCTCAGGGAGATAACTTCGTTGTGAAATCTTTCGTGCCGGAATCGTGCCGAAATATTTCTCCGCCAGGCAGAAAGCACGCTCAGGATCAATATTTCCGGACACGGACAGAACTGCGTTGGAGGGAGAATAATGCGTATCGAAGAAAGTCCTGACATCAATGTCGGACACCGAAGCAACATGATCCGGACTCAGCCCCAGAGTTGGATAGCGGTATGGATGAGTGGTATAAGCTAACGATCGAAGATGATGCATCAGGTCGCCATAGGGCAGATTAAGGCATGTCTGATTAAATTCCTCAATCACGACACTCCGCTGGATCTCGAGCACTTTCCCCGTTAGCCGAGGAGCCAACATCCGGTCACTCTCCACCCAGAATGCCGTTTCGACATTGACAGCAGGAACAACAGTGTAGAAGTTGGTGAAATCATTGGAGGTCCATGCATTATTGATTCCTCCCGCGTTTTCAACAGCTCCATCAAAATCAGGCACATTCTCCGAGCCACCAAACATCAAGTGCTCAAACAAATGAGCCATNCCGGTTAATTNAGGGTTCTCATCACGGGCTCCGACATTATAGAGAATATCAAGNGCCACCATGGCCGTATTACGGTCAGGGTGTACCACCACACGCAACCCGTTTGAAAGGGTTGCCCGGTAAAGTTCAAGCATTACTTCTCCTTAGAGGGGCCAATGACCTTCATTGAGATGATGCGGACATCATTGACTGGGCGGTCGCCTGCACCTGTCTCGACCTTCTGAATTGCATCGACAACGTCCATGCCCTCAAGCACCTCGCCATAAACGGTATATGCGCCGTCGAGATGAGGTGTGCCGCCAACTGTTGTATATGCCTCGCGCTGCTCGGGTGTAAAGCCCACATTCTGCTCCTTGACCAAAGCATCGCTCTTCTTGATCAGTTCCTCCTGAAGGGCACTGAGCCCGGCCTGATCGCGATTACGCCTCATAGCCATAATGGTGTCGCGATTTTCGCGGGCAAGCGAGTCAAATATATCTTTCTGACGGGTCATGCGCAGACGCTGCTCCATCTGGTCGAGCTGCTCCGGAGTGTACTTCTTGCCGGTAACAATATAAAACTGCGAACCGGATGATTTCTTATCCGGATTAACGGCATCGCCCTGACGCGCGGCAGCAAGAGCACCTCTTTTATGGAAGTGACGGGGGTAGACGAACTCAGCATCTATCTGATATGCCACGTCGCCGCCGCCAAGCTGTGTCCCTGCAGCTGCATTGCGTGAATCGGGATCTCCACCTTGAATCATGAAATCGTTGATTNCGCGATGGAACAGCAANCCATCATAAAAGCCCTCGGATGCCAGTTTCACAAAGTTNTCCATGTGGNNGGGAGNGTCGCCATAGAGAANGAGTTTGACAGGTCCNAGTGTCGTTGTCATTTCNNCAACAACATCTTCACGGGGTGTCTGGGTGGCAGACTGTGTATTGGTAACGGGGGTACTCATAGTCGTTGTTGGGATTGCAAAAGCAGCCGCAGGCATAAAAAGAGCCGCAANAGCAATAGATTTTAAAATATTGGTCATAGTTAAACGAACCGNAGNAGAGGATTTGTCAGATAACCGAACGGGCGATAACCCGCTTGTAAATGCGGCGGAAGTTATTATCCGCTGCCGCCAACTCAACAACATGATCGGCATAGTCTTTTCCCCAAAGCGAGGGCAAAAGGTCGCCAATGAACCTACGCTCGCGGTCCCTATCAATCGCTGCGGCAACAAGGCGGTCAATCTCGGCCTTAAAACTCTGACGATCAATAGCAGCAAGGTATCGGGCCGCACTGACCATAAACTGGCCGCTCAGATCAACTCTGATAATGTTATCAACGAGTTCAGGCATTATGTCTGCACAATCATCAATGTGATTGGCTATATATTCGTATGTAAGCAGTCCGTCGTTGTCTTTAGAAAGTTGCTTTTTTAGAGCTTCATCCATAAGAAAGTTGAATGCAGGAGGTTTGTATCAGACTGCAAATTTAACCACAAATTACTTAACTGTATACAATTTGACGCAAAAATTTCGTTCTATACCAAACTTACGTTAACTTTGTATCATTGTAATATTAGATTATATCNTAATATACGACTTATACTCTACGACAAAATATATGATCGAACGTCTCGTTATCATNGATTCAGCGGATCCCGCAAGTTTTTATGGTGTCAACAACTCCAATATGCAACTTATCCGCAACTTGTTTCCCAAGTTGAGAATTGCCGCCCGGGGTCAGGTTATCAAGGTTATTGGCGAAGAAAAAGAAACATCTGAATTCGAGCAGGCCATACACAGGATGGANCAATACTGCATCCGTCATAATTCCCTGACTGAGGATGCAATAATTGAAGCCGCACGGGGAGAGGTNCCTCAAAACAAAAAAACGGGCGACGGAGTCATTATATTTGGAATCAANGGNAAACCAATATCTGCGCGCAATGCCAATCAGCAAAGAATGGTTGAGTCATTCAACCGGAATGATCTNACATTCGCATTGGGTCCCGCAGGCACAGGTAAGACATATATAGCTATAGCGCTGGCCGTAAAGGCTCTCAAGAACAAGGAAGCACGCCGAATCATCCTATCCCGACCGGCGGTNGAGGCCGGAGAGAAATTGGGCTTTCTTCCGGGTGATATGAAAGACAAGATCGATCCATATCTTCAACCTCTGTATGATGCATTGGAAGATATGATCCCTCAGGCAAAGCTGAAAGAGTATATGGAAACCGGTGTCATTCAGATCGCCCCTTTGGCATTCATGCGCGGACGCACTCTCAACGACGCAATAATCGTGCTCGACGAGGCTCAGAATACCACTACCCACCAGATAAAGATGTTCCTGACCCGACTTGGCATGAATGCCAAGATGATCGTCACCGGTGACGTTACACAGATTGATCTGCCACGCTCAACGGCTTCGGGCTTGATTCATGTATTGAAAGTCCTTAAGGGGGTGCCTGGCATCGGACGTATTGAATATGACCGCAAGGATATTGTGAGACACCCGCTCGTGCAGCGCATAGTGGATGCATACGACCGATATGACAACAATGCTGAAAAAGAAGGATCGGCAGAGGCCGTTGATGACGGGGTAAGAGAGGCTCGTGAATAATGCCGCCTGTTATTACCGAGTCATTTCCCGGCGAAACATAAAAGTGGGATCGACCACCATTCCTCTACATCTCATCTCAAAATGAAGATGTGGACCTGTACTGTTGCCAGTGCTTCCTCCTAAGCCAATCCGGTCGCCGGCCTTAACTTTTGCGCCTGACGTCACAATGGGCCGTTGGAGATGCGCGTATCGGGTCTGCACTCCATCAGCATGGCTCACAATCACAAAATGGCCGTAGCCATTCCGCTCATACCCTATCCGTTCCACAGTTCCGTCCAGAGCAACGCACACACTGTCGCCTTGATGGAGGGCTATGTCAATTCCTCGATGCATCTTTCCCCCATCACTGCGCAGACCGAAAGGAGATGTGATCATGCCTATCGCAGGATCTCGGAATTGCTTACTGACATATTTCGGTAATGTGTCAGTATATATTACCGTCACAACATCAACCCTCGCATCTCCCCAATAGCCCGAGGCATAATAGTCCACATCCTCATAGACAGACGATACATATTCCAAAGCACCTAAAGCAACCTCTGATTTGTCTGGCACAATGGAGTCCGGTGCAGTAGCTTTATCTGACTCACTGATCATTCTGACTATATTGATTATCGAATCAACCCTTGACAAGGTATCCTTTTTCTCCTTCAATAAAGTTTTGACAGGAGACCCCGCAACTGCCGGAACTCCTGTCAAAAAAAGAGATAGAAATAAAATTAATCTGAACAGTCTCATTAGGCTCCTGCCTTCTCAGATGTTTTAATCTTAGATTTTTGCTCGTTTATAAGGGGTTGCAGAAACAGGATCCATCCGCTGCAAGCCACGAAAGCAAGGAAAGTAAATCCTACCAATATTAATGGCTTGCGCGGACTCGAGGGACGAATAGGCACAGTAGCGGGAACAACAACTGCATACACCGGAGTATTTTCCTGTACTTTAGCTTTTGCGTGCTGCACCTGCTGGGCAGTCTGATTGTAAAGACTGAAAGCCAGAGAGGCTTCATTTTCGAGACGGTCACGCGTGATGCGTGCAGTCTGCGTTGCAATACCTTGATTGCGGTCGCTATAGTCAGCAAGT
>WFLX010093836.1_pt1 | contig 14458 bp, 12 predicted proteins | sample 4967041 | NCBI WGS metagenome assembly WFLX01 (sample SAMN12857096, study PRJNA449069) | gut metagenome | isolation source: stool from male and female vole | host: Microtus ochrogaster | place: USA:Florida | collected 2017
GGGCACCATCATATAAATGATAGCAAGCATGGGCAGAAACCAGAGATGATAATAACCCCGCTGCTGGATCAGTGACAGCACTACATCATTCTTGATACTGTCAACCGTAAGGCTCTCCCCCTTTTCCAGTATGGTAACGATCTGATAAATGGCTTTCCAGATATAATATAAAACAAAAAAATGCAGTGTCCTGTGTAAAAGCAGGGTTTTTAAATCCGTCTCCCGTTCCGGACGCAGGGCAAGCGCCCCGCTGATCATGACAAAGAGCGCCACGCCTGAAAAGGAAAGGCAGTTGAAAGCATTGGTTATGGCAAACGCCGTGCTGTCTACCGCCAGATTTTCAATCTGCTGCGCTGAAATATGCACCATAATCACTAAAATCCCCGCTATTATGCGGACCAAATCCAAATATGCAATCCGTTCCTTTTGCAAAATTTCATCCTCCGTTTCTCAGCACATATTCCCATAAAGAGCCGGTATTGTCAATAGCCTTAATGCCTTGGCAATAGAAGACCCCTTAGAATATGCAGGACTTGCTTTAGATGATGAAATTTGTCCATATTCTTAATTTGCCTNGCATNTTTGATGTTCATTTGCTAAAATAAGAAATGGAATAAAATTGCAATTTTCTGTGCTGACGCCATAAAAGGTATNTATTAAATTCGTATCTTTGATATNGNTTATATATTGGAGGCTGNTNTTATGAGGTTGAAAAAAGNTTGTATTGTTTTGTTGTTGGGAACTATTGTTTTAACCGGATGTGTTCAGAGAGATATTGCATCCAAACAGGATGGAATAGATGAACAGGATGGAATAGATGAACAGGATGAAAACGATCATGTCTATTATTGTGATATAGTAAGTGCCAGTGTGAGCAAATATCCGGAGCTTAATACGACGGATATTGCAATTGATAATCATGGTTTTGGACCTATGATAGTGTCACCATATGCAAGCGTCGATGTGGTCAGGGCTGTAACACATGTTATCTGTGACACGGATATATCGACGTATTGTTATGGCAATCGTTTATATGATGACAAGTATGATGATTTTACGGGATATGACTTTGAAGAAATATATGAGATTATACAGTCAAGAGTCGATGAATCAAGGCTTCAGTCTGATACATTTAACCAACAGCTTACAGCAAATTTAGAAAGTGATCCTGAAATTAATATTTCACCTTCCGGAGAATACTATTACATTCTTGAAATGGAGAATTTTGATGAATCAGCCATGGCGATCAAGGAGTCGGTTGACAGACAGTCTGAGATATTTGACTTTGATATGCGGGACAAATGTGGTCTTTATTTTATTTGTGAGGGAAGAGATTTTACAGGAGGATACAGAGGACTTACTTACGCAATATATTTAGATACATACTCTCCTGACAATAAAATACATGAATACTATTATTGGAGGTCTAAGAATGAATGGGTGAACGTTTACGCTGATTTGTATGAATCATCGATTTATGATTACACTAAAATAAATGAAAAGCTGAGTGAACACACGGATTACGACACTCAGTTGATCTGCAAATTTGGTTCTTATCAAAAAGCTTCGACAGACATAAATGTTATTGACTTTACATACAGAATGTGGACTGAAGAATTTAAACCGGATGAAGCCATTGAACTTGCATATGAAGTATATACTAATGTTCGCAATGCCAATGAAGAACATAATATTTATAGGATATCTGGGATTGACATTAATATAAGCAATTTTACAAGATATAACAAGGAATATAATACAGTGAATGTTTCCATTCCTTTCGATGAAGAGTATTCCTTGGAAGAATTTAAAAAGATTATATTGGATAATGTTGAGACAGCTATTGATGATGAGCCTGTATAGAAGAAGCGATCAAAGAAAGGCACATGGTAAGAGACAATGGTTGGACAAACGCTGGGGCTTAATACATGGGAAAAATAACTGAATAGATGTGCTGTGAGAGTGCCTGAAAACATTGGATTTTCAGGCATTTTTTAATGCCTTTCATAATGCCATTGACAAATCGTTCTGAGTGAGATCATATTTATATATTCAATGTATTTTATATATGGTATAATTTTAAATATATTTGTAATAATAAAAGGATTCCTTGCTTTGACCTCTATATACTAAGTTGATTGGTAAGCAGCCGGTACGGCAGATCGGTAGTTTGTAATATTGTATTTTATGAATGGGACGTCGGTTCGGGAGAGGTATAGATATGACAGGGTAAGATAAAGAAACCGCTGAGAGGCACATGGTATGGCATTTAGAAAAAACCGTGAAAAAGAGGATAAATTGTGGTACAGGCTGGATCTGTCGGCCATCGTGTATCCTGCACTGCAGCGGCAGGATTTCAGTTCTGTCTACCGTCTGTCTGCGCTGATGAAAGAGAAGGTTGATCCGGAGAAACTGCAGGTGGCGCTTGACCGTACGTTGCCCCGTTTTCCGAGTTATAAAGTGGCGATCCGGAAGGGTGTGTTCTGGCGGTATCTGGAATATAACCAGCGTCCCGGACCATTTGTGCAGGAGGATATCAAGAATCCCTGTATGCCGCTTCCGTTTCGGACGAAGAACAGATATCTTCTGCGGGTGTATTATTATGATAAGCGGATCTCTTTGGAGGTGCATCATTGCCTGGGAGACGGAAATGGCGGAATGTGCGTATTTCATACGCTGCTGGCAGAATATTTAAGGCTTATGGGATATGAGATCCCTACGGGATATCTGGTAAAGGATATCCATGAAGAACCTGACCCGGAAGAGACCGAGGATGCTTATGCGAGATATGCCCATGCGGAGGTTCGCCCGCCGCGTCCTATAGAAAAAACATATCTGATACGGGGAACGCCGGAGCCTTTTTACACGTTAAATATGATCATCGGAGTGCTTTCCGCGAAAGAGGTCTATGCAAAGGCAAAGAAATATGACGCTTCCGTAACGGAATACTTAAACGCCGTGCTTCTTTATGCGTTATTGCAGAAACAGAAGGATGACGGAGGCTATAAAAAACTGCCGGTAACTCTTGCTATGCCGGTAAATCTGCGTCGTTTCTTTCCGTCAAAGACGCTGAGGAATTTTATTACCATGGTATATCCGAGCATTGATCCGAGACTGGGGGAATACTCTTTTGAGGATGTTGTAAAACAGGTGCATCATTATATGCGTTATTATATCAGCGATAAATTCCTGCGTGGGGATATCACCACCAATGCCGCAACCCAGCAGCATCCGCTGATCAGGGTGGTGCCGTTGTTTATCAAAGACAAAGTCGTAAGACAGTTTTATAAGATGGTACAGGATCGTAACTCTACTGCGGGACTGACTAATATGGGTATTCTGGCGGCATCTGAGGAAATGAGGGAGCATATTGAGGGCTTTGATATCTGTATGGGACAGCCTTTTTCTAAAAGAACAAATTGTTCCATCATCACTTTCGGAGATAGATTATCGATCACATTTGCCAGTGTGATCAAAGAGTCCGATGCGGAAAAATATTTCTTCCGGTTTTTGGTGAAGGAAGGAATCCATGTCTGGATTGAGACCAATCGATAGGAGGCAGCAAAACCGAATAAATTCGGTTTGCGAATATTGTGCCTGCGGCATAGCACTAAAGTGCATTAAAGTTCGCAGGTTGCGGAAAGGTGTGGTTATTATATGTCTTATTGTGTAAATTGCGGTGTGGAGCTGGAGACTTCCATAAAAAAGTGCCCTCTTTGCAATACAATAGTGATTAATCCTAATGAACTACAGTCAGATATGACGGCAGGAAACGGAGAACTGCCGTTTCCCAATAAAGTCGGAATCGTCGAACCCATCAAGCGAAAGGATCTGGCGGTTGTGATGTCGGTGATCTTAGCCTGTACAGCCATTAGCTGTCTGCTGTTAAATTATCTGATGTGGAAGACAAATCAGTGGTCTTTGCTGGTGCTGGGTTTCTGCGTATTATTATGGGTGATGACTGTACCTCCGCTGTTGATCCGCAATATGCGAAGACGTATTATGATGCTGCTAAACGGCGTTGCGGTATGTATCTATATTGCGCTGATTGGTATTTTTACGGATTCTTCGGAATGGGTGGTGGATCTTGGGATTCCCATTGCACTGATCGTACTGGCGTTGGTTGAAATATTTCTTACGGTGGCAACGTACAAGAAATCTTTTGGGGTATTAGCCTGTCTCTTTTTTATGGAAACCGCTGTGCTCTGTATTTCCATAGAACTTTTGGTAGATCATGCGCTTCAGCAGCCATTGGAGATCAAATGGTCTGCAATCGTACTAACGGTATGTACGGTCATTACGGTGGCGCTGGCTGCGATGTTTTCCAGAAGGCGTGTGCGCAATGAGATCAAAAGACGTTTCCATCTGTAATTAAATTCTAAAGGATCTATGATTGTTGATTATATTTAATATATTTGGTATATTTGGTAAGGCAAAGGAAATGCAAAATAAAAATGTTCATTGTGGAGGAAAAGTAATTGAAACGTAAAGTAATGATATTATTAATAGCGGGCATTATGGTGATTGGCAGTTTAAGCGGCTGCGTCTCTGCGTCGAATGATGAAGCTGAAACATCAGCGCAGACGGAGGAAGAAGCTGAGGCAAATGAGTATTATGAAGCAGGGCGCGCATATCTGTATGGTTTGGATGGAAAGGAAATCAATCTGGAGTCCGCACGTACCAATTTTGAACGAGCAGTAGAACTGGGAAAAACAGAAGCGAACTTTTACTTGGGAGTGTTGTACGATTGGTATATTTATCCAGAACAGGACTTTGAAATGGCAAGAGCATATTATGAAGAATGCGGAGATGATCCATATGCACAGCTTGCACTGGGATTATTGTATTATTATGGGGATGGTGTAGAAGAGGATAAAGAACGGGCAAGGGAATTATTTCAGTCGGTTATCGAGCAGGGTTATGTTGAGGGGTATTTTGGTACTGGGTGCTTTTTACATGATGAAGGGGAGTATGAAGCGGCAATGGAGGATTATATCAAAGCTTCAGAGGGAACAGAACCGATCTTTACTAGAACTGCAATGAATAATATTGGATGGGCGTATTGTCACGGAGACGGAGTAGAACAGGACTATGCACTGGCAATGGAATGGTATGAAAAAGCAGCAGCTTTAGGTGATATTAATGCAATGCTTAATATTGGAACTATGTATAGTGAAGGAAACGGAGTAGAACAGGACTATACACTGGCAATGGAATGGTATGAAAAAGCAGCAGATATAGGTGATGCAACTGCAATGAATAATATTGGAACTATGTATTACAATGGAGACGGAGTAAAACAGGACTATGCATTGGCAATAGAGTGGTATGAAAAAGCAGCAGATTTAGGTAATATAAGTGCAATGAATAATATTGGGGCAATGTATTTTTATGGAGACGTAGTAGAACAGGACTATGAAAAGGCTTTAGAGTGGTTTGAAAAAGCGGCAGATTTAGGCTCTGAAGCTGCCAAAACAAATGCGGAATATATCAGACAGCTTATTCAATAATAGCATATGAGTGAGATGGAGCTAAGCGGAAATAAAAAAGGGACATTTAGGAGGAAATGTAATTGAAAAGCAAAGTAATGATATTATTAGCGGGTCTTATGGTGATTGGCAGTTTAAGCGGCTGCGTCTTTGCGTCGAATGATGAAGCTGAAACATTTAGAAATGATGCGGTAGAGGCTGCAAAACAGGCAGAGGAAGATGAGGCGACCAAACAGGAGGAAGAAGAGGCTGATGCGAAAGATGCGGAAGCAGATGAATATTATGAAGCAGGGCGCGCATGTTTGTATGGTTTGGATGGAAAGGAAATCAATCTGGAGGCTGCACGTACCAATTTTGAACAAGCAGAAGAGTTGGGAAAAACAGAAGCGAACTTTTACTTGGGATTGTTGTGCGATTGGTATAGTTATCCAGAACAGGACTTTGAAATGGCAAGAGCATATTATGAAAAATGTGGAAATGATCCATATGCGCAGCTTGCAATGGGATTTTTGTATTATTATGGGCAGGGTGTAGAAGAGGATAAAGAACGGGGAAAAGAATTATTTCAGTCTGTTATCGAGCAGGGTTATGTTGAAGGGTATTTTGGTACTGCTACGACTTTGCAGGATGAAGAGGAGTATGAAGCGGCATTGGAGGATTATACTAAAGCTTCGGAGGGAACAGAACAGTTTTTTATTGGATCTGCAATGAATAGTATTGGATATATGTATGATTATGGAAATGGCGTGGAACAGGACTATGCATTGGCAATGGAATGGTATAAGAAAGCAGCAGATCTGGGTCATACAGGCGCAATGAATAATATTGGATATATGTATGGTTATGGAAACGGCGTGGAACAAGACTATGAAACGGCAATGGAATGGTATAAGAAAGCAGCAGAACTGGGTCATGTAGCTGCAATGAATAATATTGGATGGTTCTATGTAAATGGATATGGAGTGGAACAAGACTATGAAGTGGCAATGGAATGGTTTGAAAAATCAGCAGATTTGGGTAATTTAACTGCAATAAATAATATTGGATGGATGTATGCTAATGGATACGGAGTAGAGCAGGACTTTGAAATAGCTTTAGAGTGGTTTGAAAAAGCGGAAGATCTGGGTGATGAAGCTGCCAAAGTTAATGCGGAATATATCAGACAGCTTATTCAATAATAGAATATGCATAAATAAGGCGTGAAAATGATTTTGGCGTACAGTGAATGGCGGTGCATATGGGATCATATGTATCGCCTTTTTTGGTTGTTTTTTAGCTTTAAGCCTTTTTAAATCCAATATTTGAATTATTAGATGGTATATGATATATTTTGGTAAAGCATATGGAAATGTCAAAAAAGGTGCATTAGGGAGAAAAGGTAATTGAAAAGCAAAGTAATGATATTATTATCAGCGGCTCTTATGNTGATTGGCAGTTTAAGCGGCTGNGTNTTTACGTNGANTGATGAAGCTGAAACATTTAGAAATGATGCGGTAGAGGCTGCAAAACAGGCAGAGGAAGATGAAGCGGTCAAACAAGAGGAAGAAGAGGCTGTCGCCAAAGAAGTGGAAGCAGATGAATATTATGAAGCAGGGCGCGCGTATCGGTATGGTCTGGATGGAAAGGAAGTCGATCTGAAGTCCGCGTATACTAATTATGAAAAGGCAGCAGAGCTGGGTCATGCAGGTGCAATGAATGCAATCGGGTATATGTATGATTGGGGAATAGGCATGGAACAGGACTATGAAGCGGCGATGGAATGGTATCTAAAAGCAGCAGAGCTGGATCATGCCGAAGCAATGAATAATATCGGATGGATGTATGATAATGGATGCGGCGTGNAACANGACTCTGAAATGACTTTTGAATNGTATGAGAAAGCGGCAGATCTGGATAANTAAGCTTTCAAAGAAAATGCGGAATAAAGACTAATATATACTGTTTTTTTTAAGATACATATGGTATAATCTATATAATGCGGAGGTTGTCTATGAAAAGATATATAAGAAATCATCACATCCCGGCGACCCGCCGGCTGCTGGCTGCNGCTCTGGCGGCGTTGTTATTTGTATTTCCGGTATTNCAGGTTGATGCAGGGGAATATACGGGTTCCAATGTTGTNACGAATAATATTCATGACCATGAATATACCTCTANNAGCANAGTGCCCAACAGTTATTTATACAACAACGGGGATGGTACGTTTTCCAGAGTTGAGAACATGGGGGACATCATTCTTGTGGAGAGGTACAATACCGCTTACAAGCTGGTGCAGCAGAGAACAGTAGGATTTGAACTGAGTATTTTTGGCGGGTTTTATGCCGGTCAGAATTATAATTATCTGATCTTCGGGCAGCAGAATATGGAGCAGAACGATAAGGTGGAGTGTATCCGTATTGTCAGATATTCAAAGGACTGGGTAAGACTCGGCAGCGTTGCCGTGACCAATTGCAATACGACGATTCCTTTCTGCGGAAGCGGAATCGATATCTGCGAGAATGGCAATTATCTTTATATAAAAACGGCACATCAGACGTATATGGATAAAAATGGTATGTACCATCAGGCAAGTATGATGATTACTTATCAGATAGATAATAATCAGGTCAAGGCGGTGCAGTGCGGGCTGCCAGGTTCCGTTTATGGCGTAATGGAGAATACGGCAGTGCAGTATATTGATGCCACAGGCGGCACGATTACGACTGTGGAGCATAGTCCTGCGCCGTCAGGGAGTATGACGGTAAGCAGATTCAATATTATTTCTTCCAACGGGATTCCTAATCATAACTATGCATGCTCTCAGGTCAGCCCCCTTTCCGCTGTTGTTCCGGGTGCGACACTGGGCGGTTACGAAGTGTCCGGTCAGTATTATCTTGTAGCGGGAAGCACCGGTTCTCTGGATGGGTTGTCTTCTAATCAGAATGTATTTATTGCGGCGGTTCCCAAAGGTACATTTTCCAATTCCGCAGTAAAGCTTTCTTTCATGACCGGATATGCTTATGGTGAATTAAAAACGGTGGGATGTCCGTATCTGGTAAAGATCAACTCGGAGCAGTTTGTTGTGATCTGGGAGACAAAATCCGGATATTCGGAGCTTGAGGAAGTTTCTTATGTATTTATCAATGGTGCAGGGCAGATGACCAGCGAGGTCAAGACGATGCATGGATGTCTTTCAGACTGTCAGCCGATTGTCTTTAATAATCAGGTGGTATGGTATGTGACGAATGGCGCGGCTATGAAGATATATACGCTGCCTTTGTCGGACAATAAGCCCTCAGGCTCGGGCGGCCAGGCAATCGTGAATACGGGAGGAAATATATATCAGGGAGTTGATTATTCCGCCGTATTTGATTTTGGCTATTATATCAGCCGTTATCCGGATATGAGGATTTTCTATGCCAATGATCAGGCAGGTGCACTGCGTCACTTTGTTACAGCCGGTATGGCGGAAGGAAGACAGGGCTGCGAGAATTTTGACGTGAATATTTACCGTCATAATTATCCGGATCTGCAGGCGGTGTTTGGAAACGATCTCAGACGGTATTATATGCATTTTATAACGAATGGAAATGTAGAGGGCAGAAACGCCCGAACAAAAATAAGGTAAAGGAAGGGGTGCTTTAAAATGGGAACACAGGAAGCTGTAATTGAAAGGGTGCGTAAGATGATCGAGGAATCATCCAAGATCGTTGTACTGACAGGTATCGGAACGGTGATTGAAAGCGGCGGAGAAAATATCTGGTCTTCAAGAGAGTGCTATCGTTTGGAGGGGATCTATCACAAGACACCGGATGAAATGATGAACGTAGGATTCTATAGCGCCAGAAAAGACAAGTTTTTTGAGTTTTACAAAAATGAGATCATTAACAAGGAATATGAGCCGGCATCCCTGTATAAAGATATAAAGCGTCTGGAAGATCAGGGGAAGCTGCGAATGCTGATTACGCAGAATTATTATGCATTGGCGGAAAAGGCCGGTATTGAAAATGTGATCCAATTGCATGGAGATGTTCATAATAACTGGTGTCCGCACTGCGGCAAAAAGTTTACGGTAGATTATATGAGAGAAGCCAAAGCAGTTCCGCTGTGTGATGAGTGCGATTCTGCAATTCGTCCCGGCATCCGCCTGTTTGGGGAGAATATTGCCAATAATCTGATGACAGAGGCAGTCAATGCCTGCGAAGATGCCGATATGATCCTCGCGCTGGGAACCAACATGTATGATAATATGGTAAAATTCTGCACAGGAAATTATAAGGGCGGTAAGCTGGTTCTGATTACGAAGGAAGAACATTATATGGATAAATACGCAGATTTTGTAATTCATGACACTGTCTGCGAAGTATTGCCGAAGATCATTAAATAAAGATACAGACGCCATTATATGGGGAAATGGTGGAGGGAATNTATGGAGGAAAAGATAACAGGACAGGAAACGGGGTTGCCGGAAGGGATACCGGGAACGGCTCAGATCCGTAAGATCACATCCTATATGGATAGTATGGAGCTTTTAGAGCTGGCGGCAAAATTGGCGGAGGACGGATATGAGAAGAAACTTTGGAGTGTCCTGTCCCGTGTTTATAGTGAGAAAAAAGGATTTCAGGGCGTCTATGAGGATGGGATCGATAAACCGTTAGAGCGGATTTTGTCATCAAATGTGCCTGCGGAATTGAAACTGCAGACATTTACTTCCTTTGCCTTGCCCCAGAAGGTGCAGCCGTCGGATGATATCGTTGAGGAACTGCTGCACAGCTGCGCGCTCAAAAGGATNAATATTGCTGCATTTTTCCTTATTTCCTATGACTGCGGTGCGGCGCACTATCAGCAGATATTACATANTAAAGCATTGNTCCATGTTTATGTAAGAANCGCCAAGCCGNTTCAGATCATNGATNTNTATCAGACGATTATCCGTCAGGAGAAGAAGGAAACTATTACCCAGTCCATACGGCAGTTTCGGCAGACAAGAAGACACCTGAAGTATCAGAGCCAGGATGAAGCGAAAGTCAGGGAAATTGCCGAATTGATCTTTCAATCCAAAGAGGTGTTCTTTACTACGAAGCTGCTGGCCTGTCTGACCTTTGATATACCGGAGAGATTTTTGCCAAAAGGGAAAGAGATGTATGATATCCTGAAGATCTCAATCAATTATGAAGATCGGGTCACGAAGGATTTTGTGGAGCATTATCATATCCGGTTTGATTGTTCAGATCTGGCGATGTGCCGATATTATCTGGGTAATAAAAAGACGACCAAAGAAAAGGCGTTGGTTACTAAATTTGCCGCGCATTTGGTGAAAGTCAGGGATGAGGCGGAACAGAAAAAGCTGCTCCATGCTGCATTTAAGAGAGGCGGATTATTCAGGTTATATGCAGGATGCATGCAGGACGGAGAAGTCAATGTGGAAAAACAGAGGGGTTTTCACTATTCGGAGGAAGACGTCGCATGGTGCGCTGAGCTGCCAGGATTTGGCGGCAAGTAAAGCAAACAAATGTATTGAAAACAGCCGTTTTCTGATATATAATGAATAGACAAATTGGCTGATGATATGTTTTCGGTATGAGAAGGAACTATAGGATGAAATGGATCTGTGTTGTGTGAAAAACGGCATTTAAATATGAGGATAGGTACTAATGAATAGAAAGATAGGTACGAAGCTAATATTAGCGCTGCTGCTGGCGGTGACGCTCGGTCTCTCTGTGGGATCTATTCAGGGTCATGCAGCTTCGGCGCGGACGGTAAGAGATATTTTTGATGCAAAATATTATGCGGATACATATTCTGATGTATACGCTTTGTTTGGTTATAACCGGGATATGTTATACAATCATTTTATGACCCAGGGAATTTACGAGGGCAGATGTGCAAGCACTTTGCTGGATGTTGCGCAGTACCGCAGGGAGAATCCTGATCTGAATGCTATGTTTAAGAATGACTGGGATGCTTATGTGGCGCATTATTTTACCCGCGGCATTTATGAAGGACGCGATCCCGGAGTGTCGGATGAGCCTGTTTTGATGGAAACGATACCGGAAAATGCAACAAGTTCCGCTGTTACAGAAAGGATGATCGATGATTTTTATGCCAATTCCGTATTTGTCGGAGATTCGGTTATGCTGGGATTTCGTAATTATGCAATGAAGAATGCGGAAACTTATCTGGGGAATATCCAGTTTTTAGCATCGGGAAGTTTTTCTGTAAATAACGCGCTGCAGCCGCCAAGTTCCACCAGTACGCATCCTATCTATAACGGGAAACAGCGTTATATTGAAGAATCGATTGCTCTTATGAAGGTTGACCGTGTATTTTTATTCTTTGGCATCAATGATATAGCGCTTGCAGAATTACCGGATGTCTGCGATAAATACACGGAGCTGATCGGCAGGATTCAGGAACAAAGCCCGGATGTGGAGATCTATATCATCAGCGCAACCTATACGATTGAGGGTATGGGCGGCAAAAAACTGAATAATGAGAACCTTGCTACGTTGAATACGATGATGCAGGAGAGGGCATCTGAAAACGGCTGGGGATATATAGATATCATGAGCGCGTTGGATGACGGAAAAGGAAATCTGGCCCAGGAGTATTGCAGCGATGGACATTTGCATCAGAATACCGCCGCTTATGACGTCTGGTCGGAAGTGCTGCGCGAGTATGCGAGGACGCAGCTGGAAGATACACTGGAAAATATAGAAGAAGAATAGAGGATACGATAGATGAAAAAGAATCAGATCTTAAAAATATTTGTGATGACAATGGCAGCGGCATTTGTTTTATGCGGTTGTACGGTACAGAGCAGTGATGGACCGACTTCCGTATTTGTAGCAGTTGGCGGCAATGATGATGAGGCTGGTCAGGATGGAACGGAGACAGACGGTTCTGAAGTGATTTCATCAGATACGCAGGTTGAGGATCCTGCCGGCGGTGAGACTACCCCTGAAACAGTAAAAAGCTGTGAGGAGATATACGAGGAAATCGCAGCTTCTGTTGAACTGCAGTCTCCGATGATTGTGCCGGAAGCTTTTGTGGCTAATTATGGAATTGATTTTTCTGCCATCGATGAATATGTTTTTGCGATGTCGGAAATGTCAACAAGTGTGGAAACAATCGCTATTTTTAAATCAGAGGACGCGGCTTCCAGAGAAAACATAACTGCTTCTCTGGAGATGTTTGCTGATGGAAAACGGGCGGAAATGGAGAATTATCTGCCGGAGCAGTTTGATATTGTGGATCGGAGTTCAGTAAAGACAAGTGGAGATTATGTTTATCTGGTCATTTCTGATAATGCGGAAGCGATTGAAGAGATCATAGCAGCCTGTCTGCCATAAACCGGGGAGGCAGCGATGGTATTTAGCAGTATTCCGTTTTTGTTCTTTTTTCTGCCATTATGTTTAGTCTTATATTATATGGTTCCATTTTCTTTGAAAAATGGAATCCTTCTTATATTCAGCCTGTTATTTTATGCATGGGGAGAGCCGGTCTATGTCTTACTGATGCTGGCAGCGGCGGCAGTAAGTTTTTCCGGCGCGCTTCTTATGGAACGTTTTGGAACGACGCAGGGAAAACGCCGTTTCTTTTTTGTCTTGACGTTGATACTGAATCTTTCGGCGCTTTTGTTTTTTAAATATACGGATTTTGCGATCTCTACCGTCAACAGCCTGTTTCACACGGATGTTCCGCTTTTGGGCCTGGGACTTCCGGTGGGGATCAGTTTTTTTACTTTTCAGATGATGAGTTACAATATCGACCTTTATCGCAGGGAAGTAAAATTGGAACGGAATTATCTGACATATTTGATGTATGTTTCCATGTTCCCGCAGCTGATTGCAGGCCCGATTGTGCGTTTTTCCACGGTCAGCGAGGAGCTGCATCAAAGGAAAATAGACTGGACAGGCTTTCGGGATGGACTGCTTCGGTTTATGCNGGGGNTNNTTAAGAAANTCNTNATCGCCAACCAGATCGGCATGATGTGGNAGGAGATCCAGCAGCTGGCGCAGCTGCAGGTCTCAGTAGCGGAAGCGTGGCTGGGGGCGGCAGCCTTTACGTTGCAGCTTTACTTTGATTTCAGTGCATATAGTGATATGGCGATTGGGATTGGCTGGATGATGGGATTTCATTTCCCGGAGAATTTTATTTATCCGTTAAGCGCAGTTTCTGTGACTGATTTCTGGCGGCGCTGGCATATCTCGCTGTCTACCTGGTTTCGGGATTATGTCTATANTCCGTTGGGAGGAAATCGTGGAGGCGTGGTGCGGCATCTGCGCAATATACTGATAGTGTGGATGCTCACAGGACTGTGGCATGGCGCAGCGTGGAACTTTGTGCTGTGGGGGCTTTATTACGGAGTGCTGCTGCTTCTGGAAAAATATGTCTGGGGGAAAGCGCTGGAGAAGCTGCCGGTGATCCTGCGCCATCTTTATGCAGTGTTTATTGTGGTGGTTGGGTTTGTAATCTTTTCCTTTGACGACATGGGGGCATTATGGCATTATCTGTGTGGAATGTTCGGAGGTAATGGAGGAGTGCTTCTGGGAACGGATTTTCTCTGGCATATCAGAAATTACGGAGCGGTAATATTGACCGCCGTACTGCTGGCGTTTCCTGTTTATCCGAAGATTCTTGCTTTTGGGAAAAAACATGGGGAGAGGGCGCGCGCGGTATGGGCGGTTGCCGGGATGATAGGGTATCTGCTGTGCTTTTTGTTGACGGAGGCGTGTCTGGTCAGCGATACTTATAATCCGTTTTTATATTTCCGTTTCTAAGTTTTGCAATTAATGTAAGATGATTCGGGTGTCAAAAGATATCTTTTAAATGTTAAGGCGGCAGGACTGCACAAATAATCATCTGTGCATATGCTGCTGTACGGAAATAAGAATTTCTAAACATTCCTAATTTAAGCTGTGGAAGATGGACGCAAACGGGGCAATTCGCCATCCATGGCTCAGTTGCCCCTTTTCGGAACATCGTGT
>WFLX010026154.1_pt1 | contig 14452 bp, 14 predicted proteins | sample 4967041 | NCBI WGS metagenome assembly WFLX01 (sample SAMN12857096, study PRJNA449069) | gut metagenome | isolation source: stool from male and female vole | host: Microtus ochrogaster | place: USA:Florida | collected 2017
CTGTTACGGAGGTCTGCCCCTCATGTTACGGATTTGAATCCCGATGAAAACGATTATCAGCGTTTTTCGAGCCACCTTCCGGCTGACTCTCCGCCGCCCGACCCGGTGGATCCGCCACGGGCCTTGGCTGCCTCCAGCCATGTCGGTCGCATCACCAGGTATTTGAAGGCGTCGGAGACGTTGGTGGATAACTTCGGGAGTTTCTTGAGCGCCAACTTCTCGCTCTTCTTTACCTTGGCCACCACCCGACGGTCGCCGCGATACTTTATCTCCGACTTGGCCAGCTCGATGGAGGATATCATCTCGACACACCCTAAGGCATCGACCCTCACCTTCGGGAGTCGTGCGTTGGTCTCGCCCAAGAGCTCCTGCATGAAGAAGTATTCGTCTTCCTGGTATAGAGTCTTCTGGTTGCGGCTCATAAGCCGGACGGTCCAGCCGGTGCGGTTGCCGTCGCCATCTCTCTCGATGGCATCCTTGATCTTCGATGCCTGGTCTTCACGCTGCTCCCGCATGTTGTTGCCGGCACGGTCATAGTATAGGTGGAGCACCTTCGCCCGGTGGTCGCCAAAGAAACTGAGGAACTGGTCGGCCAACTGCCGATATGAATCCGGAGGAAGAGTGTAGAAATTCTTGTGGATGCAGTACTCCTCCCCTCGCCTCTGGGCGATGACGAGCGAGAGCATGTTGCCGAAGTCCATGCCCCCCTCGAGGGGCATGTCAAGGTCGAGCCGCCTGAGCTCACGGCATCCGAAGGCGGCCTCACCTGAGCGGGTGCCATCGTGATACTTGTGGATCTCGCCGAAGTTGATGTAGAACCGTGCGTCCCTGCGCACTCCTGGGCGCATACCCATGATGGACTTGTGGAACTCATGGAGCTCCAGACCACCCTGCAGCATGCGGCGCGCATAGTCGAGCGTGAGGATATCGATGTTCGCAAAACTGCTGATGTTGGCGAAGAGTGTCTGCCGTCTCCTCAGTTTGGCGAGCCCGCGGTCCCAATAGTCGAGCTTCTTCTCCAGTTTGGCGAGCTTGCCNGAGTCGGGGGGCGATTTGCGCTGCTCACGGTATAGGGCGAGCAAGGCGTCATTGCGGGCTTCGGCAGCCTGCACTATGACCTCGATACGCTCAGGGTCCATCTCTGAGGCGTAGCGGAAAAACCAATCGTATTCCCCTTCGGTGATGTCGGGCATGTCGGTGGTGATGGTGACGCCGCCATAGAGATGACATGATCCGTAGCGGATGGCNTCGCCGCGCAGGATAGGCATCACCCTGGAGGCTTTGACGGGACTNGCAAACTTGGCTTCGTCGAAGAGAAGATGCGCCACCGACTTACCGGCCAAGAGCGAGGGATTGTCGAGACTTCCGAGGAAGATGACCGAACCGTTCCAAAAACTGTAGACGTGACGGTAGTCGTCGACGATGACGGAGCACCGGCGGCGCCATTCTTCCGGAGGTCGGCGCCCCTTGATGTAGTGCACCCCCTCGATGAGTCCGAGGAGCCGCCAACCGTTTTGCACGGCGGGCATGATGTTGTCGATGAGATTGGCGTAGGTGTTGGCCACTATGGCCACCGGTGCCCCGGGCATCAGGCGCACACAGCGCTCAGAGCGCGAGGCCATGATGACGGTGGACTTGGCCATACCACGTCCACCGATGACCACCATGTTGGTGGTGTCGACCCANTCGCAGAGCTGGGCGGCATACGACCCGTAGCGGGTGTCGGCCTCTTGCTCAATCCCCTTCTTCCGAGAATTCCTTGCCATCTTCGATAAGTCTTTGGAGTAGGTTTCGCTTTTCTACCCCCGCATCCTGGCGCAGACGCTGGCGCACAAGTTCGGGGGTCTCNGGTATGGAGTCGATGAAGGCCTCGAGCTGCTTGCGGTCGGTCTTCTGAGCCCCAAGGGTGGCGGCATCGCCGGTGTAGACCACGATGGGTTTGCGGTCGAGCAGTTCCTGGGGTATCTCTTCCTGCTGCTCCTTGAAACAGCCGCGAAGTTCGGCGGCCAACTTCAGAAACGACAGAGCTTCCTTCATGCCTCCCATCGCCACGGCGGTGTTGGCCATGTTCTCGGCCTTCTCGGCATAGAGATTGCGCCATGCCGTAGGGCTGGCGTCGGCATCCGCATAGAAGAAGTCGATGGCGTCGGAGTAGATGCGACGCGCCATGAAGTCGCTCAGACCGTAGGCTTGGCGGAGCACCTTTATTATGGCGGCCTTGGTGACCACCTTCTTGCCGTCGGGCGTGAGGGTACGGGCACGCCAACCCCGCACAGCGTCCATGAGGTGGAAATAATCCAGTTCCTCCGGAGTGAGGGCCGACATGTCGCCGGTCTTCAGTATCCGTCGGATCTCATTCATGTCGATGCGCTCGAAGTCAATTCTCGATGGTAGTCGCTGGGTCTTCATCGTCGTCCATGCCTGCTATAAGTGATAGATATCGGTTGTCGCGCTCGAGGCGCTCGATGGCTGCCACGGCCACTATGTTGCCACCTATGGCCTGATCCTGCAGGGACTCCAAGATTTCGCGCTTTTTCAGAGCTGCGTCTTCCGGATCCTGGAGCACGGGCAGTGAGTCGCGTCCGGTCATGGCAGTTTGCCGTACTGCTTTGAGAGTGCGTCAAGACGCGTCCGGGCGTCAGATATCTGAAGGTTGCCCTCGCGGCGGTCGCAAGGATGGGTCATGCGGTCAACTTGCGGTGCAAGTTTACTGATTCTCTGTTCTAATGCGTTCATATCTTTTTTCAGTTTTTTTTTCTAAGTTCTACGACGGCCCGTATGGTCTCGAGCCGGATTTTCCATTTTTCGAGTCTCTCTTCAGCGGCAGCCCGTCTGTCGTCGGTGTCGGCCTTTTTCAATGCAGACGTGGCCTTCGATACGTTGACCTGTGCTGAGTTGAGTTTCTTGACGAGTTCGGCGACGTCCATGGTCATGTAGTCAGGGTCTTCCTCACTGTGCAGGGTCGCGCGCACCTTGGGATGCTTGCCAAGTAATTCCCCATGGTCGCGATAGTGGGTGAGCTCATCGAGGATGCTGCGGTCTTCAAGGAAGTTTTCCACTGCCGCCTCGCATTCCTTATCCATGAGCCGCTTGGTGTCTCCGGCCTGGAGGGCGGCGAAGGCTTCGCGAAACTTGCCGTAGGCGGTAAACATGTCGTTGACGAGCACTTTCAGCACGTCCGGACAGTCGTCAGCACTAAGGAAGGGGAAGCGCTCGCGAAACCGTATTTTCTGCTTTTCTGTCTCCGGAATTTCCTTGGGGCGTTCGGCAGCCGGAGGCGGAGTGGCCGATGGACCCGTATTTGTGGAGGCTTTGCGCGGGATACGCTGAAGCTCTGGCTCGGAGAGGCCGGCGAGGATGCGGAGCTGGTTGACGAGCATGTCGTGGGCCAAGGGTGTGCGCACCGACTCAAACTGGCGCTTGAGCATGAGGTTGGTGCCATACCGTCGGTAGAGCGCGGCACCCTCCGTCATGTCGCGCGGTCCGGCAAGCCACGCCCTGATCCTTTTTATGTCTTCTGAAGTCATAGATTGTAATTTTATAGAAACACGCCGGAACCCGGCCTCACGGTCGCGTCCCGGCTGACATACAAAAAAATCGAATCTATTTCAAATGGCGCAATAAAAAGTCAGACAGTATAGCGGGACTGCTCTACCCAGACGATGCCGTTGCCAGTGTCAAAGGCCTTCAGAGTTACCTGACTGCCTGTCGTGAGAGTGACGTCGCCACCCTTCAGAAGGATGTTGCTGCCGGCTACGTCAGAGCTCTGCGACTTCACTACGGCGGCGCTTGTATTGTCGGAGTCTCCCTTAAGGGTGATGACATCTCCGGCTTTGCCGTTGGTGAGTGTAGTGAGCACGTGGGATTTATCCATGTTGTACTGTGAACCGGAGGTCATAGCTCCAAGGTCGGCCACACCCTTGTCGTAGGAGTAGGTTTTCTCTTCCTGGCTGGGGATGGTGCCTTCGTAGATCTTGATGCCATCTCCTTTGTAGGTCTGGGCGAAAGTGAACTCATTGGAGTTGCTTGAGCTGTTGCCGGTGTAGGAGGTCTGCATCCTGACAGGATTGCAGGGGCTGCCGATAAGGTCGACTGTGCCGCCACAGTGGCGGATGAGTGCGATAAAGGAGCGGTTGATGCAATTGTGCTTGAAGAGTCGCACATCCTTGGAGTTGCCGGGGTGCTTGAATTTGACCTGGGGCTTGAAACCTTCTTCGTCGGGGTCTCCCTCGGAGCTCTCGGTGACTTCGGCTGTGCCGGGGGTCAGATAGACACCTATAGGGTAAGCACCGGGATTGAGAAGGAGATCTTCGACGATGGTGACGCCGTCCTCGGTGTCGGGATACAGTTTCAGGTCTTCCACGTCGATGAGTACGACTTCATCGCGGACGAGCAGCGAGCGGCCCACCGGGCCGTCGGGTTTGGTAACTGATTTCTTTACGTACATAATGATTCCGGAATTAAATTATTAATCTCCGGAGAGTCTGCAGAGACCCTCCGGAGGTGAGAATCAGGCTTCGCCACTGCGGGCTACTTCGTGGAGTTTGCCGGAGTCGTCGGCAACGAGCTTGATCCAGGCCCCGTCTTTGAGGGTGATGGCCTTGGTAAGCGAGAAGTTGCCGCCGTTGGCTATGGTGCTGGCATTGGTCTTGCCGCTGCCGTGGATGGTGTAGACGATACCGGGGATGGCATCCTTGAGCTCTGTGATGGCTGTGGGCTGGGTGTTGGTCCCGGTCATGAATTCGAGAGCGCCGGCTACGCTTGGCGTGGTGGCGTCAGGCTCAAACATGAGCGAGGACTTTACAGCGGAGCCGCGTCCGAGTTCGATAAACTTGCCATCCTGGCGCTTCATGAGGCGGATAGTGTCCCCCTTGCCANGAACCCAGTCGGCTGAAATNTCGGAGAAGTTGCCGNCCTTGGCGATCTTGACNCCCAGGNTGCCACCTTCGCCACACTTGAGGGTGATCACGCGGCCCACTTCGGCATCGTCGATGTCGGTGATGGCAAGCTGCGAGCTGTTGGCCACTGTGACGATGCTGGTATGCAGAAGGGCCGACGGCTGCTTGTCTTTCTCCGACGGGAGGAAGTAGTCTTTGGAGTAGTCTTCGTTGTTGACCCAGATAAACTGCTCGGTGCCGTCCATGTCGGCGGGGTTGGTGAATTTGCGACCAACGGCCTCCGCCTGCACGGATTCTTTCCAGTTGCTCCATACCTTGACGCTCCAATCCTGCTGCTCCATCTCGAAGTCGAGCATCTCGCCAGCTTTGTCCTCGAAGCACTTGATGTTGCCGCCGAAGGTCCANATGAGTCGCATATGGTTGTCGGCNTTGGCCACGGGNTGGATCTTGACGCCGGGGAACTCATGGACGCACATCTCGTTGGGCTTGTAGTCCTGGTTCTGGCCGTATTTGATCTCGTTGAACTTGTGGTACCATGGCACAAGGTGCGAGGGCATGTAGAGCACAAGGTTGCCGGAGTCGCGGTAGACACTCGGGATGAGCGAGGTGCCGAGATATACGACATCACCGATATTGCCCATGGTGATTTCCGGAAGGGTGAAGGGCTTGATCTGATATACAGTCTTGCCAGTCAGGCCTCCGTCGGGCGTGAAGTCGGTGTAGCCGTCGATGCGTTTGCGGATAAACTCGTAGACTCCATCGGCAGCCCCCATGGCGGTACCGGGCACGTTGGGCACGGGGTTCTTGCGCACNCCGTTGATGCGGCGCTGCTCACGCTCGTTGTGGAGTTTCTTGGCAGTCTCGGCAAGCAGGTATTCGATGAGCGACCATTTGATGGTCTTGGAACCCTCGCGGTTGAGAGAGCCAATCCAGAGACGCTCGATCTCCTTCATGTTGCGGAACGTGTGCACAAACATTACGCTGTACATGCGCAGCGTCTCGGTGCCGAAGGTGTAGGTGCCTTTCTCTACCTTGGAGAACTCGGAGTTGATGGTGTTGTCGGCCTGTGAGAACTCACCGAGCCATACGTTGACGAGTGTCGCGAGGTCCTGATATCCGCTTTCTACGGGCCAGTAGGACTCACAGGTGGGTAGCATGGCGAGAAGCGACTGCAGACGCTCCTTCCAGGGCTGGCGGTAGAATGCACCGAGGTCTTCCTTGAGTGCCTTGTAGTCGGAGCCATGTGCGGCTTCCACCATGAGGGTTTTGCCAGTGGCACGCTGGATGAGCGCGGCACGTGCGCGGACGTTGTAGGGACGCTCCATGGAGAACATCACACCCTGTCGGCCACCGAGCTGGGTGGTGTTCATTATATCGATGGCTCCATCCTCAGTGGCTGATTTGCCGGCGGCGGCGCCTGGGTCGGGCTCGGCAAGGTCGGCGAGGGTCGCGATACGTGCTGTGAGTTCCTTGACCTTTGCTTTCTCAGCTTCGAGATGTGCAAGGGTGGCGGTCTGCGATGCCTTGAGAGCAGTGAGGTCTTCTGATGCCTGCAGGTATTGGCTGGAGGTCTGGGCGAGCACTCCGGCCATGGCGGCGTTGACTGCAGTGTTGGGTTCCGGTGAATCTTCGTCGCCTTCGTTGAGACTCTTCTCAAACGCCTGCAGGAATTTCTCACTGAAACCCAGCGAGGCGAGCTGCTCGCGTTCAGACTCAAGCAGTTTCTGTTTTCCCTCCTCCTCATGGAACTTCTTGAGCCCGAGGATCGACAGGATGGTTGGAATAAAACTTTTGATCTTCATGTCTGAAAAGTTTATTGTTGTTGAAAATTAAAATTATCTGTATTCTTCCGGAAGGTCGCAGATGACTCTCTGGGCCTGTAGCCAACGGAGTGCATCTTCCATCCCTCCCATCTGGTCGGCCAGACCCGCCTTCACTGCGTCAGCACCGTTGAGCACCGCTCCCCTGAAATGATCTTTGGTGATATCGGGCTCCATGCCGCGGCATGATGCGACGTGGCTTACGAATTCGCGGTGAAGATTCTCAAGGCGGTTCTTGACGGAAGCGTCGTCGCCGTTGTCCTCGAGGTCACGGTATTCGCGGTTCTTAAGGTCGGAGGTATCGGGGTAGATGTCGCGGCTCTCGATACCGTTCTTCTTGAAAAATTCTTTGTAGGATGAGAAGGAGGTCATNGTGCCGATNCTNCCTATCTCGCAGAAACGNGAGGANACNAANACCCGTCTGGCCGACACTCCGAGCCACAGATGGGCGCTGCACATCTCGCCGGCCACTACGGTGACGACTGGAGTGGAGAGGGTGCGGATCTTTTCGGCAAGAGCCGGAACACCTCCGGCCATACCTCCAGGGCCATCGATAAGCAGAATGATGCCGGCTACGTTGTCGTTGGCTTCCGCCGCGTCGATCATGTCGGAGAGCTGGGAGGTCATCCACCGGTAGAGCATGCCGCTGAGACGGAAAGCCACCACCGTCCCGTCAGGAACGTCGGTGTCGGATGGAGCCCATGGCTTGGAGGAATCTGAGTAGTTGGATGAAGCGCAGAAGGCGGTGACGGAGTCTTTCTCGATCACCGCCTCAGCTCCTGCGGGGTTGCCCGCTATAATACAAGGGGCCACCACAGACACCAGATTGCTCAATGCGCTGCGGCGGACCGACCAATATTCTGAAAAAAGATATTGCAGATAGCTCATAAGTGAGATTTTTCCACAAAGTTAACCTATGAGCAATGTGCAGAAAAGGACTGAAATCAAGGCTCGGCCTTGACAAATCTGGGGTTGGGCGAGTCTCCCCAGGCCTCAAACGTCAGCTGCAGACTCCCTCCGGAGCGCTCGCATGAGAGGTAGGCGGGCCATTTGGTGCTCCCCATGACGCGGTCTACTCCCCTGCTGTCGCGATAGACCAGCACGACATACGTCTTCAGCATCGACAAAAATGAGTTGCAGACACTCCGCGAGGACTCCGGAACCCGAAAAGTGATTGTCTTCCGATATCTGCCGTCGTTGAAAACGTCTGATACCTTCAGAGTGCCAGGCGTGAGATTTGGCTCAAGGGGAGGCCTGTCGAAGGCNGCGTGCACCGCATCCGCNTGAGTGAGATATGCGACTATNGAATGGGTCGGCCAGATGCGGACACCCGATTCTTCTNTGATNATTGCAGCATTCATGGCAATTTATACTCTTGATGATTTTTAATTTTCTATAATTCAAACACTTCGCATTTTTACGCACTTTTCTCCCTCGAAAAAGGACAAAACTGCATACTCGGTAGGTGTGATTTTTTATGGAAATTTTGGTTTTTTCTTGGAATTTGACTGTCGGCGCACCTTTTCGCGCCACCGGTAATAATTTTTTATCAGTGCGTCGTCACTGATGGAGGTGATGGCGTAGCGGTTGAGAAACTGCCAGACGGAGTCTTTATACTGCACTCCGTGCATGTGTTTCTGGTCCATCATCCACTCGTGGACTTCCGCCCACATCTCCAGCTTGAGCCGGTCGGAGATGATACGGGAGGCACGGTCGGAAAACCAGTTGAAGTGCTCGGGTGACTTTCCGCCCATGACGTTTGCCTCCCTCCTGTCGGGAAGGGCTATGGTAAGGTTACCCTTATCCACCACGGCCCCAGGGCGTCGCGCCATGAGGTCGTAGATGAGATGGTAGATGTCAGAGGATGGAGGAAATCGGACAGCGTCGAGCTGCGGGTCGAAATATTTGCCGCGCACATACTCCGCTACGTATGGCTCGACCTGAATCCGGGATGTTGTCATGCTTAATCTCTAATTATGGAAAATATACAAAAATTCATTGTGCAAATATAATAAATTTTCGCACACTCTCAAATTTTTTCTCATACTTTTACATGGGGGGTTGATATATTACAATTACTTTTGTTACGTCACAAAACTTTGTTACAAGGCTTATTTTACAACTTAATAAATTATATTTCAATAGATTAATAATTGTGACAACTTGTAACAAACTTTTGTTACACCCTTCTGGAGTATGAAAATCGAAGGATGTCGACTGTGACAAAAATGAGGGGGCGGAGGGGCGTAACAAATNACAAAAAAGTTGTTACCACTTTTGTTACCCGTTTTGTTACGAGATTTTTGCGACCTTCCCCTTTGTTTTTTAATGTTTTATTGATTTGTCTTGCTTTCTTGTTACAAGGTAACAAAATTTTTCCTAAAAATANAGGGGGTGGGGTGTGGAGAGGAACCGCAGAAAGAGAGGGCAAGAGTGCGAAAATATGCACAAACATTGCATAATTGCATAGAATTACAGAAAAGATGATAGACGAAGACCGCCCCGAAGACCATGAGGTCGCCGGAGCGGTCGGAGAAGATAGATAAAGTTAGATTTTGCTTTCGGTGTGTCTGCCTACGACTGCTGTCCGTAGGCGTTGGATTCGTTCTCGAGCAACTGTGACAATACGTCGTTGTAGTCGCCCGGGCCGGCCATAGAAGGGGGTGGAGGGGGAAAGGCACCAGGGGCACAGATGCCGGAGGGATAAGTCATGCGGTCGGTGGAGTCATTGAGGGGGCAGTGGAGTTGCACAGCCTTGCGCGATCGGAGATAGATCATCTCTTTCTGCTCCATGGCTCCGTTGGCTCCCTTGATGCGCTTGAGAATGCGTCCGGAAGAGTTGCGGAGCTGCTCAGGATTGAAGTCATCCACCCAGTCGCTGGTGTAGCAGAAACCAATCAGTGATTTCTTGAAACGCTGCATGGTTATCTTTGAAACGCCTGAGAACGTTTTGTAGGCGTTGAATGCGTCTTCCTTGACGATGAGGCGGTCAAGGTTGTCGCCTTCTTCAGCGAAGTAGAATTCGGCCCAATTGAGGAAGTTCTCAGACATGTCGTGGCGGTATTTGCGGTATTTGATATTTGTGATATCGGGCTCGATCTTGACAGAGAGGTCGGCCAAGGTCAGATAAAAACGGGTGCACTGCATGAAGAAGTTGTAGTCGGCGTTCCATTCTTCGTCGCTGTAGTTTTCCCGATATAGTGTCTTGCCGAAGTCGTCGGCAATGGTGCGTGTCTCGATGTAGTCGTTGTCGTCGGTGCTCTGGTGGTAATAGTCGGAGAAGGTGACGAAGAGCATACGACGCACAGTGGAGGGGTCGAATTCCTGGGGCACGTAGTTGGAGTTGAACGCGAACTTGGGAGCATCCTTGAATGGGAGGCTGTAGCTCTTGATGTTTTTGGTATCGATGACGATATCGCTGCTGATGGTGTCGTAGAGTTCCTTGAATGGGAAATTGTCGGCGCAGTCATCAAAATAGACAAAGTCGGTGAAGCGGCTGACGCGCTCGAAGAGGAACTTATTGCCGACGGGGTCTTTCTGGCGTCCGGATATCTTCTCTCCGTTTACGAGGTTGCGGAGTGCCACAAACATGAAGGATTTGCCGGCACCTCCGTTGCACTGGTCGTTCTGGCCGATTACGTTNTCCATGAGGAAGGGAGCCCATGGGCGGGCATCATCCTTGTATCGGTGGAGTAGATACCCGACAGTGAAAATCTTGTTGATGAGGCTCCGCTTCTGTTCATGGATCTCTTCTGCAGTGAGTCCTTCTCCGGCTATGTCAAACCGATGTGCGGTGCAGTATGCCTCACGGGCTTCCTTCTGGTCGTCTTCAAACCGATATTCCATCTCCTTGCGCCAGTAGATGCGCGAGGCGTTGATGAGATAACGGAAGAAATTAGAACGGTTGTCGAGAATCTCGATGTCGAAGTCCTCGCTTTTATATTGACCTTCGGGGTGGGTGATGCGAAACATTTCGGGGAGCACGGTGACTGTCTTGTCGACGACACTGTCTTCCCATACATAGGTGGAGACCTGTTCTTTCTTGGCGTCGATTTTCTTGATTCCGGAGGCTGTGACCTCCATCGATGCGTTGCGGAAGTGGAAGAGCTGGCTCGACGGGGTGCTCTTGGAAAAGTCCAGGTTCACTTCCTCGAGCATATCAAGGTTGATGGATCCGAAATATGGGGATGTCAGTATGACATTTCTGAGTGCTCGAGGATGACCGTTGGCCATTGTCCAACGGTGCACGAAGGTGCGCATGTCGGCGGCCTTGACGGGTTTCACTCTGTTGCCATCGATGAAGACAAACACCGACTCGGAGGAGTGCTCGTCTTTGAGGCGGTAGAAACCATTGAGCTGAAGGAAACCCATGAGGCATTCAGGGTCGAGCTTGTAGGTGAGATTGCCTTTGCGGTTGGCCTCTGTATACCAGAACTTGGCGGGGGTGGCGGCAGTCATCAGCCTCTTGAATGACTCCTTGTCGCTGTAGAGCTCACACCAGTCGCGGAAATCCTTGCGCGGACGACCCCGATGGTCTTTGCGCTCACTCAGGGAGGCGGGGAGCCAGATGGTGTGGATATCGATAAACCGCATGGCGAGCTCACGCCCCTTCAGGATGCCGGTGGTGTCGATGTCTGGTATGTTGTAGATGGTGTCGACCATGCGCGATATCTGAGAGTATTCGCGCTCGCTGACCTTGTAGGTTTCGGAGTTGAACCATAGGGGCCAGTATCCGAGAGCCTTGGCGCACATGGAGTCGCGCTCTCCGGAACAGATGATGGCTTCGGGGAATTTCTCAGGCTTGAAGGTCTTCCCTTCGTTGACGGGATCCTGGTTGAATGTCTTCTCGCGGTCGTCGTTATATCTCTCCCAGGCAGACTGAAGCTCAAAGAGTCCGTTGGTGTATTGCTGGGGTTTCTTGTTGCGCGGATAATACGAGAAACGATATTGCTTCTCCACTTCCTTGGGCTTGTAGATCTTATAGAAACGGTCGAGTTTTCCGGCAGCGTCATGAAACCAACATTCGCGGATGAATATCGGATAGTGCTCGTTGCTCCAATTGTAGATGAGCTCGCGTTCCTTGGTGACACGCGCCACATACTTGGCGCGATACCAGTGCATGGCAATGAGGTCTTCCTTGGTGACGCGGGGACCCATGGTCTCGCATTCATCGGGCGTGAATTCCTGGTCTATCTCCCAGTAGAGCTCNCCNTCCTTCATGTCNGGNCCGGCTGCTTCCTTGGTGATGAGCGGACGGTTTACCGACTTGTTGAGCTCGTCGGAGANNCCGAAGGTGGCGGCAAGGTCNATGACAGCCTCNGCAAAATTGANGTTGCANTGCTCCATGTGGATATCGATGGGAGCTTTGGCATGACCTTCNTCNCCGAAGTCGGTCAGTTTCCACACTTCAAATCCTTGCTTTGATTTGAATTTCTTCACGTAGGCCGACGGGGTGCGCTCACCACGCATGCGGAAAGGTTTCCCGGTCTTGGCCGCCTGAGCCGCATCGGGATAGTGGAGCGTGATTATGTCAAGGCCGTCGTCTGTGGCGGCATACAGTTTCTCTAACTTTATCATATCTTATATTTTACCCCCCCCCCATCATGGATTTTTCGCAAAAATATAGTTAATTCACCCGTATGGGAAGGACGGTCAGCACTACCCCATTTCCACCCTGTCTTTCATCCCCAGGCGCGTTATCCTGACCGGCATCGTCGGGTCGCCAAACATTCCTTTCATGCACAGCCCTACAAAGTTGGCTATCGTCTGCCAAGGAGTGTGCCGGCGTACGGAAAAATGTATCGAGGCGGTCCCCTTGGAGAAGGCGGTGCCCTGGACATCAAATCTCTTGTCGCGGTCTATCTCATCGGCCAAAGTATTTGTGAATGCCTTTCCCTTACGGACCGATATCCTGAGCGTCTGCCGATAGTCGCAGAAGAGTCGCACGCTCATTTGCTCACATTCTATAGTAAATATCATCTTTCATGAAAATAATAGGATGCGGCCTCCGGAGGCTGCCGTCGTCACTCGGCTTCCTCGGGGGCCACACCCCAGGGTTAGAAGATCTTGCGTCCGGCAGTCTGCTCTATGGCCGCCTTCTGCAGTTTGGTAAAGGATACTCGGAAGGTGCAGGGGGTGATCCACTGCACCACAGTGTTCTCTCTGACACCAAGAGCATCTGCTATNTTTACGCGCATCGGGCGTATCTCACAGTAGGGCAAAGAGTGAAAGAATTCCCTTAAAATGAGCCCTTCACGAACCGAATTTTTGATATTTTTGCACTTCATATTTGCTAAATCAAACATAAATTGTTAATTTTATGATGCAAATATAATAAAAAATCTTATACTATGAGATTTTTTCTTATACTTTTTTTTTTATAAAAAAATCGAATCTATGGCTAACTTATTTTTAATAAAAGATTTATGCGCAGAGAAAAATATCTCTTTCAGAGAGCTGTGCAGAATGATTGGCAAGCAGGAAGGCTCGATGTATACCGCTGTCAAGAGAGGGTCGACAAAAACCGAGACCATTGAAGATATAGCGAGAGTGTTGGACGTGCCTCCAGCTTATTTTTTCGACGGATACCTTAACGACAAGGCCATNGATAAGTATCGGAAGGAGATAGACCATCTCAAGGAACTATTGGCGGAGAAAGAACGCACCATCCAGATCCTGATGGAGGAAAGAAAACTATATTTAGGCAAAAAGTAACACGGTAATAAATGTAACACAAATCCNANTCTGCTTCCAGGACTGCCCCCTATTTTCTCAAACCNCTAATTTTCAATAAAATACCATTATNAAAAATCGACNTAAATGGCCAAATTATGGCCANAGCNGACGCAAAGCNCTGACAATCAGCGCAGATTTCATTCCGCTTGGAACCTCGAAAATGCCTTCCGATGATGTCGGGAGGCATTTTTTGTCCCCTCCTGGTATCCCTACTTGAAGGATATACTAAATTAGAGCGGAATCTAAGACGTATAAAATTTGCATATTTCAGAAAAAGGATGTAAATTTGTAGTCAGAAACTAAAACATCAACATTTCATTCCAAATACTACCCTTATGGAACTACCTTTTGCAGAATCATGGAAAATAAAGATGGTCGAACCCATCCACAAAAGCACCCGCGAGGAGCGTGAGAAATGGCTTAGCGAAGCTGACAACAATGTATTCATGCTCAAGAGCGACTATGTATATATCGACTGCCTTACAGACTCCGGCACAGGCGCGATGAGCGACCGCCAGTGGGCTGCCATGATGACTGGCGACGAGTCTTACGCCGGCGCAAGAAGCTTCTATGAGCTCAAAGACACCATCAAGAGAATCACCGGCTTCGACTATGTCCTCCCCACACATCAGGGTCGTGCGGCTGAAAACGTACTTTTCTCCCACCTTGTGAAGGAAGGAGACTATGTACCGGGCAACTCTCATTTCGACACCACAAAAGGCCATATCGAGTCGCGCAAGGCTTTTGCAGTAGACTGCACCGTAGATGAAGCCAAAGACACTCAACTTGAGGTGCCATTCAAAGGCAATGTCGACCTTAAAAAACTTGAGGCTGAGCTTGAGCGTCATAATGATAAGATACCTTTTATAATAGTGACCATAACCAACAATACAGCCGGCGGACAACCAGTATCAATGGAAAACCTGCGCGGCGTAAGGAAGTTGGCCGACAAATACGGCAAGCTCGTATTCTTCGACAGCGCACGTTTTGCTGAGAACG
>WFLX010015607.1_pt1 | contig 14444 bp, 13 predicted proteins | sample 4967041 | NCBI WGS metagenome assembly WFLX01 (sample SAMN12857096, study PRJNA449069) | gut metagenome | isolation source: stool from male and female vole | host: Microtus ochrogaster | place: USA:Florida | collected 2017
CGCCGGGCTCGGCGGCCTTCTGTGCCAGCCACTCCCGGTTTTTCTGAATGTACTCTTGCTTAGACATGTATTTACTTCATTTATAAACCTTCGGCCGCGTCGCGAATGGCTTCGAACACGCGGCGGTCGGCGTCGGTGAGCTGAACATTGCGGCGGCTCATGGCGTGGGCGGCCGTGTCGAAGAACTGCTGCATGGGCAGCTGCGAGAAGCCCGCGGCGCCTCCGAAGCTGAACGAGGGCACGAAAGGCCGCGGCATCCCGGGGCCGTAGATGTTGCACCCCACGCCCACCACCGTGGCCGTGTTGAACGATGTGTTGATGCCGGCTTTGGAGTGGTCGCCCATGATAAGGCCGCAGAATTGAAGCTGCGTGCGCTCGAAGCGGTGAGCCGAGTAGTTCCACACGCGGATGAGTTCGTAGGAGTTCTTGAGGTTGCTGGCCACGCATCCTGCGCCCAAGTTGCACCAGGAACCCACCACGGCATTGCCCAGGAATCCGTCGTGGGCCTTGTTCGTGTAGCTGTGGAGCACGGCGTTGTTTAGCTCGCCGCCCACCTTGCACCAGGGGCCCACGGTGGTGCCGGGATAGATTTTCGTGCCCATGTTGACGGTGGCGTGTTCGCCCAGGGCAAAGGGGCCACGGACGAGCGAACCTTCCATCACCGTGGCATCGCGGCCTATATAGACCGGGCCGGCCGTGGTGTTGAGCACGCAGCATTCCAGCCAGGCGCCGGGCTCGACGAAGACGCGGTCGCGCGGACCTATCACGTGCACCGTGGGGCTGAGCGGCTGCGACGTGCGCCCGGCCGTGAGCAGCTCGAAATCAGCCTCAATCACCCGCGCGTTGTTGAGAAAAATATCGTATGGCCGGTTGAGCACCACCGGCGCCGTGCCGTCGTATTGTCGGCGTAGCGAGCCATCGCCGCGGCGGGCTATCTCCACGTCGCCGGCAAGCAGTGCCTCATCCGGGCCCAGGGCAGCCACGGCGGCGGCAAGCGGCGCGTCGGGCACTACGTTTCCGGCTATCCACAGGGCGGCCTCCCGCTGCTCCGTGCAGGGGAAGAGCTCGGCCAGATAGGCCTGCGTGTGCCAGCTGTAGCTGCCGGGCAGCAACCGCTGCCATTTCTCGGCTATTGTGGTGATGCCCACTCGGAGGTCGCCCACAGGGCGAGTGTAGGTGAGGGGCAGAAGATTTTCCCGGGCTGCGGCCGGGTCGTAAACGATCATTTCCATAACGGATGCAAAATTAGCTATTTTCAAACCCTTGTGCAAACATAGTGACTATTCATCGCTTGGCTCAAGCGTGCCTGCTGCCGACTTGTGAAAACCGCATGTGGGCGCGCAGCGGCTTCACGCGGGGTCCACGTCGTAGTGGATAATGGTGCCGCGCAGGGCGCCCGCGGCATGGAGCCCGGCGTGCAGCTCCCGCAGTATCTCCTTCACGCGCTGCATCGACGCCGTGGTCTCCACCCGCAGCATGATGCGGCGGATGTGGAAGTTCTGGATGCGGGCCACGCCCGGAGGTTCCGGGCCCGACACTCGCGTGCCGAACAGCTCCCGCAGGCGCGCGGCATAGACCTGCGCCCGCTGGTCAAGCTCCCGCTCGTCGCGGTGGCGCAGCACTATATATATCATGCGCGTGAACGGCGGGTAGTTATACGCGCGCCGCTCCTCAATCTCGGCGGCATAGAAGCCGGCGTAGTCGTGGGAGCGCACGTAGCCCAGCACGGGATGGTCGGGGGTGTAGGTCTGCACCACCACGCGCCCGGCGTCGCCGCGGCGGCCGGCCCTGCCGGCCACCTGCTCGAGCATGTTGAAGGCCCGCTCGGCCGAGCGGTAGTCGGGGTAGTAGATGATATTGTCGGCGTTCACAACGGCCACCATCCCCACGTCGCCGAAGTCCAGCCCCTTGGTCACCATCTGTGTGCCCACGAGTATGTCGGCCTTGTGGCGCGAGAATGTGTCGATGATGCGGTCGTAGCTGTCGCGGGCGCGGGTGGTGTCGAGGTCCATGCGCAGCACGCTGTGGTCCGAGAACTCGGCCGCGATGGCGTCCTCCACGCGCTCCGTGCCGTAGCCCACCACGGCTATTGCCGGCTCGCCGCATTGCGGGCAGGTGCGCGGCATGGGGTAGGTGCTTCCGCAGTAGTGGCACACCAGCGCGCCCAGGCGGCGGTGGTAGGTGAGGGCTACGTCGCAGTGCTCGCAGCGGGGCACGTAGCTGCACAGGCGGCAGCGGGCGCGCGGGGCGAATCCGCGCCTGTTGTGGAAGAATATCACCTGCTTGCCCTCCTGGAGCGTGCGCCGGGCCAGCCCGATGGTGGAGTGGGCCAGGGCGCCGTCCACGGCGCGCTGCTCGGTCTCGCGCCGCATGTCCGCGATGTCGATGGGCGGCAGCTGCACGTCGCCGTAGCGCGTGGCCAGCGTGGCCAGCCCGTATTTGCCGCCGTCCGTGGCCTTCCAGTAGGTTTCCACCGAGGGCGTGGCGCTGCCCAGCAGGGTCTTGGCTCCGTGCATGTGGGCGAGCATGATGGCGGCGTCGCGGCCGTTGTAGCGCGGGGCGGGGTCGTACTGCTTGTAGCTGGGCTCGTGCTCTTCGTCCACTATCACGAGGCCCAGCGAGGCAAAGGGCAGGAACACGGCCGAGCGGGCGCCTATGACCACGCACGGCTCGGTGCTGTGCAGCATCGAGCGCCAGATGTCGACGCGCTCGTTGTCCGTGAACTTCGAGTGGTAGATCACCACCCGGCGGCCGAACACCCGCTGCAGGCGCCGCGTGAGCTGGGTCGTGAGGGCTATTTCCGGCACGAGCATCAGGGCCTGGCGCCCCATGCGCAGCGCTTCGTCGATGAGGTGTATGTATAACTCGGTCTTGCCGCTGGAGGTGACGCCGTGGAGCAGCACGGTGCCATGGTCGCGGAACTCCCGGCGCACGTCGGCCAGCGCGCGGCCCTGTGCCTCGCTCAGCGCCGGCAGCTCGCCCACGGGCTGCGTGGCGTCGTAGCTGAAACGGCTCACCTCGCGCACCTCCACGGCCACCAGGCCGCGGCGCTCGAGCTGCTGCACGGCGCTCCATGTGCCTTGCGAGCGCAGCAGCAGCGCGCTGCGCTCCACGGCCACGGGGGTCTCGCCCTTGCGGTTGAAACGGCTCATTTCCAGGATGGTCATGAACATGCGCTCCTGGGCCTTGCTGCGCCGCAGCGAGGCAAGGGCGGCAGCCAGCGCCGCGGGGTCGTTGCGGTCGATTGCCGGCATTATATAGGTGTGTTTCTCGGCGCGGTAGCGCTCGAGCAGGCGCTCGCTCACGACCAGCACGCCCTTCTCCACCAGCGATGCCACCGTGGATTCCACGCCGCTGCGGCCCGTGGCCTTCACTATGTCGCGGGGCGACATGCGGCCGCGCTCGCGCAGCATGGCCACGAGCTCCATCTCGTGGGGCCGCAGGGTAGCGAGCAGTTCAGGCGCTGCATCCGCCGACGGCTCCACCGTGGTCTCGCTCTCCACTTTCAGGCCGGCCGGAAGCGCGGCGCGCATCACTTCGCCTATGCTGCACAGGTAGTAGTCGGCCATCCAGTGCCAGAACTGAAGCTGCGGCCGGCGCACCACGGGGTAGGGGTCGAGCACGGCCGTGATTTCCTTCACGTCGGGCATCTCCGGGGGGCGGTTGTGCACGTCTTCGACAATGCCGGTGTAGAGGTGGCGCGTGCCGAAGGGCACGAGCACGCGGCTGCCGCGCCGCAGCCCGGCCGCCATAGGCTCGGGCACGGCGTAGGTGAACGCGGCGTTCACCGGCACCGGCACCACCACATCGGCAAACGTGCGTTCACTCATCGCTGTCCGGGGCTTGGGCGTTGCGGCGCGCCTCGTCGAACTTGGCCCGCATCGTGGGGTTGCCGTGTGTCAGGCGCTTGATGGTGAGGCTCTGCGTCTTGTCGTTGGCCAGGCGCAGGTTGTTGCCGGTGCTGAGCAGTGCGTCCTTCACCTTCATCAGGTGCTGGATGGTCTTGTCTATCTCTTCGATGGCTGAGTTGAATTTCTTGGCAGCCAGGTCGTAGTTGCGGGCAAAACCCTCGCGGAAGGCATCGAGCTTGGCCTCGAAATTCGACACGTCCACGCTCATGCTGCGCGATTCCTCGAGCTGCTGCCTGATGGCGATGGTCTTGCGCGACGCTTGCGAGAGCAGCGCTATTATGGGCATGAAAAACTGCGGACGCACCACAAACATATTGGGATAGCGGTACGACACATCCACGATGCCCTCGTTGTAGAGCTCGCTGTCGGCCTCGAGCAGCGACACCAGCACGGCATATTCGCAGCCTTTCGTGCGGCGGTCGCGGTCGAGCTTGGCCAGGAAGTCTTCGTTGCGGTGCTTCGTGGCCGTCTCGTCGCCCTCGTTTTTCATCTCGAACATTATGGAGATGTACTCCGTGCCGTCTTCGGCATAGTCGCGAAAAATGAAGTCGCCCTTGCTGCCGCTGCTCGCGTCGTTGTCTTTCTCGAAGTAGGCGCGGGGATAGGCCGAGGCGCGCAGGCGGTTGAACTCGTTGCTGCAATGCTGCTCGAGCGACTCGCCTATCATCTTGGTGCTCAGGCGAGCCTTCATCTCCTTGTAGTAGTCGATCATCTCCTGCTTCTGGCGCAGCTCTATGGCATGTTTCTCCCTGAGGCCGGCCTCGCGCAGCGTGGCCTCCGAGCGCTCCGTGGCTGCCTGGGCGCGCATCCGCTCTATCTCGGTGTCCTTGGCCCGCAAGGCCTCGATGGAGCGGTTTTTCTCCTCCATCACGGCCATGCGCTGCAGGGTGTCGGCCTGCTGCAGCGACGCACGGGCCTGGGCCAGCTCGCGCTCTTTTTCGGCCAGCTGCTCGCGGGTCTTCATCCGGGCCATCTCTGAGAGCGATTCNAGCTGCTGCTTCAGCTTGTCGATCTCGGCGTCGCGCTCGCGCAGCTCCANGTCTTTTTCCGACACGCAGCGCTGCAGCTTNTCGCCGGCNCGGGCGTCGCGGGCATCCTGCTCGGCNTGCATCCGGGCGCGCATCTCCTTCTCGCGTCGCGCGAGTTCGTCGGCAAAGGCCTGGTCTCTCACCTGCGCGGCCAGCGAGCCGAAAGTATCTTCATCCACCTTGAACACGTGGTGGCACTGTGGGCATTTCAATTCTTTCATATACACGGCAAAGATACTAAACTTTTTGCAATATCGCCCCTGTCTTTTTCCCGCAACCCCGCAAAAGCCCCAAAAAAATCGCAGAAGTGTCCCGATTTTCAGCTTTTTAAATATTTCTCTGCGCCTACTATTGAACAAATATTTGGTGGCGCCAGGGAGAGCGGGCCGGAGGTCCGCCCNNTNGTTAACCCCGTGCGGGNCGCACGGGGNAGGTNAAACCAAGATAATCAGCCCCGGAGGGGGTGTCCNCNCTTTAATGGTCGGCAGGACAGCCCTTCCGGGGCTGTCGCCGTTGATACAGCGATCCACGGGCGACCCGCCCGCGGTTAACCAAAGAGCGGGCCTCCGGCCCTNNCATCNNATAGGCNNNTCGTTCTCTNNCCTTTATGATTTAGGGCAACGCCCTATCGCGGTACTCTGCGCGAGTTTTTTTCAAAACTAACAANCCGCTGAATAGTAACCTCANATCTTCCATGTTTGAAAAAACATTAAAAGCGCTTGCCGAGTGGATAAAAATGAGTAATTTTGTATCTTGATGATAACAGCGAGCGACATACACAAGAGTTTTGGCTCCGTGGAGGTGCTGAAAGGCGCCAGCCTCAGTGTCTCNGACGGCGAAGTAGTGGCCNTGGTGGGCGCCAGCGGCGCCGGCAAGACCACCCTGCTGCAGATTNTGGGCACGCTTCAGCGGCCCGGCCGCGGCAGCGTGCTCTACGACGGCACCGATGTGTATGCCATGAGCGACGCCGAGCTGTCGCGCTTCCGCAACCGCCACATAGGCTTCGTGTTTCAGCTCCACAGGCTGCTGCCGGAGTTCACGCTGGCCGAGAACGTGGCCATGCCGGCCCTGATAGGCGGAGCCTCGCAGGCCGATGCCCGCAAGCGCGCCATGGAGCTGCTCGACTATCTGGGGCTCGCTGAGCGTGCGTCGCACAAGCCCTCGCAGCTTTCGGGCGGCGAGGCGCAGCGCGGGGCCGTGGCCCGGGCGCTGGTCAACCGCCCCGGGGTGGTGCTGGCCGACGAGCCTTCCGGCAGTCTCGACTCGCGCAACCGCGCCGAGCTGCACCGCCTGTTTTTCGACATAAGGCGCGACATGGGTGCCACATTCCTCATCGTGACCCACGACGAAGGCCTGGCGGCCGAGTGCGACCGCACCGTGCGCATGGCCGACGGCTTGGTGCTCGCGCCTTCCGATATCAAATGACTCCAATATGTACAATTTTCACAATAAAGAAATGAAGAAATTCCGCAAATCCCTCTCTCTGCTCGCATGTGCCGCCGTGGCATGTGCCGCTGCGGTGTCTTGCTCCGACAAGGGCGACGAACCCGGCACCGGAACCGTTCCGCCTCCCGGCGATTCCTTCTATAACTTCGCAACCTACAACGGCTCGGCCGATGCGTCGTCGAGCTTCACGGTGATTCGCGAAGGNGATGCCGGCNANGCCACCGTGNCNTTCTCCCGCACCTTCAAGCCCGAGCAGCTCGCCGTGGGCGACCGCGTGTTCATGGCCTATACCACCCTCAGCGGCAAGGAATACGTGAGCGGCCCCGGCACGCTCTTCTCCGTGTCGAACGTGACCGGCGGCAAGCCCGTTGCGGCCACCGAGCTGAACCGCGTGCAGCAGTCGACGCCCGTGAAGCTGGCGCTGATGAAGCGCACGGGCAACTACCTGAACATGGCCTTCCAGGTGCCTTCGTCCGGCTCGCTCAACCGCCTGCAGCTCACGCAGCGCGAGAACACCCGCCATCCCGAGTATCCCCTGCTGGGCCTCTACGTGCGCACCGACAACGAGATGGCCAACTATCAGTATGCCCGCGTGAGCTTCGACGTCGCAGGCGTGCTTGCCCTGCCCGACGCCAAAGGCTTCCAGGTGGAATATTTCGGCGACCGCGGCATCGACACCCTCACCTTCGTGAAGAGCGGAGGCATCGGCACCATCACTCCCGTAGAATAAATCAACAATCAAGAATATGGAAAACAAGAAAGAACTCAAGATCGAAATCACTCCCGAAGTGGCTGCCGGCCACTACAGCAACCTGGCCGTGATAAGCCACTCGCCCAACGAAGTGTTCATCGACTTCATCAATATGGCTCCCAACATGCCCCAGGCCAAGGTGCAGAGCCGCATCATCATGACCCCCGAGAACGCCAAGAACCTCCTGGCCGCTCTCAGCGACAATATCCGCAAGTACGAGGCCACCTTCGGCGAAATCGTACGCAAGCAGCCCAAGGGCGGCAAGACCGGCGGCGAGCTCCCCAACCCCTTCATGGCCTGAGCGATGAAGCCCAATCAGCTGGCCATTTACAACTCGATGTCGCGCATGAAGCAGCCCTTCGTGCCGCAGACCGAGGGGCGCGTGGGCATGTACGTGTGCGGCCCCACCGTCTACGGCGACGGCCACCTGGGACATGCGCGCCCGGCCATCACCTTCGATGTGGTGGCCCGCTACCTGCGCTATCTCGGCTATAAGGTGCGCTACGTGCGCAACATCACCGATGTGGGCCACCTCGAGCACGACGCCGACGAGGGCGAGGACAAGATAGCCAAGAAAGCCCGCCTCGAGCAGCTCGAGCCCATGGAGGTGGTGCAGCACTATCTCACGCGCTACCACCGCGCCATGGACGCCCTCAACGTGCTGCCCCCCGATATCGAGCCCCACGCCTCGGGCCACATCATCGAGCAGATCGAGTACATCAAGAAGATTCTCGACGCAGGCTATGCCTACGTGAGCGAAGGCTCGGTCTACTTCGACGTGCCCAAGTTCAACCGCGAGCACGGCTACGGCCGTCTTTCCGGCCGAAATATCGACGAGCTGCTCTCGGCCACCCGCGAGCTCGACGGACAGAGCGAGAAGCACAACCCCGCCGACTTCGCCCTGTGGAAGAAGGCCGCGCCGGAGCACATCATGCACTGGCCGTCGCCCTGGAGCGAGGGATTCCCCGGCTGGCACCTGGAGTGCTCCACCATGAGCGAGAAGTATCTGGGCACCGTCTTCGACATCCACGGAGGCGGCATGGACCTGAAATTCCCCCACCACGAGTGCGAGATAGCCCAGAGCGTGGCCCACAACGGCCGCGATGCCGTGCGCTACTGGATGCACAACAACATGATCACCATCAATGGCCAGAAGATGGGCAAGTCGCTGGGCAATTTCATCACCCTCGACGAGTTCTTCACGGGCCGTCACGAGCTGCTGCTGCAGGCCTATTCGCCCATGACCATCCGTTTCTTCATCCTCCAGGCCCACTACCGCGGCACCGTCGACTTCAGCAACGAGGCGCTGCAGGCTGCCGAGAAAGCGCTCGCACGCCTCAACGACGGCTATCGCCGCCTGCAGGCCCTGAAGCCTGCCGGCGACACCGACACCCTCGACATCGCCGCCATCGAAGCCGGGCTGCAGGAGGCTATGGACGACGATTTCAACACTCCCGGCGTAATAGCCGGCCTCTTCGACATCTGCTCCACCATCAACAAGGCCAACGACGGCACCATCAAGCCCAGCGCCCGCGACATCGAGGGGCTGCGCCGAGTGGTGGACACGTATATGGTCGACATCCTGGGCATTCTGCCCGATGCCGCCGGAGCCTCGCAGGCCAGCATTGAGCCCTACGAGCGCGCGGTCGACTTCGTGCTCGAGATGCGCGCCCAGGCCAAGAAGAACAAAGACTGGGCCACCAGCGACCTCATCCGCGACCGCCTCGCCGAGATAGGCTTCGACGTCAAGGACAAGAAAGACGGCTGGGAATGGTCGGTCAAGAAATAACTGCAGGGGCATGACGGCCGAAGAATTTGAACAGGAGATTCTTCTAAATCTGCCCTATACTCCCAATGAGCAACAAAAGGCCGTGGTAGGGGCCCTGGCGCGTTTCTGCGCGCCATCGGCGCCCGAGACCGCGGTTTTTGTGCTCAACGGCTATGCCGGCACGGGCAAGACGTCGCTCACGGGTGCCCTTGTGCGCGCCCTCCCCGCCGTGGGTCTCAGCAGTGTGCTCATGGCCCCCACGGGCCGCGCGNCCAAGGTGTTCGGCNCGTTCGCCGGGCGCCCGGCCTACNCCATCCNCCGGCGNANCTACCGCCANAGCCCCGACGGTGGCGGCTTCGACGGCCCCGGCGCGCTGGTGGAAAACCGCTCGCGCAACACCCTGTTCATCGTCGACGAGGCCTCCATGATAGGCGGCGGGGCAGGGGCCGACAGCATCCTCGACGACCTGGTGCAGTACGTCTACACGGGCGACAACTGCCGCCTCATCCTCATAGGCGACACGGCCCAGCTGCCCCCGGTGGGCTCGCTGGAGTCGCCGGCCATGGACCCCGCGCGGCTGCGCGCCCTGGGGTTGCGCCCCTCGCGCGCCACCATGACGGCCACCATGCGCCAGGGCGCCCGCTCGGGCATCCTGTACAACGCCACGGCCCTGCGCGCGGCGCTCGCGGCGGGTGCCGAGAAGATTCCGCAGCTCCGCACCGCCGGGTTTCCCGACGTGAGCATCGTGAGCGGCGAAGACCTGCCCGAAATGCTCGACCGCGCCTATTCGGCCGACGGCATAGACGAGTGCCTGCTCATCTCGCGCAGCAACCGGCGAGCCACCGACTACAACCGCGCTATCCGCACCGAGGTGCTCTACCGCGAGGAGCAGCTGTGCCGCGACGAGATGCTCATCGTGGCCAAAAACAACTACCACTGGGCGCGCCAGGTCAAGGGACTCGACTTTGTGGCGAACGGCGACATTGTGCGCGTGGTCAAGATCTACGGCACGGAGTGGCGCTACGGCTTTCAGTTTGCCGACGTGCGCCTGAGCATGACGGGCAGCGGCGGCGCGGCCGAGTTCGACGCCAAGCTCTTGATGGAAACCCTGTTCACCGAGACCCCGGCCTTGAGCTACGAGCGCTCGCAGCAGCTCTTCGAGGCCATCATGCGCGACCCCGAAATGTTCGAGCCGTCCATGCCCTACGACCTCCGGGCCCGCGCCCTGCGCGACAACCCCTATTGGAACGCCCTCCAGGTGAAATACGCCTATGCCATGACGTGCCACAAGGCCCAGGGCGGCCAGTGGCAAAACGTGTTTGTCGATCTCAGCTATATTCCCGACGACGCTCTCGGCGCCGAACTCTACCGCTGGCTCTACACCGCAGTGAGCCGCGCCCGCAAGCACCTCTACCTCATCGCTCCCCCCCAGGCCCTCCTCTCCTCGAAAATCTGATTCAGAAAGGGGAGAGAACGACGCGCCTATCTGGCGAAAGGGCCGGAGGCCCTACCTTTGGTTAACCGCGGGCGGGTCGCCCGTGGGTAGCTGTATCAACGGCGACAGCCCGGGATGGGCTGTCCTGCCAGCCATTAAGCCCCCTCCCAGGGCCACGGATAGCGGCTATACCCCGTGCAAGTCGCCCGCTCGTTAGCTAAAAACGACGCGCCGTAGAGCGCACCCCGCGGTCCCCGCCCCATACATTTTTATCCGGCGAGCGACCCCCGAGGGCACAGCCCGAGTGGGATCATGCGAGCCTGATTCCACCCTCCGATGGCGATTTTCGCCGCAATCGAATTATCGAGTTTGCCGGAGTGCGTCCGTGATAATACGCGCGGCCGTGGTGGCGGCGTCTTTGTCGCCCAAGATGCAGCGCATTTCCCTGTAGCCCTCGAGCTGCGCCTCGCGGGCTTCCGAACCCTCGCGCAGCAATGGCGTGAGCTGCTCGGCCACGAGCTCCGGCGTGCAGCGGTGCAGCAGCATTTCCGGCACAATCTCGCGGCCGGCGATGATATTGGGCAGCGACACGTGGCCTATGCTCAGCACGTGCTTCATGATGTCGTGGGTGAGCTTGCTGCCGTTCGAGCGGTAGCACACCACTTGCGGCACCCCGGCCAGGGCTGCCTCGAGCGTGGCTGTGCCGCTGGTCACGAGGGCAGCTGCCGCATGGCGCAGCAGGGGGTAGGTGGCGTCGCGCACCACGGGCAGCGACGTGAGCGACGCATAGAAGGCGTCGTCGAGGCCNGGGGCCGCGGCTANCACGGGTCGGTACTGCGCGAACCTGTGCANGGCNTCTATCATNACCGGCAGGNTGCGNCGCACCTCGCTGCGGCNGCTGCNGGGCAGCNGCGNTNTTATGGGNCGTTCCCGCAGCTTGTGCTGTTTGAGGAAGNNGNCGCNTCCCGNGNCCTNCGCCAGTGCCGCGTCTATTTCGGCCACGGATGGATTGCCCACGTAGTCGGCGCGATAGCCGCGCGCGGCATACCATTCAGGCTCGAATGGAAAGATGGCCAGCACTTTGCTCNCATAACGCTTGATANACTTGATGCGCCACGATTTCNACNCCCACAGCTTGGGGCTTATGAAATAGAACACCGGAATGCCCGCGCGGGCGGCGGTTTTGGCCACCTTGAAGTTGAAGCTGGGATAGTCGACGGGGATGAACGCGTCCGGCGCGAACTGCAGCATGGCCCGGCGGGCCTCCCTAAGGTTGCCCATCACCTGCGGCATATGGCGTATCACCTCGCTGAAACCCATGAAAGCCATGTCGCGGTAGTGTATCACGGGCTCCGTGCCGGCGGCCTGCGCCATGAGGTCGCCGCCGAGAAAAGCAAACTCGGCCTGCGGGTCGGCCTCTCGCAGGGCTTTGATCAGCTGCGAGCCATGGAGGTCGCCGGACGCCTCGCCGGCTATAAGAAAGTATTTCATCTGCGTCGTTGCTTGTTCATTCCACCCGCGGTCACATTATTCAAGCTCCATCATATCGAAGAACATAAGGCGAGTGTGATCGTTTTGTATTTTTACCGATAACAGCTTGAAGTCGTTCTTTAAGTAAAAGTCGATAGCTGAAAGATATGCATCTACTGTCAGATACCGGAAAGCTGAATAATTAGGATTTTCGTGGAGCATACCTTTCAGCAAATTCATCAAATCAGTTCCTATATTTCTTCCCTTGTAGCTGGAAGATACTGCAAAGCGTCCAATCTTTATGGCCGGATAACTCCCGAACTGTTTACGCTCAGGAAAGCCACTCTTGATTTTCTTCCATTGGCCGTTAGTAACGTCCTGTCGGCTTATTTTATCATTTAGAAGGCAGAAATAAGCAACGATATTGCCATTGTCTTCAAGGAGATAGGAGGTGGCAATACGTTTGTCGAGGAAACCTTTGGCGTCCTCGACAAGAAAATTATTTAAATCTTCATCCCCGCAATCAAATTCAGCGAGTTTGTGCCCGGGAGTAAGTTTTACGAGTCTCATATCAAATACATATCGATATGTATTCCTTGGCTTTCTTTACTGCCTCTTTGAGTTTCCTTGTATTTTCCGCACGTTGCTCACGGCTGAGACTCTCAACTTCTATTCTGAGCTTCTCAAATCGCACGGCATCTTCGCCGGTGAGTAATGGTGTTTCCGCTATAGGTCTTGCCATAATTTTGTCTCCGGTAATTAAAGGATTTACAAAGATACAACAAAAAACAATACTAATTGATTAAAACGAATTTAAATTATCAAATTATGTTTCGTTGCGGTCATTGCCCGGTGAATTGAGTGTGAGTAATCGCGCAGAGTACCCCGATAGGGGGTTGCCCTATAATAATAACATCGCCTCTCCGAGGCTCCGCCAAGGAATTAGACGCATTCCTCAGGCCTCGCTACGCTCGACCTGAGGCTAAGATACACCGCGTCTCCGACGCGGTCTATAATTTGGATTTCAGATAAATAAACAATAGCTCTGCGCCTCAGCGCGAGTGCTACCTGTATTCAGCAGAATAGTCATCTGCGTCGTTGCTTGAAAAAGTCCTGCATCAGGGCGCGGCATTCGTCGGCGAGCACGCCGGAGAGGTATTCGGCCCGGGGGTGGAAGGGCGAGCGCACGGTGTTGCTTGTGAAGCCGCCCTTAGGGTCGGGCGTGCCGGCTACGATCCGGGCGAGGTGGCTCCAGCCGATGGCGCCGGCACACATCAGGCACGGCTCCACCGTGACGTATAGCGTGCACTCGTCCAGGTACTTGCTGCCCAGGGTGGCTGCGGCGGCCGTTATGGCCTGCACTTCGGCGTGGGCCGTCACGTCGTGCAGCGTCTCCGTGAGGTTGTGGCCGCGGCCCACGATGGCACCGTCGGGCGCCACCACCACGGCACCGATGGGCACTTCGCCCTCGGCGGCAGCCCGGCGCGCCTCGGCCAGGGCCAGCTGCATGTAGCGCTCGTCGCGGCTGCAGGCGGCGCTCATGGGTCGAACACCAGGCCTTCCATTGCGGCCGTTACGGGGCCGTCGAATTCTTCGGCAGCCTGCGATGTGAGCACGCTCTCGTCGAGGATGCTCTTGGAGTAGTGGCCTATCACGAGACGGCGCGCGCCGGCCTCGCGGGCCACGATGGCGGCCTCGCGGGCTGTGGAGTGGCCGCGGGGAGCGGCCTTGAAGGCCTGGGCGTCGTCGTAGGTGGCCTCGTGGTAGAGCGTGCGCACGCCGGCCACGGCTCGGGCCACCTCGGGCGATGCCTGGGTGTCGGAGCAGTAGGCGTACGATGCCGGCTCGGGCGGGTCGAGCGTGAGCCACGCGTTGGGTATCACGCGCCCGTCGGGAGCCGTGTAGTCGGCTCCGGCGGCTATTTCGGCCCGGGCGGCCACGGGGATGGAGTAGAACTCAAGCATGTCGGCCCGCAGTGGTCGCCGCGGCTGCTTCTCGCGGAAGATGAATCCCGAGCATGGCACGCGGTGGAAGAGCGGGAAGGTCTCCACCACCAGCGACTTGTCTTCGTAGAGCACGCGCCGTTCGCCCGGGCGGATTATGTCGTAGTGCAGCGTGTAGCTGGTCTCGCGGCACAGCACGGCCATTATTTCCTGCAGCAGGCGCGCGCCTTCCGGGTGGATGTGCACCGTGATGTCGCCCTCCTTCTGGTGCAGGGCCATGGTGGAGAGCAGGCCGGGAAGGCCCAGGAAGTGGTCGCCGTGCAGGTGGGAGATGAAGATGTGGCCCAGGCGCGAGAATTTCAGGCTCTGATGCCTGAACTCGAGCTGGGCCCCCTCGCCGCAGTCGATCATGAACAGTTTGCCATGGGCGTCGACCACCTGGCACGACGGTCGGTGCCGTGCCGTAGGGGTGGCCGAGCCGCAACCAAGGATATGAACCTTGAAATCAGGCATTGAGGGTCTTGAACCGGTAGATGATGAATTGGGTGTACAATTCGCCGGGGCCCAGTATCTGGCTGGGGAAACCGGGCTTGTTGGGGGCGTCGGGCATGCCCTGGCACTCTATGGCCACGCCGTCGTTGTCCACGTAGGGGCGGCCTTCCTTATTCACGGGCGACGAGCCGGTGAACCAG
>WFLX010079152.1_pt1 | contig 14439 bp, 9 predicted proteins | sample 4967041 | NCBI WGS metagenome assembly WFLX01 (sample SAMN12857096, study PRJNA449069) | gut metagenome | isolation source: stool from male and female vole | host: Microtus ochrogaster | place: USA:Florida | collected 2017
ATGACACTGTATATGCCCTCGACGCCCTCGACGCTTACCGCGAGCGTCTTGTCAAGCGCATCAAGGTTATCGGCTTCGAGATGAAGAACCTGCGCGGCACCAACGGCTATATGTATCTCGATAATATAATTCTGTCGCCCAACAAGCCACCGATGGCGCGTATCTCTATCGAGGTCAAGAGCGCGTCGGGCGAGCCTCGCCGTCTGTTTAAGACTCTCGGCGTGGGCGACTCTCTCTTTGTCGAGTCAAAGGAGTTGGAGCAATATCGTGGCTTCGACATTGCCGAGATATTCCCCGGCTCNGCTACGCAACCGACGGCTTACGTCACCTTCACCAACGGAGTNACACTCCGCAAGGGTGACGTTGTGGGCGATCAGAACCTGCTGCACCTGCAACGTGTTCAGATACGCGAGACGATAAAGGCTCACTTCGAGAAAGAGCGTCAGTTGTTTAAGAAAGGGATTAAGTGCCTGTCGCTTTTCTTCATTGACGAAGTGGCGAAGTATCGTCAGTATGATGCCGACGGTCAGCCGGTCCAGGGTGTCTTCCAACAAATCTTTGAGGAAGAATATGCCCGGCTGGTAAATGAGGAGTTCCACATTTGGGACGAAGACTACAACGAGTACCTGCGCCGCTTCGCGCCGTATCAGACGCATCGCGGCTACTTCTCAATCGACAAGNAAGGGAAGATGATAGACACCAAGACCAAGCGAGGCAGCGATNTCAGCGAGGAGNCGTCANACTACGACCTTATCCTCCGCGACAAGGAACGACTGCTGAGTTTCGATGAACNGACCCGCTTCATCTTCTCGCACTCTGCACTACGCGAGGGTTGGGATAATCCAAACGTGTTCCAGATCTGTACGCTAAGGCACAGCGACTCGACCACTGCGAAACGTCAGGAAGTGGGGCGCGGTCTCCGCATTGCCGTCGACCGCAACGGTGTCCGTCAGGATAAGGAATTGCTTGGCGACCAAGTTCACGAAATCAACGTCCTCACAGTTATTGCCAATGAAAGTTACTCGGACTTCACCAATGCGCTCCAACGCGAAACCCGCGACGCGCTGCGTGAACGTGCCGCCAAAGCCACGCCAAGTTACTTTGAGGGCAAGACTATCACCGTCGAGGGTCAGCCACACGTCGTTACCGACCGCGAGGCAAGCCGCATTATGGTATGGCTCGAAGATAACGAGTATATCGACGACGCAGGTAACATCACACCAAAGTATCATGCCGATGTCGCAGCCGAGGCTGTCGCTCCTTACGGCAATCAACTCGCGCCTATGGCTGAGGGTGTGACGCTGCTAATCAACTCCATCTTCGACCCGAACCTATTGAAGGAGATGACTGTTGATGGCAACAAGACAAAATTGCCCGAGCCACGACTCAACGCCAATTTTGCCAAGCCGGAGTTTCAGGCTCTCTGGAACGCCATCAACCGGCAGTATGTCTATACGGTAAGTTACGACACCGCCGAACTTATCAAGAACGCTATCCTGCATCTCAACACTGATGAGCTGCAGGTGCGCACTCTGAGATATGTCAAGGTGGAGGGGATGCAGGCCGAGGATGATGTCATAGCGTATGGCAATACCAAATCCGTATCGCAGGAATTGGCTGATGTGTCCACCTCCTCAGTAAGATATGACCTTATCGGGCAGGTGGCGAAAGGTGCCNACATCACCCGACGCACCGCGGCCAAANTCCTTCAGGGGTTGCGCCCGGCGAAACTNGCCCTGTTCCGCAACANCCCCGAAGAATTTATCCGCAAGGTAGTGCAGATAATCCGCGAGCAGAAAGCCACGATGATAGTTGACCACATCCACTATCATCTGACCGACGGCAAATATGACTCCGACATATTCACCGCCGCGAGCCGTGCCGACTTCGACAAGGCCATTGAGACCTCGAAGCATATCACTGACTATGTTGTCTCCGACAGCAAGAGCGAGCGCGACTTCGCCCATGAACTTGACGAAGCGGAAGAAGTGGTAGTGTACGCGAAACTGCCCCGCTCATTCCAAATCCCCACGCCGGTAGGCAACTATGCCCCCGACTGGGCGATAGCGATGCAGAAAGGCTCAGTCAAACACATTTTCTTCATTGCCGAAACCAAAGGCTCGCTCCTATCCATGCAGCTCAACGCAATAGAAAATGCCAAGATTGACTGCTGCACTCAGCTGTTCAACGAAATCTCAACCGACAACGTCAAGTATCATAAGGTCACTTGCTACCAAGACCTTCTGGACGCCATGACCGCAGCAAAATAATTTCACAGCTGTGATATTATACCAAATCAAACGGACGTGCCAGTCGGCACGTCCGTTTGATTTAGTTCCATTTTATACCGGGTCACTCCCACTCGATGGTTGCCGGGGGCTTGGAGGAGATGTCGTAGACTACGCGGTTGATGCCGCGCACTTTGTTGATGACCTCGTTGCTGACTTCTGCCAGCAGTTCGTAGGGCAGATGCACCCAGTCGGCTGTCATGCCGTCAGTCGAGACTACGGCGCGCAGGGCGGCGCAGCTCTCGTATGTGCGCTCGTCTCCCATGACGCCGACACTCTTCACAGGAAGGAGCATCACTCCGGCCTGCCAAACCTTGTCATACCATCCCCAGCGGCGCAGGGCGTTGATGAAGATGGCGTCAGCCTCCTGAAGTATCCGCACTTTCTCAGGCGTCACATCACCCAGGATGCGGATGCCCAGGCCGGGACCGGGGAAAGGATGACGGCCAAGAAGAGCCTGGTCGATGCCAAGGGCGCGACCCACGCGGCGCACCTCATCCTTGAACAGCAGGCGCAGCGGCTCCACAACCTTGAGATTCATCTCTTTCGGCAGGCCTCCGACGTTATGATGAGATTTGATGGTGGCCGAGGGGCCGTTGACGCTCACGCTCTCGATGACATCGGGATAAATGGTGCCCTGGCCGAGCCAGCGCGCCCCCTCAATCTTTTTCGCCTCCTCGTTGAAGACCTCAACGAAGTCTCTTCCGATGATTTTGCGCTTCTTCTCGGGGTCGGTCACTCCGGCCAGGTCAGCGTAGAACTTGTTTGACGCATCCACTCCCACGACATCGAGGCCCATGCCGCGATACTGCCCCAAGACATCCTCAAACTCGTTCTTGCGCAGCAGGCCGTTGTTGACGAAGATGCACTTCAGGTTGCTGCCGATGGCGCGGTGCAGGAGCACAGCAGCCACTGTGGAGTCCACACCTCCCGAAAGGCCGAGAATCACGCGGTCGTCTCCAAGTTTCTCCTTGAGCTCAGCCACGGTCGTCTCGATAAACGATGCAGGGCTCCACTGGCCCGAGCATCCGCAGATGCCCATGACGAAGTTGGAGAGCAGCTTGGTGCCATCCGTGGAATGGTAGACCTCCGGATGAAACTGTATGCCCCAGGTCAGCTCTCCGGCGATGTGATATGCTGCCACGCGCACATTTTCCGTGCTGGCTATGATTTCATACGTGGAGGGGACAGATGTGATGGTATCACCGTGAGACATCCACACCTGAGTCGGCGAGGGAAGGCCCTGCATAAGGGGGTCTTCGGGGGCGACAACCGTAAGCATGGCGCGACCGTACTCACGCGACGGAGCGCCGTGCACTTCGCCTCCGAACTCGCTTGCCAGGAGCTGGGCTCCATAGCAAACCCCGAGCAGGGGCAGATGACCCTTGATGTGGCTCAGGTCCGGCTTGGGGCTCTCTGCGTCACGAACTGAATAGGGGCTGCCGGAGAGGATGATGCCCTTGACATCGGGACCGGGGTCTGAGGGAATCTTGTTGAAGGGGAGTATCTCGCAATACACGTTGAGCTCGCGCACCCTGCGGGCGATGAGCTGAGTGTATTGCGATCCGAAATCTATGATAAGGATTTTTTCCATTNCTNTCAGTATTACTGGCCGCGCGTGTAGTTAGGCGCCTCTTTGGTTATAGTGACGTCATGCGGATGGTTCTCTATGACGCCCGCCGAGGTGATGCGCACGAATTTGGCGTCGTGCAGGGCCTCGATGTCAGGCGCGCCGCAATATCCCATGCCGCTGCGCAGGCCTCCGATGAGCTGGTAGACGGTCTCGCTGAGCGTGCCTTTGTAGGGCACGCGGGCTACTATGCCTTCGGGCACAAACTTGCTCGAGTCAACCTTCTCGGACTGGAAATAGCGGTCTTTGGAACCGGCCTGCATAGCCTCGATGGAGCCCATGCCGCGGTATGCCTTGAATTTTCTGCCATTGTAAATGATAGTCTCGCCGGGAGACTCCTCAACGCCGGCAAGCATGGAGCCCATCATGACAGAGTCGCCACCGGCGGCGAGGGCCTTGACAATATCGCCGGAATAGCGGAGACCTCCGTCGGCTATCACCGGTATGCCGCGGCGGTGCGCCACTTTAGCGGCCTCGAAGATGGCTGTCAGCTGAGGCACTCCGACACCCGCCACGATGCGCGTCGTGCAGATGGAGCCGGGGCCGATGCCGACCTTGATGCCGTCAGCGCCTGCGTCAATGAGATATTCGGCTGCCTCGGCAGTGGCGATATTGCCTACGAGCACATCTATCTGCGGGAAAGCCTCCTTGACGGCCTTGAGGGTATTGACAACGTTTGCGGAATGGCCGTGGGCTGTATCGATGACTACCGCATCCACGCCGGCGCCGACCAGGGCCTCGACACGCTTGAGCGTGTCAGAAGTCACGCCAACTCCGGCGGCTACTCTCAGACGACCCTTGGAGTCCTTGCATGCATTNGGATANTCCTGTATCTTGGTGATGTCGCGATATGTGATGAGGCCCACGAGACGGTTGTCNGCATCCACCACGGGGAGTTTCTCGATCTTGTGGCGCAGCAGGATATCGCTGGCCTCCTGAAGCGAGGGAGATGTGGTAGTGACAAGGTTCTCCTTNGTCATGACCTGCCCTACGGGCATCTCCATGTCNGTCTGGAAACGGAGGTCNCGGTTGGTCACGATGCCGATGAGCTTGTTGTCATCGTCNACNACGGGTATGCCGCCGATNTTGTTTTCGTGCATCAGGCGCAGCGCGTCGCCAACGGTGGAATCCTGCTTGATAGTCACGGGGTCATAAATCATGCCGCTCTCGGCGCGCTTCACCTTGCGCACCATCGCTGCCTGTGCCTCGATTGACATATTCTTGTGGATCACGCCGATACCACCTTCGCGGGCGATGGCGATAGCCATATCGACCTCGGTGACGGTATCCATGGCGGCTGACACCATCGGGATNTTCAGGTTGATATTGCGTGAGAAGCGGGTTCCGAGCTTCACCATATTNGGNGTCACNTCGGANTATGCGGGNATGAGCAGNACGTCGTCAAACGTCATGCCCTCCTGCACTATCTTTTCATCTATAAATGACATATATTCTTGCTTTTACAGAATTTGCGGAGACTTGGATTTTTAGAAATTGCGCAGCTTTTCATCGGTGATGATAGTCTGGTTGCGGTCGGGGCCCACAGAAATGATGCCCACGCCAACCCCGGTCACCTCCTCTATCTTCCTCACATACGCTTTAGCTGCATCGGGAAGCTCATCAAAATGGCGGACGCCGGTGAGGTCTTCCTTCCAACCTTCGAGCTCTATGANCACCGGCTTGCAGCGCGAGAGCTTGCTGATGGTGGAGGGAGGAGTGTCAAGCAATTGGCCGTCACATTCGTATGCCGTGCAGATGCAGACCTTGTCCAGGCCTGAAAGGACATCAAAGAGCATCAGCGCCCAATGGTCGATTCCGGCAAGCTGAGCGGTATAGCGCGCCACAACGGCGTCAAACCATCCGATACGGCGCGGGCGCCCCGTGACGGTGCCGTATTCGTGGCCGCGCTCGCGAATCTCATGGGCGAGCTCGCCGTGAAGCTCTGTCGGGAAGGGGCCCTCCCCTACGCGTGTGCAGTATGCCTTGGCCACGCCCACCACATCATCTATCCATTTGGGAGATATGCCGGCCCCCACGGGCACGCTTGCCGCCGAGGGGGTGGAGGAGGTCACGAAGGGATAAGTGCCGTGGTCGATGCAGAGCATCATGCCCTGCGCCCCCTCGAAGAGAATCTTCTTGTCGGGCATGCGCAGATATTTGTTGATCAACGCGGAGGTGTCGCAGATGCGGTGGCCGAGAATAGCGGCAAGCTCCATGTAGCGGTCATAGACCGTCTTGAATTCATACTCGGGCAGTCCCAGGCTCCGGAGCTCGATGTTCTTGGCATCCAGAGCCGCGCGGAGACGCTCAGCGAAATACTCCGGCTCGAGCAGGTCGCCCATGCGGAGCCCCAGGCGGCTGTACTTGTCGCTGTAAGCCGGACCGATGCCCTTCTTGGTGGTGCCGATCTTGCTCCCCCCCTTCATGGCCTCATAGGCGCCGTCAAGGGCGGAATGCCAGGGCATCACCATGGCAGCGCGGTCGGAGATGAACAGCTGATAGTCAGTTATGCCCTGCTCATGCAGGCGCTCCAGCTCGGCAACTACTGATTCGGGATTGACCACCATGCCATTGGCCATCACATTGACCGTGGCGGGATTGAATATTCCCGAAGGGATGCTCTGAAGGGAGTACTTGTGACCGTCAAACACTACGGTATGCCCGGCATTGTTGCCTCCCTGGTAGCGCACCACCATGTCGGCGCGGCACGCGAAGTAATCAGTGATCTTTCCCTTACCCTCGTCTCCCCACTGGGAGCCGGTGACAACTAATCTTTGCGACATCACTCTTTGAGGTTATTGCGTTCGTAAATATAGTCAACGTTCTTCATGTAGTATTCGAGCGTGAAGCAGGCATCGAGCTCCTCCTCAGTCAGCACGCCCATCACGGTCTCATTCTGCTTGAGCAGGTCGTGGTAATTGAGGCCGTTGGCCATGGCGGCCATAGCCACCGGCTGCACGGTGTCGTAGGCCTTCTCACGTGAGAAACCCTTGTCGATAAGGGCGTTCATCACACGCTGGGCGAAAATCACCCCGTTGGTCATGTAGATGTTCTGCTTCATGCGGTCTTCGAAGACCACGAGGTTCTCNAGGATGCCCTTCATGCGGTTNAGCATGTAGTCGAGCAGAATCGTTGCNTCGGGCATGATGATGCGCTCGGTGGCNGAATGGGAGATGTCGCGCTCATGCCAGAGGGCCACATTCTCGTATGCGGTCACCATGTATCCGCGCATCACGCGGGCGCATCCGCAAATGTTCTCGCTGCTGACCGGATTGCGCTTGTGGGGCATCGCGCTCGAGCCTTTCTGACCCTTGCCGAAAGCCTCCTCCACCTCATGCACCTCCGTGCGCTGGAGGTTGCGCACCTCGAGAGCCATCTGCTCGAGCGACGATGCTATCAGGGCGAGAGTGGCCATGTAATAAGCGTGACGGTCTCGCTGGATAACCTGCGTGGAGATTTTAGAGGAGTCAATGCCGAGATGCTCGCACACGTAGTCCTGGACGAAGGGAGGGATGTTGGCGAAGTTTCCGACAGCTCCGCTGATCTTGCCCACTTCGACCCCGCGCGCAGCGCGGTCAAACCGCTCGATGTTGCGACGCATCTCCTCCAGCCAGAGCACCCATTTCAGGCCGAAACAGGTGATGTCGGCATGTATGCCGTGAGTGCGGCCGATGCAGGGGGTGTTGCGGAAACGGAGGGCCTGTTTCACCAGCATCGCCTCAAACTGCTTGAGGTCCTCGCGCAGTATGTCGTTAGCCTGCTTGAACAGGTAGCCGTTGGCCGTATCCACTACATCGGTGCTCGTCAGCCCGTAATGCACCCACTTGCGCTCCTCGCCGAGCGACTCGCTCACAGCGCGTGTGAAGGCCACAATGTCATGGCGCGTCTGAAGCTCTATCTCCTTGATGCGGTCGATGTCAAAAGTGGCCTTCTTCCACAGCAGGTCGATGTCTTGCGCAGGCACCACGCCTAACTCGCGCCAAGCCTCGGCGGAGAGGAGCTCTACCTTCAGGTATGCATTAAACTTATTCTGTTCGGTCCAGACATCACGCATGATGTCACGTCCGTATCTCTCTATCATTTCAATTGATGTTTTTTTCGTTTAAAAATGCGGGGTCAGAAACCATGCGTGCAAATCCGGTCAGAAACCCTGCGTGTAAATATCCCGGTCGTCATCCGTGTGCGGATCTATATGGTACAGATAGCAGTCTACTGTATTCTGCATCAGGCTCGCTATTGTCATCGGGCCNACGCCTCCGGGCACCGGNGTGATGAAGGCGGCCTTCGGAGCNACNTCNGCATAATCCACGTCACCNACATACTTTCCGGTCTCAGGATNCCGNGATATGCCTACGTCTATCACCGTGGCCCCCTCCTTCACCATATCNCCTTTGATAAGGTGAGGCTGCCCTATGGCCACGACAAGTATGTCGGCCTGACGGGTTATCTCGCCTAAATCNGGTGTNTGGCTGTGGGCNACNGTCACCGTGGCATGGCGGTCAAGAAGCATCTTGGAGACCGGATAGCCCACAAGGCTGCTCCGGCCCACCACCACGGCGTGCTTGCCGTCGATGCGTATGCCGTTGTCATCAAGCATGGTGATTATGCCACGGGGCGTGCAGGCCTCAATGCAGGGGAGCTTCTGCCACATTGCCGCCACGTTGAGCGGATGAAAGCCGTCCACATCCTTGCGATGGTCCAGATGGGCAAGCGTCTGGCGTTTGCGGATATGTTTGGGCAGAGGGAGCTGAACCAGTATTCCGTCAACGGCAGGGTCTGCATTAAGACGCTCAATCTCTGCGATCAGCTNCTCCTGGGTGATGCTCTCCGGCANGCGGATTGTGGTGTTCTTNATNCCCACTTCCACNCATGCCTTCGCCTTTCCGGCCACGNATGACACGCTCGAAGNGTCGTCACCCACNAGTATCACGGCCAGCTGNGGCTCNCGCCCGGAGCGCGCNNTGCCNTCNTTTACTTTCGCTGCAAGGTCGCGCTTGATGCGCCCTGCCAGTGCTTTTCCATCTATATCCATGCTCTTATAAAGATTGGTGACCTATGTCTGTGCGGTGAAAGAGACCTTTTGTATCNACCTCAGCTACCTTTGCGAGAGCGGCTGCGTTGGCCTCCGCNAGGGTCTTGCCGCGGCCGGTGACCATAAGGACACGTCCGCCNGCGCTCAGGAAATTTCCATCNTCAAGGCGCGTGCCCATGTGCCATATCCCGGGCGCATCGAGGGTGCCGAGNCTGATGNCCTTGGCGTAGCTGCCCGGATAGCCCTCGGCTGCGAGCACTACCCCAAGGCAGAAGTCATCGCTCCATTTCGTCGCGCACTCCTCGCCGGCGAGCGCAGACTCGAAGAGCGTATAGATGTCGCTCTCAAGGCGCGGAAGCACCACCTCGGTCTCAGGGTCTCCGAAACGGGCGTTGAACTCAATCACCTTCGGGCCCTCATTGGTGAGGATAAGGCCGCCGTAGAGGACTCCCGTGTAAGGTATGCCCTCATCCGCCAGCGCGTCGGCGGCAGGCTGCATGATGCTCTTAAGAGCCTGCTCCTCTATTTCCGGAGTGATGAAGGGCACCGGGCTGTAAGCACCCATGCCCCCCGTGTTGGGGCCCTTGTCGCCATCAAATGCCCTCTTATGGTCCTGGGCTATGGCAAGCGGGTAAACCTTGCGCCCAGATACGATGCACATGAATGAAAATTCGGGGCCTTCAAGGAATTCCTCCACGACAACTTTCCCTTTGCCAAAGGTGGAGTCGAGGAGCATGTCGCGCAGAGCGGCGTCAGCCTCCTCTGCTGTCATGGCCACCACTACCCCCTTGCCGGCGGCAAGGCCGTCATATTTGATTACCACAGGGAGCTTGTGAGCCTTCACGTATGCAGCGGCCTCGTCATAGTTGTCAAACGAGCGGTAGGAGGCGGTGGGGATGCCGTGGCGCATCATGAGCTCCTTGGCAAACTCCTTGCTGCTCTCAATCCGGGCTCCGGCGCGTGTAGGGCCGAAAACCGGAATACCTGCCTCGATGAGGGCATCGGCGAGTCCTGCCTCAAGAGAGGCTTCCGGACCGATGACCACCATATCGATTTTGTTATCTCCGGCGAATTTGACCAGAGCAGGCACATCTGTCACTGAAATTCCGACACATTCGGCCAGGCGCGATATTCCGCCGTTGCCGGGAGCGCAGTATATTTTTCCTACACGTCCGGAACGTGACAGTGCCTCAACGATGGCATGGCAGCGTCCGCCGCTGCCTACTACCAGCACCTTGTTATCATCCTTCTTTCCGGTCATGGCGATCAATGCTTGAAATGGCGCATTCCGGTGAAGAGCATGGCAATGCCTTTCTCGTTGGCCTTGCGGATGGCATCCTCATCTCGGATGCTGCCGCCGGGCTGCACGATAGCTGCCACGCCATATCTGGAGGCGAGCTCCACGGTGTCGTCAAAGGGAAGGAAGCCGTCTGAGGCAAGCACCAGACCCTCGGTCGCTCCGGCCGCTTTGGCCTGCTCGAGAGCTATGTGGGCTGAGCCTACGCGATTCATCTGGCCCGCGCCCACGCCCAGCGTAGCCCCGTCCTTTACCACGACAATCGCGTTTGACTTGACATGTTTCACTATCCTCCAGCCGAAATTGAGATCTTTCAGCTCACTCTCCGAGGGATGGCGCTCGGTGACTGTCATGGCATCCGTAATCTCCACGGTGCGAGTGTCGGCATCCTGCACGAGCAGGCCGCCGGTGACACCCACGTACTGCTTATAAACTTCGTCTCTGCGCTCCATGTTTACCTCGAGAAGACGCAGGTTTTTCTTGGATGCAAGCACCTCCAGGGCTTCGGCGGTGAACGAAGGAGCCATTACGATCTCAAGGAAGATAGGCTTCATCATGGCTGCCACTTCTCCTGTCAGCGGACGGTTCATGGCCACTATGCCTCCGTAGATGCTCACCTTGTCAGCCTCGTATGCCTTGCNCCANGCCTGAGCGAGGTCCTCTCCTTCTGCGGCACCGCACGGATTCATGTGCTTGAGGCCCACGCAGAAGGGCTTGTCAAATTCCCTCACGATGCTCAAGGCCGCGTTAGCATCCTGGATATTGTTGTAAGANAGCTCCTTGCCNCCGAGCTGCCGGGCGAAGGCCACTGAATAGGGCNCCTCCTNCGAAGCNCGGTAGAACGAGGCCTGCTGATGGGGGTTCTCGCCGTAACGGAGTCCCTGGGCGAGATCGAAGGTCAGGAAGAGCTTCTCATTAAGCCCTGCCGCCTTGCGCATGTATGCGGCGATATGAGAGTCATATTCCGCCGTATGGGTGTAGGCTTTGGCTGAAAGCTCAAGACGTGTCTGTGGCAGTGTATTGCCGGTCTCTCGGATTTCAGAGATTATCTTATCGTAATCATCGGGATCGCACACCACTGTGACATCGCGGAAGTTCTTTGCCGCGCTGCGGAGCATGGAGGGGCCCCCTATGTCAATGTTTTCGACTGCATCCTCCATTGTCACCCCCTCCTTAGCGATAGTGGCCTCGAAAGGATAGAGATTCACGCACACCATGTCGATGGTCTCGATGCCGTTCTCCTTGAGCTGGGCCATATGGTCCGCCTTGTCGCGGCATCCGAGCAGGGCGCCGTGCACCTTGGGATGAAGCGTCTTCACGCGACCCTCGCAGATTTCAGGGAAACCTGTGACATCGCTGATGTTAGTGACCTTCAGCCCCGCGTCGCGCAGGGCCTTCATGGTGCCTCCGGTGGCGATTATCTCCCATCCGAGGTTGCTCAGGGCTGTGGCGAACTCCACAACTCCACGCTTGTCGCTTACACTTACTAATGCTCTCATTATTATTGTGTCTGAATAACTGTGTCTGATTTTATTTCGGGCAGCCCGTCAGCACTCCCCGTTGATTATACGTGCGATGGNNTCCACATAGAGCTTGTGCTCCGTGCGGTGGATCATCGTCTCCAGCTCGTCAATATCACGCCCCNCGNATGGCACGGCTGCCTGGCTGACGATTGTGCCGCCGTCGATTGTCTCGTCAATATAGTGGATAGTGACTCCATAGACTTTGACGCCATATTCAAAGGCATCCCTGATGGCATGCGCCCCGGGGAAGGCCGGCAGAAGCGCGGGGTGGATATTCAGTATCCTCCCTCCGTAACGGCTCAGCAGCTCCTCTCCGACAATCCTCATGTAGCCTGCGAGACACACGAGCTGCACTGCATCACTGTCCAGCCGGTCGGCAATCATTCGCTCGAAGTCGCGCTTGGACGCGTAATCCTTAGGGCTGAACTCAAGCACCGGGATTCCGAAACGCTCTGCACGTTTCACCACCCCGGCTCCGGGTTTGTCGCACACGCACACGGCTACCCGCGCATCTATGCGCCCTTCTCGGCAGGCCCGGGCAATAGCTTCGAAATTGCTTCCGTTGCCGCTTGCAAAAACTGCTAAGTTCGTCATCCCGTGCCTTACTTGATTGTGACTCCGCTTCCTTGTGTTATCTTGCCGATGACAGAGGCCTGCTCGCCGTGACGGGCCAGAATCTCAATCACTTTCTGCGCATCCTCGGGCTTGACTGCAAGCACCATGCCTATGCCCATGTTGAAGATATTGAACATTTCGCGGTGGGGCACTTTGCCCAGGCGCTCGAGCATCGCGAAGACCGGAAGTATTTTCCAGCTGCCCTCTTCAATCTCCACGCCCATGCCCTCTGTGAGGATTCGGGGAATATTCTCATCGAAGCCGCCCCCGGTGATGTGGGCCACACCGTGCACATCCACCTGCGATATGACATCCAGCACAGGCTTCACGTATATTCGTGTCGGCGTGAGGAGCATCTCCCCGAGCGTTTGATCTCCGCTTTCGGGCTGCTTGTCGTCATAGCTGAGGCCATTGTCGGCCACAATCTTCCGGACGAGGCTGAAGCCGTTGGAATGAACTCCTGTCGAGGGTATGCCTACCAGCAAATCACCGACAGCCACCTTTGAGCCGTCAATCAGGTTATCTTTCTCAACGGCGCCGACAGTGAAACCGGCGATATCGTACTCGCCGTCGCCATACATGCCCGGCATCTCGGCTGTCTCTCCGCCGACCAAAACACACCCGGCCTGGCGGCAGCCTTCCGCGACTCCGGATACAATCGCCTCCACGGTCTCCGGATGATTCTTGCCTACGGCTACGTAATCGAGAAACACTAAAGGCTCGGCTCCCTGCGCGAGGACATCATTGACACACATTGCCACGGCGTCTATGCCGATGGTGTCATGCTTGCCGGTGGCGAAAGCGATTTTGAGTTTGGTGCCCACGCCGTCGGTCCCGCTCACCAGCACAGGGTGGCGGTATCCGAGCGACCCGAGGTCGAACATTCCTCCGAAAGCGCCGATTCCGCCCATCATGCCCTTGCGGGCAGTGGAGGCGACATGCTTCTTGATGCGGCTGACAACCTCGTAGCCTGCCTCCAGGCTTACGCCGGAGTCTTCATAGCTCTTTGCCATAATCTTTTTTTATCAATATCTATGGTATTATTTCTTTCTGAAGTAGTTGACGGCGTTCCTGAAGATATTCTGGTCTTTATTGCCGGAGATATTCTTCATAAGCCCCTCTTCATATCGCTCGCTGTGAGCCATCTTGCCTAAAATCTGTCCGTCAGGCGATACCAGTCCCTCGATGGCGAGCGTGGAGCCGTTGGGGTTGAAGGGGGAGGTCATGGTGGCCTCTCCGTTCTCATCGACATACTGGAAGGCTATCTGGCCATCGCGCATCAGCTTTTCAGCCAGTGCGGCTCCTGCTACAAATTTTCCCTCGCCGTGAGAGGCTGCCACGCCATGCAGCTCTCCGACCTTGAAGCCTGCGAGCCAGGGACTGGCTACCGTCCCCACGCGTGTGGTCACAATCTGGGAGATATGGCGGTTGATGTCGTTGCGGAAGAGTGTCGGGCTCTCCGCCGAAAGCTCGCCTATCTTTCCGAACGGCAGCAGTCCGGATTTGACCAGTGCCTGGAAACCGTTGCAGATGCCAAGCACAAGGCCGCCGCGATTGAGCAGACGCTCAATGGCCTCCTTGACCTTATCGTTCATGATGACATTAGCAATCATCTTCGCGCTGCCGTCAGGCTCGTCGCCCGCTGAGAAACCTCCTGAGAAAGCGAGAATCTGGCACTTGTCGATATGGCTCACCATCTCGTCGATAGAACTGTCTACATCCTCTGGACGGATGTTGCGGAACACCGTCGAAACCACTTCGGCCCCTTCGCGGCGGAAAGCCTTCTCCATGTCATAATCGCAGTTGGTGCCGGGGAATACGGGCAGGTACACAAGGGGACGCTCTATCGCCTCGCCTTCATATTTCCTTGCCTCACCTTTTCCTTCGGAATTGATGCTGCTCCCCTTCACTCCGCTGCGGTCAGGATAGACAGCGTTGAATTTTCCGGAGTTGGCTTTCTGCAATTCACTTATTGCAATTTTCTCGCCGTTAACGGTGAGTGATGTGTCTGCCACGGTGCGCCCTATGGTCTCAAGGCCCTCGAAGTCAAGGTC
>WFLX010387404.1_pt1 | contig 14439 bp, 3 predicted proteins | sample 4967041 | NCBI WGS metagenome assembly WFLX01 (sample SAMN12857096, study PRJNA449069) | gut metagenome | isolation source: stool from male and female vole | host: Microtus ochrogaster | place: USA:Florida | collected 2017
GTCTGTTATTCCTGTCGGGTCGTATGTCACGCCGTCGAATGTTATGTCATCAATGATAAAGGCGTTCTGCATGGCTGCCAAGCCCCATATAATCTGGGTACCTCCGGTGCTGAAGGCATTGCTGCTGTCCACCGTCTGTGACGCTACCGTCCAGTTCTCGCCGTCTGTTGAGTACTCGAATGTGAGCGTTGTGATGGGGTATCCTTGTGCCGTAGCCCTGTAATACATTGCTTCTCCTATTGCCGGGCTAACCGTTGTGGAGTTGTTTACCATCATCTTCAGGTCGGTGGCAGACGTTGATTTGTAGATGCGGAACTCTGTGGTGGACCTTGAATAGTTGTTGTTTGCGATGAACAGGTAACCGTTTCTGAAGCCTTGTGAGTATCCTGCTGATGCTGTGCCTACTATATCGCCTGCTCTCAGCATCATGCCTACCTTGTATTCGTTGCTTGTCGTGTTGTACTGTTTCCATGTAACGCTGTAGTCTGTGGCCTCGCTCGTGAAGCGGTTGAGGTCCAATGCGCCTGATCCGTTGCGTCCCCCGGCGCTGTATATCCTCAGTGCCTTGCTGCCTTTGTATGACACTACCCCGGCTGTTGAGGTGGCTCCCTTGGGCACTGTAACTCCTATTGCCGGCGGGTTGGATGCCGTTGTCCTTGCCGCATCGTCCGTAAAGTCGTATATAAGCGTCACGGGATGAGGCGCCACGACTCCTGACAGTTCTGTTACGTGGTCTGTGCAACCCTCTGCAGAGAATGTAACGGTGCCGTTGTATGTACCCAAATCGGATATGCTGTTTATGCGTACATATATCACAGAGTCCTTGATGTCGCCGTTCTCGTCGGCGTTTAGTATCAGTTCTGACGTGTATTCGCCGTTCTTATCGGTGGCTACGGTAAACTCACCTGTGGTCGTTACGCTCATGGCTCCAACGAGGCTCTGTGCGTTTAGCACAAGGCTGTCGGTCGCAGTCTCGCCGGTATATGTGCTGAATGTCATCTGATAACGGTCAGCGTTCAATGCCGTAGGCCGGCGGTATTCCTGGCTTGTCACCGTCAGCTGGTCAAGATATACGCTGTATTTGTTGTTATATGAAATCAGTCTCACCTGATTCTTGCCCTCCTTGAATGTAACACCCTTTACAGTGTATTCATTCCATTCGCCTGTCGCTGTCGCGGGCAGTGACATTGCCTTATATGCCGTTCCTACATATAGGCGCAATGTCGGTCTGCCGTAAGGGGCATTGTAGCGTATTGTCACGTCATACGCACCGTCTTTCTGCACGGTAAAGGTATCTCTTATGGCTGCATTGGTAGCTGTTCCAAAGTCATGGTAGCCCAATGCGTGGAAACCCTTGATGGTACTCAGCGCGTATGGCGCCAGTTTGTAGCCGTTAGTGTTCTTATAGTCAAAGTCCTCACACTCGTGTGTTATCGGGCCGGTGTATATAGCCGGCTTCTCCGGCACTGTCAGCACACGGTCTGCAACCGGAGTCTTTCTTCCTGTCGCGTCGCCGGCGCATTTGATGTCAACGTCAAGCGCGCCGTTATGCGCTATTATCAGTGTGAATGTTCCGTTGTCCCACTCCTGCTTCTTTATGATGCTTGGGTTGTGTTCGGATCTGTCTTTCCATGTAACGGTAGGCTCTGCTGCTGCCCCCGTAATGATGATGGTATCGTTTTTCAGCGCTGTCACATCGGTGCGGAAGTTGTTAAGATACAGGCTTATGCCGTCTGTCAGTTCCTTCATCAGCACGTTTGTGTACTGCGACATGATTATCTTTATATCGTTGCAGGTGTTGTATTGCAGCGGTATGCTTGCGTATGCGGTGGCACCGGACTTCAATGGGTTGTATATCAGCCATCTGTTCTCCACGTGTGCGGCAAAGGCGTTGCCCGTGTATTCCTGTGGGAATATGNGGTTAAANTCCTNCTGCTTCTTGGCTATGGTGCTCCAGCGGCTTGNNTACTTTGAGCGCAGTATCTGATTAGGTATGGAGTTGGCCATGCCGTCCACTAATTCCGGTACGATAGGAATGGTGGGGTAGCGTCCTGTCTTCTTGAACCAGTTCTTCTGGTCATGTATGTGCTCCGCGTCGTTCATGTTATACAGACCGTCGTAGAGAGTCTCCGGCGCTCCATATACCACGTCTTCGCCTCCGGTGTTCACGTCGTTTATCAGCACTAACTTGTGGCGTGCGATCACTTCCTCTCTTGTCGGTATGCGTATTGTGCCGTCAANNANCTTCCNGNAGAGNTCGATGCTTACGTTGTTGAATTGCGGGAAGCGTTCAAACAGTCTCATCTTGTAGCCGTCAGACAGTGCCTTTGTGCCGTTGGTCCTGAAGTCCTGCTGCCATATCAGCTCCGGGCCGTCGTTTACTGTGCCGCCTGTCAGCAGCCAGTTGTTCAGCACCGGTGCCGCTCCTGCGGCCGCGGGCATATTGTCTTTCTCGCTTGCCAGCTCCGCGTCCCATCCGCATTGGTCAAAGCGTATGCCGTAGTTGGTGGTATATCCGGCCACGAACGAGCCGAAATTCATGCTCTCATACTCGTAGAACATGGACGATGTAGTGTATTTGTCGCAGATGATGAGGTTCTGCGGCGCTTCCTTTGCCTGCTGTGCAAAGGCCTTGTTGCGCTTCATCATGCCAAGGGGACTCAGCGAGCGGCTCCAGATGTTGCCGCAGAAGCTGATGCAGGTATAGCCGCCATATTTGCGTGCCAGCTTCATCAGGTCGGCAAAGTGGTTCAGACGCTCGTCGAAAGAGCATGAGAACTCGTTGTCGAAGCCCCAGAACTGTTCCGCATAGTTCCAGCCTACGAAGTTGGGGTAGTCACGATNCAGTTCCTCATAGAACCTCAGATCGTCCTCAGGGAAGTGGCTGTAGCCACCGCTCGCACACTGTACCATNGCCCAANGATTATTCTCGGCGCAGGTGCGGAGCCATGATCTCGCCGTGCTGTAGCCGTTAGGCACACGGTTGNACTCTCNCGTTGTCTCGTCGTGCGATATAGACATTGATATGTTGAAGATGACATAAGGCNTTATGTCCTNCGGTATCAGGTCTATAATCTTCTGCGGGTCGGCATCGTTCCAGTTGTCTATNTGTACGAACCANGCCGGCTGGTTAACGTTGATTGGTCGGCGCAACGGTGCGTCGGCAAGCGCTACGGCGCTGCAAATCATTGTAAGTAGTAGTGTATATAAGTAACGCATAATATAAATGTATTTGTTTTCCTTGTTATGTATTGTTTGTCTCGTTATCGTTTTCCCGCGCTGTTGCCGGCGGTTTGCGGTGTTATCGCCTTGGGCTTTCCTCGCCAAAGAGGTACTGTCTGGTGTATCCCCCGAAGTCAACGATTATCTTCTCCAGCACTATGCCGGGGTCGTTGGGCGTGAATGTCAGCGTATGCGTGCCATCGTTGGCGTTGCCTGTCGGCAGTGTCACAGCCTTCTCCACTATGCGGCGCGCTATGGTCGGGTAATATACATTATATATATTCTCCGGGTTCTCGTTCAGGTCGCTGTTGAAGTTCACCGTTTTCGCCTCGCCACCGTCCATGGTCAGGGTGTATGTCATGCCCCCCTTGTTTTGGAAATCGAGTGTGGACTTGGTTATGACACGCACCGTTACGTCCTTCGGGGCGTTCTTCGGGGCTATGAACTTGTATGATATGCTTGCACCGTTTACGCTGCCTGTCTGCGGCATGAGGGTCATGGCGCTGAGTGTCCTGCCCATGTGTGGTATCAGAGTCCATTTCGCTCCCGTCCCGTCCGTCTTGCCGGCGTAGTGCTCCGCCTCCATGGCGATGTAGCCCTTGCCGCCGTCTGAGAACACATTCTTTACGTCATTGGCGCGTGTCAGCTTCGGAAGCATGTCCTTAGGGAACGAGTCGCTCCATGAGGTGTATCCTATGTGCTTCTGCGTCATCATGCCGTTCCATTTGCCTCCGGCTATGTCCTTGTTGTATTGTCGCATCAGCTCNCCGTCTCTCTTGAAGTACTTCTCGCAAAGGTCNGCCCAGTCGTTCATGGNGGCATCGCCCTTCTCNGCCATTGCCTTNTTNATAGCNTGTGCGTGGTACATACNGTGCAGGTTGGCCATCNGCTGTNCGGNGAACAGTATCAGCTCGAAATAGGCGTCACGCANCTCTGCCGGCATAATGGCATATTGCCTTAACGCCTCAGTCTCTAATTCGTTATACTCGTTTATCACCCTCTGCCAGTCGCCGGAGGCAAGGTCGTATGTCGTGGCGTCAAGCATCTCGGCGGTGCTGCGTCCGTTGAGCTTGCAGCACCTGTTGAGTATCTCAGCGGCTTCGTCGGCATATCTCTCGCCGAACTGCTGGGCGCAGAAAGCGCGCGTATGCTGTGTCAATGCCGACATGACGTTGTTCTCGTCGGGCATGAATTCTTTGGCCTTGGGGTTCCATGCCATGTCCATAAACAGCTGTATGGGGTATTCCATCGGTTTCAGGTCGCCGACGTTAAGTATCCACAGGCGGTCAATGCCATAGTCATAGGCCAGTGTCAGCTGCTCCCACATGTTCTGTGTGGGCGTTACGTTCAGCAGTTTCGAGTTGCGTGGGGCACCTACATAGTCCACGTGATAGTACAGACCCCATCCGCCTTTGCGCTTACGCTCCTTTTCTGTCGGCACCCTTCGCACGTTGCCCCAGTTGTCATCGCACAGCAACATGGTAACATCGTCAGGCACACGCATGCCGTCGTCGTAGTAGTCCATCACCTCCTTATATAAAGCCCACAGCTGCGGCACCTCCTTGGCGGGCTTGCCGTGTGCCTTGCTTATCAGTCTGCGCTGGTTTTCTACTACCTTCTCCAACAGTTTCACGTTGCGTTCCTCGCTCATGGCCATGTCGCCGTCGCCACGCATGCCTATCGTTATGATGTCCTCTGTGTGCTTGTTGCGCTCCACTCCGCCCAGCCAGAAACGGTCAAGGTTGGCTTTGTTGGTGGCATAGTCCCACTTTCCGCCGGCCTCCTGACGGCTCTTTATATCCTGAGGCTCACGGTTAGGGTCGTCGGAATGGCCGTGCCACTCTTTCTGTGAGCGGCTCATCGGCTCGTGGTGACTGGTGCCTATCATCACACCCATGTCGTCGGCGGTCTTTGAGTTCAGCGGGTCATCGGCATAGAAAGCCCAGCTCCACATGGCCGGCCAGATGTAGTTGCCTTTCAGGCGTAGCACAAGCTCAAACACTTTCTCGTAGAATTTGTGGCCGCCGTAGTCGGTGCCGAAAGTGTTCTTGACCCACGAGGTGAGGCATGGTGCCTCGTCGTTGAGGAATATACCACGGTAGCGCACGGCGGGCTCGCCGTCTGTGTAAACGCCTTTGCTCACATATACGTTGTCATGAGACGCTACGGGCACATCCATCCAGTAGTACCACGGCGATACGCCAAGCTGTCGGCTCAGCTCATAGATGCCGTAGATGGTGCCGCGGCGGTCGCTGCCTATGATATACAGGACGTCGCCGTGGGTGGTTATGATATATTTCTCGGTCTTGCCGCGGAGCTGTTTTTCGTCTATCACTCCTTGTTTTATGGCCTTGCGGGCCGCCTCGCTGCCCAGTGTACCCGCCATTATGCGGCAACCGCTGTGTTGCGGGCTTNCCGTCGCNGTGGCGNGGCAAGCCTGNTTGATGTCGNTTGCGANNTTTTGTGCGGCGAGTCTCACGCCGATGTTGTCGTCATCGCCCACACAGATGGTGAAAGTCTCGTTGGCCGAGCATAGTTTCATGTCGCCGCGGTCAAAGGAAATGAACTTGTCGGCGGCAACAATATTTAACGCTCCGGTCAGCGCCATGAGGATGATTGCGATTACTCGATTAGGTTTTCTCATTGTTGTTCGGTTAATGTGTTTTTAAGTCTTTCATGTGCAAAGTTACATATTTTGTTTTTATCGCACTTGTTTATTTGTTACAAACGCTTTCGCTAATGTAACATAAACAACCGTTGAAATGGCATTTTTCAAGAAAAACACTGCAATTCCGGACGTGAAAACGTTTTTTATGTGACAAATTCCCGAACCTTTCCGCAAAGGTAATAAAAATTAATTAATAAGCAAAATATGAGAGTGTAATAACAATTTTCTAAGGGATATTAACCTTGTGGGCTATTTTTGATGTTGTATATTATGGCGTATCTCATTGCGACAGCACTCGCCTTCATCTGCAATGATTTTGCAATTAGTTGTATATTATGGTGTATCTCATTGTGACAGCACTCGGCAGGAAACAAAGCCTTCAGTTCTCCGGGTTGTGTGTTATGGTGTATCTCATTGCGGCTGCCCCTTTGTTGTCCTTGTGTGACATTATTATCTCATTGCGGCGCACCCTGAAAGGGTGCAATATCCAAGCCCGGGGTTTCAACCCCGGGAATAGAATATCCCAATCCCTCAAAGAGTATTTCGCCCTGAAGGGGCGGGACAAGGGTCGCTATACATCCATATCGAATTTACGTACAAGTGCAATCATTCAATCGGTGTCGCGCTTTTATGTCAAACGGGCTTTCCTAATCGCATTGCCTTTACATTCTAAAAGCAATGCGATTGGGAAGTGAATGCTACCTGATTATATTGTAAAGGCACTGCGATTGCAATGCGCTACGTTTTGGCTTGCTCCTTGTGTAATGTGATTTCAATGAGAGGACTCGCGCTTGCATCTGTAAGAGCAAAAAAATAAGAGAGGCATACCCCTTGCGGGTACACCTCTCTCGGATGATGTTATGAAAAGAATTTTATTTATTCTGCAATGAACTTAGACACTGTGGTTACACCGTTAGCGTATGTAGCGATCTTGATGCTTACACCCTTAGGCTGTGCCACCATCTTACCGCTGAGGTCATAGTAGCGTACGCTTACAGGCTCACCGGCAGGAATCTCTACGTTGTTAACAGCTGTGTACTCCTCTTCGAGCTTCTTGGCTGCGGCAGCATAGTCGAAGTTAGGATCCTTGTCTGTGATAACGAGTGTAGCGTTGTCTACGTTACCGAAGCCACCGGCGATGGTCATGTGAGCACCGAGGGTGATAGTACCGAGAGACTCGCCTTCCTCATATACAGGTGTTACCTCTGTGAACTCCTTGAGGTTAGCCTCTTTGTTGTTGTCACGTGTGTACTCACCGTCCTGACCTTCGTACACGAGCTGCTCGTCACCGCAGTAAGCGTAGCATCCGTGTGGCTCACCGCCGTCCTCACCGATCTTGATAGATACGGAATACTTGAATACAGGGAGCTGTCCGATCATCTGCTTAACGTCATACTCTGAGTTACCCCATCCGGTCTTAACGGCACAGTTCTCGATAGGCTTAACGTCTGTTGGGTATGGGCCGTCCCATGCTGTTGTGAAGATAGATGTGATAGTACCCTGAGCAACATCAATTGTCCAACCCGGATAGTCTGTAGCCTTGGCGCTAACGTTGCCGTTAACAACCTGAGCTGTGCAGTAGAACTTCGGATTCTGTATCAGGAATGAAGCCTCGATTGGGCTATATACTTCCTCCATGATGTCCTCATCAAGCACGTTGAACGGATCCTGACCGCTTGCAACCATGTTATAAAGGTTTGCGGCGTAAAGCATCTTCAGCTTGGAAACAAGCTCCTGATCATCGTCCAGAGCCTTGCCTGCAGCAAGAACAACATTGTTGCTCTCCATGTCAGGATCGAGTGCTACTATTGCGGCGGCAAGCTTTGTAACCTGCTCTGTGAGCAAAGGTACACAAGTCTCTACCATGTTGCTGAGCAGAGTACCGTTGTTACCCATCTCTGCAACTGCGGCAGCGAGCTCATCATCGCTCAGTGCAATATAATCAACGTCCTTGTAGGTGTTGTAAGCAGCCTCTACGATCGGGAACTGCTCAAGTTTCTCGTACATAGTACCTCTTGCTGCCTCAAGACCGTCAACAAGACCCTGGAGGCTTGTTGGGTAAGCGTCAATGTTAGAGCGGCGCTTCTTAGACTGCTTAACGAGGTTATCCAGATTTGCGAATGCCTCGTCATACTCTGCAACAGAGTGGAAGTCCGGATCGGTGTAGTCCTCTATAGTCTTTGCGAGTGCGTCGCGTGTTGCGCCTCTGTACTCTTCCTTAGCGTTAGCCTCTTCGAGTTCTTCCTTGGCAGGCTCCAATGCCTTGTTCATCAACAGGGCATACTGAACAGCAAGTGAAGATGTTGTCTCAATGCTTAAATTACCTACAACGGCCTCGCCTTCGCCTTCACCGCCTGCTGTGAACTTAAGTATGTACTTGCCATCGGCAGGTGCGTTCCAGAAGAACTGTACCTTCTTGGCCTCGTCAGCAGAGCTGTTGCCGGAGTCAGCTGTTCCATCAACGTTGTCAACACGTGTGTAAACAGGAGTTCCGGTGATACCGTCTGCCTGGNTATATACGTCCAGTGTGATATTGTAAACGTTAGCAGGGTTCTTCCAACCGAGGATGTAATAGGTTACGTTATACTTACNTGCCTTAACGTCCAGNGTCTGCTCTGGAGTTGTTGTGCCCTCTTCTGTAAGAACTTCGCCACCGTGATCGGTCTGTACGAGATACTCACCGTAAGTAGCATAGCAACCGCCACCGAGATAGATACCGGCACCGTTCAGGCCCTTGTTGCCAAGAGTCTTGACACGTGGGCCACCGCCTCCGNTCCAGTCGTTACCTCCCCATNAGCAGTTAGCACCCGNATCACGCATTCTTCCGTCAGCACGGTAAACCTTCCAGCCTGTGCCATGTGCAGGAGCGCAGTCGTTGCCAGCTGCAGCGAAGTCGCCCTTAGCGATAATCTCTGTCTCAGTCTTGTCGCCTTCTGTCTCATAGTAAGAGTAAAGCTCGAAGCCTGCTGCAAGAAGCTCGTTAGAACCTTCTCCCAACTCGATAGAGTATGTATATTCACCACCGTCAGACTCGAACTTGAACGCGTCAATCTGGAATTTACCTGTCTTATCTTTCTGAAGTGATGTGGATACAGAAATATTCTCAGAGAGCACCTCCTCGCCATTAGCGTTCTTGAGTGTCATCTTGAATATACCTGTTGTACCCCAGCCGGCGGTAAACGCACGGAGTTCCATCTTGCCTGCAGGTATTGTTATAGGATCAGATGTAAGAACTGCCTTACCGTCCCAGTCGCGCATATAAACAGCTGACTGGACATTAGAGTTGTTGTAAATGAAGCCACGTGAACCTGAGCCTCCGTTGTGAATTTCATCTTTAACTGTCAGAGTCCAGCCTGTCGGGATACCGCCATCGCTTTCAAGTTGTGTCTTGTGGTCAGCCTCAAAGTTATATACTGTCTCTGAAACCTTTACCTTACCAACCTCGAAGCTTGTTGCGAAAGCACCCGGAGCCTCAGTGTATTTGTCTGATACTATGCCTGAAAGTGAAACGGCGTATGCTCCTTTGCCGAATGTCTCACCGTTAGCACGCTTGAAAGTGAGAGACTTAGTGCCTTCCTCGCCTGCCTCTGTCACAAGCTCCATCTGCTCGCTGCCATTGACAATACATACCAAAGGCTCACCGTCCACGTTGGTTGTGAGTACCGGTTTGTCGAATGTGAATGTGATCTCAGAGATTGTATTCTCGTCAAGACGGAAAGAACCGTCTGCCGGTGTAGCCTCTACCAATACAGGCTCTGTGTAAGCCCATGAGTATATCTCTTCAAGACCGTCCTGGAACTCTGCTGCTTCGCCTGCGAAGTCAAATGCAGCACCCTCCGGTGACATGTTGCCGGTGTACTGTATCTGATATGTAGCGTCCTCAGGGTTCTTGAATGCCACCTCAATCTCGCTGTCGTTTTCCACTCCCTCTGCGAGGAAGATGTAAAGGTAACCGTCGCTGTGCAGCTCTATGCAGTCAACCTCGGCGTCAGCTCCGTTGAGTTTTACTGTAGCACAGTCCTGTGGCATCTGTACGATACCGATAGGGCTTGCCTTTGCCATTGAGGCAATGTTGGTCGCATAACCGAAGTCTACCTTAATAACATCGCCTGAATAGTACACGCCTGCGATAGGACTCTCGCTGAGATTAACCTCGTCAAGGTAGTAAGCGCCGGGGTTAAAGACATTGAATGTCGCGAAGAATGTGTCTGCGAGCGGTTCTTTGTCAGGGTTCTTCTCTGCGTAAGTGTCCTTCTGCAGCTGTGCGCTTGCAAAGTAGAACATCTTAGTGTACTTCTCGTAGTTCTCAGGGTTGAAGTAAGAGATCTCGTAACGGAACTCGTTGCCTTTAGCGTCGAGTAGTGGAATGTCAGCGTTCTCGCCGCCCTGCATCAGGGCAACGTTCATCTTGCTCTTGCTTTCCGTTGTTCCGTCTGACCATGTGTTGGAGCCTTTGAAGCGCCATGTCAGGCGGTAGCTCTTGCCTTCCTCCAACGGCAGGTTGCGGAACTTAACGGCGCGATCCCACCAGTTTCCCTCTTCGAAGGAGTTAAAGAACTCGAGGCATCCTGGACCGGCAAAGGCCTCCTCCGCGTTGATGGTAAACTCATCACCCTCTTTCTGGTTGATGAACTCATACCATGCGACATCAGTAGGTTGCTTTGTCTGCGCAGCATCGAAACCCTCGTGGAATACTGATGTCTGTGCCTGAAGGCTAACGCCGCAGGCTAACATCATTCCCAGATTAAGTAATCGTTTTGCTTTCATACTGAAATTTGGTTTTAGTGAATAAATGAAGTTTGCTATTATTTCGTTCTTGCAATGAAATTGTATAGGTTTTCGGTTGCAAAGATATTAATAATGTAATTAAACGACTTTTGATTTTGTTTCCAAAGCTTTCGCTGATGTAACAAAATGGCGAAAAAACCGCATTTTTATACGCTGTCGAATGTATTTGGTATAAAAAAGAAAGAAAATCTGCCAAGAAATGTGTTCCTTTGCATTGTTTTAAGAAAGTTAATGTTAGTAGTTAGTATTAGTTAGTAGTAATTGCCGTAAAAAGGCAGCTAAGATTAGCAAACATCCGACAGAAGGTTGAACAAAAGCGTTTGGAGACCGTTGGATGTTTTGCTAATTTTTTTATGTACTGCTNGCTGATGTGCGCATGCNCNGGCAGCTTTAGCTACACATNNCCCGGAATGTCCGGTGTCGAACTTTATAAAAAGAAACCTTAAATATGATAATGCGGNAATATGACAACAGACGGTNTNTCTTTCGACCACCCTTTGCAAGGGGTGTTGCCGCTGTGCGTTTGTTTGTCATGGCGTTTTTTCTTTTGCCTGTTGTCGCTCCCGTCGCCGCGCAACGGCTTACCTTTGACGGCGACTGGCGGTTCCGTTTGTGCAGGGATACCGCCGATGTCGGCGCATGCCTGCGCTCGCTTGGCATAGCCGAAAATCCGTCGGCTTACACACAGAACAGCTCTATTATAAATAAGGTGACGGACGATACCGAGCCGGAACAGGCGCAAGCAGCCTCTGATAATGAGGCGGAGCATGCCGTCGTGCATGTTGATGCTAATCGGAATGTCGCCTCCTCACGGTCTGTTGACGGCTTCACCGCTGTCACAGTTCCACACGATTGGAGCATAGAGTTACCTTTTGTTCCCTCTGTCGGCGGCTCCGCAGGCTATCTTCCCGGCGGCCAGGGCATATATGTAAAGGACTTTACGTTGCCGAAGTCCTTTGCCTCTCGTAATAAGAAATACCTGTTGCAGTTCGACGGCGTGTATCATCGTGCCACGGTGTGGGTCAACGGCCATAATCTCGGCCATCATGTCTATGGCTATACCGGTTTTGAGTACGATGTTACCCCTTATCTGTNATCTNNCGGNCAGAACCGTATCGTGGTGCATGTCANCCGTGAGGNGCAGTCAAGNTGGTACACCGGCTCCGGTATCTACCGCCATGTGTGGCTCAATGTCGTCAANCCTACCCNCATAAAGACCAACGGCGTGTGTGTCAGCGCAACGTTGTCGCCCGACGGTTCTGCCACGGTCAGAGCCACTGCCGAGGCTGTCGTTGCCCCTTCAGATTCAGAGCACCGTTTCACCTTTACCTATACATTATTATATAATGACGGACAGAAGACCCGCCGGCAGCCTCTTTCCGCCGGCGGCACGCTGACAATCTCCCGCCCGCGGCTGTGGTCGCTGTCCGACCCCTACCGCTATGTTCTGCGCACGCAGCTGAAAGACTCCCGCGGCAGGGTGGTGGATCAGAACGATACCTATTTCGGCATACGTGAGGCGCGTTTCGATGCCGACAAAGGCTTTTTCCTTAATGGCGAGAATATCAAGCTCAAAGGCATGTGCCTGCATCAGGATATGGGCAGCCTTGGGGTGGCCGTGCCGGATCAGGCCTGGGAAAGACGGCTCCGTACCCTAAAAGATATAGGGTGCAACGCAATACGATGCTCGCATAACCCGCCCTCGCCGGAGTTCCTCACCATCTGCGATACGCTCGGACTGTTGGTGATAGACGAGGCGTTTGACAAATGGAAGTCGGGCTATTACGCCCCCTTCTTCGACTCCTGCGCCCGTCAGGACATCACCGATATGGTGCTGCGTGACCGCAACCACCCCTCTGTCATAGTGTGGAGTATCGGCAACGAGGTGCAGGAGGCGTGGGACAAAGGCGACGAAGGAGTGCAAAGAGCCCGCATGCTGCATGACCTTGTAAAATCATTGGACCCCACACGCCCCACGATGGTGGCCTGTCAGCAAGGCTTTCAAGACAAGTTCGGCGATGTCACCGACCTTGTCGGCTACAACTACCTTGAGCCACGTATGATAGCCGACCACAAAAGGCACCCTCATCGCAAGATGCTCGTGACGGAGGCGTTTGTATATTATTCCGGGCTACGGGAGGACATAGTGCGCGATTTCGTTGAGCGCAACCCGTGGCATTTTGTGGAAGACAACGATTTCATAGCCGGCTCGTTCGTCTGGGCCGGTGTCGACTACCTCGGAGAGTCATCTCCGTGGCCCGCCAAGGGGTGGTGTTCATGTCCGTTTGACATGACCCTGAAAGAGCGTCCGCAGGCCGCTTTCTATCATCCCGCATGGCAGCCGGAGCGTGATTACCTCAAACTGATGGTCAGGGACAACTGCCTTGACCAGGCTATGGGCACCGACCACTGGCAGTATCCGCCCATGGCCGACACGTGGGACTTGCCCTATCAGGACTCACGCTGTGTGGAGGTAAGATGCTATACCACCTGCGACTCGGTGCAGTTCTTCTTCCCCATGTGGAGTAACCCGCGGCTACCGCTGAAACATCGTGTCACGTCCCGCTACCCCGACCGCTGCATTACGGTGCAGCTGCCTTACAGACAGGGCAAGATTCTGGCCGTGGGATATAAGGACGGGCGTCCCGTGTTGCGTGACTCGCTTGAGAATCATGGACCCGTGGCGGCCGTAAGNCTCGATNCNGACAATCTCACCCTGAAGGCCTTGCAGTCCGACATGACTGCCACGGCGGCTTCCGGCCCGCAGCTGGCGCACATAAGACTGACGCTGACCGACAGCCTTGGGCGTGTGCAGCAGATGCAACCCCGCCGCTTCTCTGTCAGCACCGAGGGGCCGATACGCCTGCTTGGTGTCGAGACGGGAGACATGCGTCGCCATGACTCATGGCGTACCACAAGCCTGCCGACCTATTTCGGCGAGGGGTTCATACGCCTGCAGTCCACCCGACAGACCGGCACGGCGCGGGTAATAATAAACGTTGAGGGCTTTGGCACGCCTTTTGTCCAAGAAATTAGAATAACCGAATGAANACANTNCNATTATATCTATTCCTAAGCCTGACGCCGTTGGCAGTCGCAGGAGCGGCTGCCGACGGTCACGGGCTGTGGCTGCACGACAGCGACACGGTGGCGACCGGTGCCGGATGCGGCAGCCCCTATACCCTTCGTTTGCTTAATCACTGGGACAATCCCGACGGCACTGTGGAGCGAGGCTATGCCGGCCGCAGTATCTTCTGGCGTCCCGACGGTGTCGCCGACCTCGAACTGGTGCGTGAATACGGGCGTGCCAATGCCTCGATAGGTATCAACGGCACGGTGTTGAACAATGTCAACGCCAAGCCCGCAATGCTCTCTGCCGCCAAACTGCGTGAGACGCGCCGCATAGCCGATGCGTTGCGCCCCTACGGCATACGGGTGTATCTGGCGGTCAACTTCGCCTCTCCCAAGGCTTTGGGCGGATTACCCACGGCCGACCCTCTCGACAAGCGTGTGGTGGCATGGTGGCGTAAGACGGTCAAGGCCATCTACAGGCAGATACCCGATTTCGGCGGCTTCCTCGTCAAGGCCAATTCCGAGGGCGAACCCGGCCCGATGGACTACGGGCGCACCCATGTGGACGGCGCCAACATGCTGGCCGACGCGCTACGCCCCTACGGTGGCATTGTCATGTGGCGTGCCTTTGTGTATAATGCCGGCGGCGGCGACCGTGCCCGCATGGTTTTGAGCGCGGCGCGAATGTA
>WFLX010012108.1_pt1 | contig 14437 bp, 7 predicted proteins | sample 4967041 | NCBI WGS metagenome assembly WFLX01 (sample SAMN12857096, study PRJNA449069) | gut metagenome | isolation source: stool from male and female vole | host: Microtus ochrogaster | place: USA:Florida | collected 2017
AATTTTTCAAAGCAGTTGCTAATGCTACATGGGTCCTTGTATAAGACCCACTCAATGATGTGGGCATCCCCGCAAACATGAATTGCACCTGATTTGTGCGGTTGTCGGTAAGATTGCTTGTGAGCACAACTTTGAGTCCGCGTATCGGCTCCAATGTAAGCTCAAAGTTAAACTCCTTACCCTGGTTCCATATTGCAGGCGAGGTCATTTCATTGGAGGTGAGAAGCCAACCTCGGTCGAGAGCCTTATTCACATACGACTCATCGTAGAAACCGAATGCAAAATCAAGACCCGGAGTGAGCGGTCCATACTTATTACTTTGTCCGAATATGTCACCTACATTCGGTGCAAACTGTGGCAGATTAAGTGAGTGGGAACTACGCCAACGGAATGATAAACTACGCGGCATCATCAGGAAGCGCAAGGCATACTCTGCTCCCTCCTTCCATACCGTTTTCTTAGGTTCAGTCTTATCTTCGCGTACCACGAGCTTTATGCTACCCTTCCCTCGGTTGAGAATCTCAATCGAGTTTTCATCTATTACCTTTGTCTCAAGCTTAAATGGCTGACCCGATTTTGTGGCATTTATCTTTACCTTCTTGGTTTTCAGATTATGTTTCACAATCGTAGTGGTGTCTTCCGCCAAAGCTATCGACCGCTCGAATTTCTTTGCCTGATTACTTCTCTTATTTTTGTTGGCAGCATTGTTGGCAGACCCTCGTCCTGTGGTCTTGCCGAACCGCTTGTTTATCTGCTGGAGATATTTCGATTTGTTGTATAGAGTCTCAAAATTGAGTCGTGCATCCGCATTCCAAATAGTCTGATTCTGGATTGAATTACCCAGATACAGATCATCAACCGTAGCACCCTTATCCCATCTATAGGTAGAGGTGTAGGTGACATTACCCGTAAGATAGTCAAGAACGGGTATTTTGCTAAACGGTGCCTTATAACTGCCGGTGAAAGTCTGGTTATAATTCCACGGCGTACCGAGTCCCTTTATCGATGACCAAACGGTGTCGCGCCAATCACGATACTTATCAGGGAACAAACGCTTATTGACCGCGCCGATTGTCTCCTCTATCCTGGCAGTGGTATTGCTGGAGAAAGAGAGACTAAGCGACTGGATAATGTTCCAAGTGAGGTTAAGCTGACGATCCCAAAGGAAGTTCTTGCTCACCTGCACCGGAAGCTGGAAATCCACATCCACCTGACTGCGTGTCTGCTCCTCATAATAGTAGCGCGATATATTAGTGTAGAAGGTCAACGTGTTAAACATCCAATTGACTCCCCAATCCTTGAAATACTTAGCGGTCTTGCTTTTACCCTTTAACGACTTGAAGGGTTTCCACGGCTTGACATAGGGACTATAAGAATACTGGAACGATCCGCGATAGTCGTTGGTGTTCTGGTATTCCGTGGTTGGGTCTACATTCTTCTGCTTATTGAAGGAGAATGACAACTGGAAGTTGGCAGGGTCCCACGGCATAGGATTCTTGCTCTGCACATTAAACTTCAAATTGGAGATAGAGAAGCTCTCCACGCTCTTCGTGGTGAGCGCGAAGCTCTTGATTGAATCTTTCTCGTGCTTGGTCGTGGCAGCCTTGAGGGCATCCTTAAGAAGAATGTCCTGATCGAGGGGATTATANTTNGGAGTGGTCTTCTCCGTAGATTTCGAATANTAGATTGGAGCNTTCAGCTTCGCAGCGCGTGGAATGACCTTACCAATGTCACCCTGCACGGCAAAGTTATATTGCTCGTANTCNTCAAGACGGCGTTGCGACAAACCCTGGTCAACGCCACCGAATCCGGCAGTCTCCTTATGTGCTCCGAAATTCACCATTGCCACATCACTCAATGTGAGGTTTGCGCTGACATTGGCAGCCCAACCACCCTCCTCGTTGAAGTCGGTGACACGAAGCTCATTTACCCATATCGTACCATCTTTAACGGTGTTCGACTTGTTGCGGATACCTATAAGCATAACCCTGACATCGCTCAGACTCGGATTGCCAAGCACACTGATTGTATTGTGGTCATTGTCGGGGTCACGCATTGAGTAGACGATATTGTAACCCACACCCTCCACGTTTGCACTTCGGTCGTGGTTACGCATAGTCTTCAACTTAGTAAAGGAATCGAAGGCTACGTCAAGGAAGTTTGATTTAGGCCACACCGTCTGACGGTCTGCCATATTCATATTGTTGTAGCTTCCGCTTGGNGGCGGAGGAGTCAGNTCAAGGGGTATCTCATACTCATAATAGTTGTTCTTTACATCTGAACCCACACGGAGNAAGAGAGCCAAGTCACCATTTTTCAGATTGGTCTTATCGTCAATCGGNGCCTCNGCGTGTACCCACATCTGCAATCTGCGATAGATGCGGAGGTCAAGCTGGGTGTTCTTATATGCACCGCGACCGTCGCCGGGCTGAAGTCCGGTGACTTTCATAGATAGCGACTGCTCGTTGAGTTGGGTAGCCTGCATCTGACCCGGATCTTGGATACGGGTTACATCGGGAGGGAGCACATAGTTCACCGGCTTCTGACCGGAGTTCTCCTCGATGTTGACAATTGACATATCAAGTTCACCCTCCGCAGGTGAATCGTTACGGCTATTGAGGTTAAACTTATAATCGCGCCACTCCCCTCTCACAAGTTCAAGCGAGCCGAAACGGAGGTGAGTAGTCTCCTTAAATCCGGTCATGAATATACGCGCAAAACGTATTGTGGAGAAGTCGGCAATTCCACCCACCACCTTGTCAGGCTGGCTCAAAGGTATCTTAAACTGATACCATACNCTACGACCTGTNCCCTCACGNGTAGGNACNATGGTNTCACGCATATCGGTGATGTAGTTCTTACCTACTTGAAGGTCTTCGGGCCTTATAGAAACCTTATACTCAAAATACCTCTCATATTCGTTGAGTGTGTTGTCTTGGTTGATATCCTCAACATCAGGCACACTGCGCGACGACTGGTAAAGGGGATTCGGACTTTGGTCGGGTGAAAGTGAATTACCCTCCACACCGTTGTAATGCTTATAGCGGTCGAGGATGGAAGCCCTTACATTGTCGTAGTAGTCGCTCCGATAAAAATGGTAGTTATCTCCGGCGGGGTCGTTCATCGGAGAGAATGGCACCTCCTGCATCTCGGCGATTGTCGCGTCGGGAAGACGGCTCCTGAGCTTATTGAGGTAATCTGANTATGAACTGAAATCATACTCATCNGCATTAGGAAGACCNTCNAGACCNACGTCCTGCTTCGGNCGCGCATCAGGAGCNTTCTCGAAAGCATAGGTCAGAGAGTTCTGTGTAGAGACACGTCCCCAGTTGGTCGTAGTCATAAACGACTCGTTACCGTCAATAGGTATACCGTTCTCATAGCTCTTCATACCGTCTTTAAGAATATCCTCACTTATCTCACCGAAGTTGAAGTAGAGGTCGCCACCTTCAAGATTGGGATTCTCATCGTCGAGGAAGGGGTCGAGGAGCCAGAACTGAAGATACTCCACATTGGAGTTCTCAAAGTTCGTGTTGTCCATCTTCCTCATGATGCCGCCCCATCTCCTTTCGGGGAAAAGGAGATTACCCTTATCGTCTATATTCTCGGCATCTAAGTTATAAGGTCCTCTCTCCTTCGGGTAGAAAGACAGGTTGAGGGTCTGGATATAATTGGCTTCGCCATAGTTTATCTCACGACCGGGATAGATTTCCCTTACCTGCACCTCCCTCACGTAAGGATTGGAGAGCTGCTTGAGGTCATTACGCAGATAGCCCGGAAGCATCGATGAGTTTTTCTGAGTCCACATCCTGTCGATATAGTTCCAGGCAAGCAATGCCCTGTTCTTTCCATAGTCTACATTGTCTGACAANGCNGCCTCAGGGAAAAGAGCATCCTTCCNCGATTCCTGCGGAGTNGANGNGAGGAACCAGGAATAGGGTATTACGNNGNTCCATACCAGTACTGNGTNCTTTCNAANTCATCTATATAAGANGANCNNTTCGTAGTACCNGTCTTCTGCTTCTGGGGTAGCAACTTCGCAAANTCGGCACTCAGTCTGAGTGTAGAGGGAGCAGTNGCATTGATAGTGGGCACCTTGTTCAAAAGGTTGGTGAGCCACATGAAATCCTTGTTGTAGCTGAGATTCACACCCAGCATGGTATTATTGATCACCTCATCGCCTATATTCACCTTCTCCGTGAGTGCCCGCTCAGAGAAATTCAAAATCGTACCACCCAACGTGAAGTCTTTATTAAAACGGTATTGCGCATCAAGTCCGACGAGGGTCTTACGCTGCATACTGAACATCGACTGGTTTTCCAAAGTGACACTCACGTTGGTACCGGAGTCAATGATGCTCTGGTTAGTGATGGTGACAATACCCATACTGTAATCCACGGTATAGTCACTGTTCTCGGTAAGGGTCACACCACCAGCCATCACCACAACCGATCCACGAGGGACGTTCATGGCGTTGAGGCGAATCTGAGCGCCGTTTGATGCCTGATACTCACCTTGCAGCGANAATTTATTCTTATCGGCAAACTGGCGCGCCACTACCAAAGTAGAATCGTATAGCTCTTTATATACATATTTCTCAGCCAAAGCGGGGTTGCCTATCTTCTTCTCAAGGTTCCTACCGAAAGGTTCCGCCACGGGGAAAATAATCTTACCATTGTTTGGCTGAACAGTATACCCCTCCACATAGTCAAAGAAACCGTCAGGATTAGATTCCTGGTTGGAGTCGATACGGTCGAGGTTCATCACCTGGAGCAGAGGCTTATTGGAGATTTCTCCTACGGGGAGGTAATTAATCTCAGTACCGGTTGTGTCGCTCAGATACTTGATATTAAGTTTGAAATTCTTCTTCTGCAACTGGTAGGCACCAAGTGAATAGACATTTTTCATCATCAGCTTCCACATAGGAAGGTGGGGAGAGATGGTAGTGCCTCGCAGCATCTTCANATAAAGGGCATCGGTAGTGGTGGTGACATCGCTGGANAATTCACCCACTTGATANACCTTACCCTGATAGGTGTACTCATAAGCCACACCAAGCACCTCATCGGTAGAGAGAGCCGATTTAAGGGAGATATAGCCCAAGGTGGAATTGAGGGTATACTCACTCGATTTCAGGAGTCTCGCACTCTCCACCTTCTCATAGTCGCGTCCTCCCGTAATGCCATAAGCCGACAATGGCTCAAGCACCTGCGTCACCTGATTGATGTTACGCGCATCGGGATAGTCATTCTTAATTACCTCAAGGAGATTGTTGCTCTGGTTCGACGGATTNTTAAAGGCGGTGTTGCGAACCCAATAGTTNTTGGCAAGGCGCGAGTTCTCACCAATATCCATAAAACCTACGAANTTTCGGCTCTCGTCGTAATTACCGTTCTTATTAGTGATCCACACTTCGATACGAGTAATGGTTATACCCGACGATACGTGGGGCAATTTNGANGCAAACTGNTCGTAGTTGTCGTAGAAATATTGTGCGAGGAAGAAGTGGCGGTTGGCATCATAGTCATCCGCCTTTATTGAGAACTGGGTAGTCTGCACGCCACCCTGCGTGTTGACTGTTCTCGATTCACTGTTTTGCTGGCTGACAAGGCCGGTAAGAGTTAGCTTGCCAAACTGAAGTTTCGACTTTATACCGAACAGAGCCGTACCACCCTTGATAAGGCTTGAACCCGTGGTCATACTCACGTTGCCCGCCTCAATATTCTTGATTATCTCATCCTCCTTTCCCTCATAATTGAGTTTGAGGTTTTTGGAATCGAAATCGAAGGTAGCATCGGTGTTGTAGCTCATATTAAACTTCAACTTGTCGCCCACGGAAGCCGCGACAGTTGCCTGAATCTTCTGATCGAAGTTGAAGAAGGTCTTTCTGCGTGAACGCAAGGAAAGAGCCGGATTATCGGTCTTATTGCTCTTGATGCCCATCGAGAGCTGGATAGAGCCTTGTGTAGTGAGACGCACACCGCCGGGACCAAACACCTTTTCCAACGGACCGAGNGCAAAATTCATNTCAAGGATATTGAANGGCTGCTTATCCTTATTCTCAAACCCTTCAGCATTCTTCTGCTGGAAATGGGCAAACATTTCGCGTCTCGTGGCAATTTTATTATACTCCTCCGGAGTCATCATATACGGCACCGTCAGCACACGGTCACCTAAATACGTACACATGACGTATAATCCCGTCACAGGATCATAAACAAGCTCAGTGCGTACATTAGAGGGAGTGGTGAGGTCAGCAGCATATTCACGGTTGGCATACTCGTCGAACGACTGTGGAAAAGTGGGAGCCACGGGCGACGGAAGCACCACACTGTCAGGGATGTGTGTGCCGTCTAAATACTCTGTAGGGGGCGGTGGTGGAGGAAGCTCCGATTTACGATACTGACCCAACGACACAACAGAGGCTACCAATACAAGAAGGGGTATCGGTAGCCGTTTAAGAATATGTCTCAGTGTCTTAGGTCCTTGAAAAGTCATCAGAGCATTTTGAGTGCCTGCTTTATCGCTTTCTCCGTGCTCAGCGTCGGCTCTGCTGCAAAAATCTTCTTAAGAACTTTCTGACTTTGTTGAGCCGTGAAGCCAAGCATAACAAGCGCAGCCATAGAATCATCATATGCCTCTCCGGCCACAGGTACACTTGAAGATAACGCAACTGCCTCAGTTTTTATTTTATCTTTCAGGTCTACAATGATGCGCTGGGCAGTCTTGCCACCNATACCCTTTACAGCTTTCAANGCAGAATCCTGTCCGGAAGCAATTGCAGTCTCAAGCTGATCGGCAGTAAGCGACGAAAGGATAAGACGTGCCGTATTCGGACCGACCCCGCTGACTCCGATAAGGAGACGGAAAAGTTCGCGGCTTCGTTTGGTGAGGAANCCGTATAAAAGATGTGCATCCTCCCTAATAGCTTCGTGTACGAATAATTTCACCTTATCCTTACCCAAAGCTCCATTAAGCTCGGCATAATCAATGAGGGTAATATTTATCTCATAGCCTACNCCCCCACAATCTACCACTGCTGATGTCGGCATAAGCTCGGCCAAAGGACCGCTGATATAGTCTATCATTTTGAATTCTGAATTAACGTGTTCTTATAAAGAACGCATAATCTCTTATAATATTCATATTCGAGGTCGATATATGTCATTCTCCTCTCATTAAGAGCCGCCAATTCCACGTAATAGTCAGTCACTGTCATATTACCAAGTTCCACCGACTTATTGAGCAGCCTTTCGGTTTCGTCTATAAGTTTGACATCATAAAGCCCCATCGACTTGCTGATGATAGCTAAATCCTTGCGTGTGGCATCTGCCTCAGCTGCCACTTTCAATCTCGTGTTCTCCATNTCNACCTCCGCAGCAGCTTTTCTCGCTTTCGCTGCCTTCACCTTAGAAGATGTGGTGAACAACGGGAACGAAGCACCCACCACAAAGCCGTTGCTTGCCTCGTCAAGCTCTGTGTTACGTCGGTAGCCCAACGTCAGTTTCGGCACCCAGCTCTGTTTCGCAACACTCTCCTCCCCTCTCAGGCTCTCGACCTCCGAGGCGGCTGCCTTCACCTCGGCATCATTGTCAAGCGATAGCCGATCGGCTTCGGTGAGAGTCCACAGAGGATAAGCAATAGCTTCACACGAATAATCTTCGTAACCGTTAAGATTATTAATTGTAGTTTTCACCGCTGCAATCTCCGATTCATTGGCAAGCAGCTCTCTTTTCAGATCCATCACCTGAATCTTTATTCTATTAAGCTCAATGGAGGTGGCATCGCCGGCATTAAACTTCTTCTCAAACGACTGGNATAACTTTTCCGCATCTGTCAATTGAGCTTCTAAAGCCTTCTTTACGCGCACNAGCCTAACAAGGTCAATATAAGATTCCGTGGTTTGCAAAAGTATATCGCGGCAATCAAGTTGATACTTCTGCTCCAAAGCTTCCATTTGCTTCTTTCCGGCTTTGCTTCTCGCCGAAAACAGTGTGGGGAAATCCAATTCTTGCGACACTATAAGCTCTGAACTGGCTACTCCCGCCGCTCCTTTTTGGAAGAAGGGAGAGTATTCTATATTTGTGGCGTCAAGTGTATTCTGTTCCTTCAGTTCATAACCGGCAGCTTTCATCTGTTCACGCTCACTTTTGAGTTCAAGGTTACGTCGCTCCACAGATTCCAACAGCTCGCGTAACTCGTCGGCTCTGACAATTGTCGGCCCGAGAAGGAGGAGCAATGATATTATTATTTTCTTCATTCCTTAATTAAATCATAAAATCTTATTTTTACCCGAATTCTCCATCCATTTGGTCTAAACCCATCCTCAAAAATACATTACCGTTAGACATAAAAAACAATAGCGATGATCCTATGAATCGCGGCTTAGTTTTTAGCTTTACGGTGCATCCAGCTATACATTATAGGTATAAGGAAAGCATTGAGGAATGTGGAGGATAGAAGGCCACCCAAAATCACCTGTGCCATCGGGCTTTGAATCTCATTGCCCGGCAACTCCCCTTTCACAGCAAGGGGAATCAATGCTAAAGCCGAGGTCAGCGCAGTCATAAGTATCGGGTTGAGTCGATCGAGCGACCCCCTCAAAACACTCTCCCTGATGCTCAATTTCATATCATTGTGCAAAAGGTTGTAGCGCGTTATAAGCAGCATACCGTTGCGCGTGGCAATACCAAAGAGGGATATGAAGCCGATTATGGCAGGTATGCTCACCTCCCCTGAAGTAAGCCTTAGCACCAATACACCTCCAATCAATGCGAAGGGGAGGTTCAAGAGCACTACCCCACTCTCCACGCCGTTGCGAAACTGCATGTAGAGTAAAAGATAAATCACTAATATGCTTCCCAAAGAGGTCAGCAAGAGAATCCTGCTGGCAGCCTGTTCGCTCTCAAACTGTCCGCCATATTCGATATGATAACCTTCGGGGAGCACTATGCTCGCGTCTATCTTCTTCCTGATGTCGGCTACCACGCTACCGAGGTCACGTCCGCTCGTGTTGGCTGAAATCACTATCTTGCGCATCACGTTCTCACGGTTGATAGTGTTAGGACCCGAAGCCGAAACCACGTCGGCAACATTGACAAGAGGTATCTTCTCACCCGTGGAAGTGTCAATCAGCAATCTCCGCAGATCCTCTATTGTCTTACGGCTATCCTCGTTTGCCCTCACCACGAGATTGAAATTCCTTCCACCCTTGTAGATTCTTCCTACTGTCTCTCCGCCAAGTAGCACGGCTATATAATCGTTAAACTCCGGTTCACTTATGCCGTAACGCACCAACATCTCCGGTCGGGGTGTAATCTTTATCTCAGGGCGTTCAATCTGTTGCTCTACGTTGAGGTCTGCAATCCCTTCTACATCTGAAATCTCCTTCTTTATTTGGTTGCCCAAAGAGAACATCTTGTTGAGATTGTCGCCAAACAGCTTTATTGCTATATTTGCCTGAGTGCCGCTCAACATCGCATCTATTCGGTGGCTTATAGGCTGACCGATTTCAATATTAGCNCCCACTATCATTGANAGTTTCTCTCTCACCTCCCTCTTGACCTCCTCTACGGGACGACCGTCAAGTTCAAACGGAGCCTCNAATTCCGACACGTTCACACCCAAAGCGTGNTCATCNAGTTCGGCACGCCCGGTCTTTCGNGCCACAGTCTTTATTTCAGGCACAGTGAGAAGCAATTCCTCAGCTTGCCGTCCTATCTTGTCTGATTCTTCAAGGGAGATNCCCGGAAGTGAACTTACGTTGATTGTAAACGAGCCCTCATTAAACGGAGGAAGGAAACTGTGTCCCAATGTAAAGAAAAGCCCGATTGTAGCAATGAAAAGGAGCAGAGTCACACCCACTACCATCTTCGCATGGTTGAGGGTCCATTTCAACGCTACCTCATAATACCTCTTCAAGAAGCGAGTCACAAAAGAGTCTTTCTCATCTTTTGCGTTCTTATGGTCGAGAAGATAGCTGCATAATACAGGTGTCAGAGTCAACGCAACTATAGTTGAAGCCACGAGAGCCACGATGAAGGCAATTCCCAAGGGGATAAGCATACGCCCCTCCATTCCGCTCAGGAAGAATAACGGAACAAAGCTTACTATAATAATAAGAGTAGAGTTAAGGATTGGCATTCTAACTTCGCGTGACGCATCAAACACCACCTCAAGTTTCCCTCTACGTTTTGTCTCATCGAGCTCTCGGTTTTCCCGCAGACGTTTCCACACATTCTCCACATCCACAATGGCATCATCCACAAGTGAGCCGATCGCTATAGCCATACCGCCCAAACTCATAGTGTTGATGCTCAACCCCATCAAATGTATCACCAGGAGAGTTACCAACAATGACAAAGGAATTGTGACAAGCGAAATTACCGTAGTCCTCACATTGCCAAGGAATACGAACAAAATCACCACCACGAATATCGCACCCTCTATGAGTGAAGATTTAACATTATCGATAGAACTTTCTATGAACTTTGCCTGTCGAAAAATGTCGGTCGAAACGTGGACGTCTGCCGGGAGAGTCTTCTGAAGATCAGCAAGAGTTGATTCCAAACGTTCCGTAAGTTCTATTGTTCCGACGTTTGGCTGCTTTGTGACAGTGAGAAGCACGGCCTCCTCACCTTTCTCGGAAGCCACACCCAATTTCGGGGTCTGTGCGCCGGTGCGAATCTCTGCGATGTCACCCAATGTAATAGGGCTACCTTCGTTCATCTTCACAACACCTTTCGTAAGACGCTCCTCTGTATCCTCCGGAATCACCCCTCTTACAATGTACTCGTTGCCGTATTCATAGACCACGCCACCATTGGCACCGCCGTTCATTCCGCGCGTGGCTTCCAATACATCGGCAAGGGTCACACCGTAATGACGCATCTTCTCAGGATTAACCAATATCTGGTATTCCTTTAAATCGCCTCCGATTACTGACACTTGTGCCACACCACCGACCGATAGCAGGCGCGGACGAATAGTCCAATCTGCCAATGTGCGCAATTCCTCCTTTGAAGTGGAATCGGAAGTGAGGCTCACAATCAGCATCTCTCCAAGGATTGATGACTGTGGCCCCAGTGTAGGTGTTCCTATATTCGCCGGGAGGGCATCTGCCACGGTAGCCAATTTCTCGGATACAATCTGACGGTCAACGTAAATATCGGTACCCCAATCAAATTCTACCCACACTACGGAGAAACCGTTAGTGGATGAGGACCGTACCCTTCTCACACCGGATGCTCCGTTTACAGCCGTCTCAATCGGAAAAGTGACCAATTGTTCTACCTCCTCGGCAGCCATTCCGTTGGCTTCAGTCATTACCACAACCGTAGGTGCATTCAGATCGGGGAACACATCAACCTCAGTTTGGCGTGCCATATAAAACCCGGTAACCACCAACACCACTGCAGCTACCATTATCAGCAGCCGGTTCTGAAGAGAAAATCTGATTATCTTGTTAAGCATCTCTTTCGAGTTTATTGGTTAATTAGTGGTTATGGTTATGAACCGGAATGGCAGCGGTAGCTGATGCCAACTTCACATGGATAGCACCTTCCGTCACAAGGTTATCACCCGGTTGAAGTCCTGAAAGTATCTCTACACGCTCCCCGTCTGTAGCCCCTAATTTCACCTCTTTTTTCAAATACCCCTCATCATCTACCTTGACGTACACAAAATGCACACCCTGTTCCTCGGTAAGAGCAGAGACTGGGACACTGATTACGTTCTCGCGTCGCCCTGTAAGTAGATAAATCTCCGCAAAACAACCGGGTACTACTCCTCCCGTATTATTAAATTCAAACGTCACCGGAATAAAAGAGCTATTGGCAGATGCTGTCTGACCCGACGCTACAAGTCGCCCGTCCAAATCTTGTAAATTGTAGATTCTATCACTGTATGAGGGACGGAATTTTGCACTGGCTATATTTCCCAATTTGTCATAGTCGCGCTCCGAAACCTCGGCGCGTAGATAAAGCTTCCTGTTCTGAGTAAGGCGCATCAAGGGCTGACCTACCTCAACGAAATCGCCGTCGCTCACCAGACACTCCTTTACATAGCCTCCGGTTGGTGCGCTTACCGATACACCCGAAGCAGATGCCTTCCCACCTGTAGCCTCATACGCCAATTGTGCCCGCTCATAGTCGGTTTTGGCTGCCAAATACTCCTTCTCGGTAATCAACTTATCCTCCAAAAGCTTTGAAGCCCGCTCAAAATCCGATTTTGCCTGCTGATAAGCAATCTCGTTACGTCGAGAGAGATCACCTTCGGGAAGTCGGGAAGTGGAAAGGGTCATAAGTGGGGCACCCTTTGCTATAGCCATACCTTCTGTATATCCCTTTTTCATCGACACTATGCCGGCTGAGGGAGCAACTACAGTCGATTCATCACCGCTGGCGGTCAGGACTTTTCCGCCGGTCTTTATCACGGCGTTAAACTCCGATGGAATCACGGTCTCAACCATCACTCCGGCTGCCTTGGCCTTCTCAGGGGTAAGTATAATCTCGTCGGGATTATGCCCCTCCTCTTCAGCTTCATCGACGTGGTTAACTACCTCATCGTGGTTATGCACGGGATTATGGTCATGGTCGTGGTCATCATGATCTGTATGCGAATGACAACCGGCTGTAATACAAAGTATAATGGAGAGTGTGGTAGAGAATATTTTTTTCATTTAATTATTTTTTGCAAAAATACCCACAATAACTTGCAACCCGGTTGCATTAATATATAGCTCTTTTTATTAATTTTGCATCATGATTCAATCATACAATTCCACACTGCTTGAAAANGCAGTGTCAGAACTATCGAAACTTCCAGGCATAGGACGCAAGACTGCCCTACGCCTGGCTCTCCATCTTTTGAGGCGCGAAGAGAACGAGGCTGTCGCGCTCGGAGAATCAATTATCAATATGCGCCGCAATATCAATTATTGCCGTCGTTGTCATAATATCAGTGAAAAGGAGGTATGTCCCATTTGTAGCGACTCGCGTCGTGACCCCACAACTGTATGTGTAGTGGANAATGTAAAGGATGTGATCACCATAGAATCCACCCGCCAACATTTCGGGCTTTACCATGTGTTAGGTGGAGTAATTTCCCCTCTCGACGGTGTTAGCCCTGCCGACCTNGAAATAGAAAGCCTGGTGAAGAGAGTGGAAGAGGAGAATCTACAAGAGGTAATACTTGCGTTAAGCCCCACAATTGAGGGGGATACCACCAACTTCTATATTTATCGCAAACTTGCCGACCTNCCGGTGAGAGTGACCATGCTGGCACGTGGCCTGAGCATAGGCAATGAACTGGAATATACCGATGAACTTACATTGGGCAAGTCGATACAGAACCGCGTGCTCTTCACAACTTCTTTCCCCCGACAATAAATATCCTCCCNAATGAATCCCTCAAACTCCGTTAAGCTCCGGGCAGTGGAGCCAATAGATGCCGACATGATGTATGAAGTGGAAAACGACTCCCGATGCTGGCGATATGGCGAGACAATCGCTCCGATTTCACGCCGCATCATAAGAGACTATGCTCTCACCTATGATGCCGACCCCTTCTCTGCCCGTCAGCTCCGCCTCATAATCACCTCCGACTCTGAAGGATGCACCTGCCAAGCCGGCGTAGTAGATCTTTATGAGATTGACCCTATACATCGCCGGGCGTTTGTGGGCATCTATATCCTCCCCTCGTTCCGGGAAAAAGGGATAGCAGGGGGTGCGTTGCACCTACTTGAAGATTACGCAAGAAATACCTTGCGACTCCGCAAACTCGCAGCCAGAATTGAAAGTATCAACACTTCCTCCATCCGGCTTTTCGAGAAAGCGGGATTTGAAAAAAGCGCGCTCCTCTCCGATTGGTTCTCTCTTGCCGAAGGTGGCTTCAGCGATTTGCTTATCTACACAAAGTCAATCTGACTTTCCTCTCCCCTTTTCTTAATTCACATTCTCCTATTTATTAACCGGCCATTTTAACGAGGAAGGGGTAACAAATCAATAAACGGAGTGGTAATCAATCAATTAACAAGGGATTATTTATAAATCAATTTAACGAGGGATGCTGAGGCACCACCAACCAGCTGCGATAGTCATTGCCCAGCAATTCCACTTCACGGCGCCAATAGGAGTTGCCGCTACCCTTCAATAGTCTTTCGGAATCCGGTTCAGCATCGTCTGCCACCGCCCACGTGTTACGGTTCAGTTCGCCAAGCAACTGTCCTTTCACCCAACCGCTGTAACCTAAGAAGAATCTTATCTTCCCCTCTATCTCACCCCCTTCTGCTAAATAAGCGGCTATATCCTCTATCTTTCCTCCCACATAGATACCCGGAATAAGTTCTGATGAATCCTCAAACACATCACCTAAAGTGTGGAGCATAAAAAGACGCGACTGGTCAACCGGACCTCCGCTAAATACCGGCACACTGCGT
>WFLX010395698.1_pt1 | contig 14435 bp, 12 predicted proteins | sample 4967041 | NCBI WGS metagenome assembly WFLX01 (sample SAMN12857096, study PRJNA449069) | gut metagenome | isolation source: stool from male and female vole | host: Microtus ochrogaster | place: USA:Florida | collected 2017
GGCACGCAGCGCATCAAGCGCCGGCTCAAGCATCGGCATCACGGCGGCTGCGGCGAGCACATAGATACGTTTGTGGCCCAGCGCCTTGTAATCCTCAACAAAGGTATTGACACATCCCGTGCCGAACACTATTTTCTGCGGTTGCAGCAGAGTGATCTGTTTCATATTGTATCTTGGTAATTGATCGATAAAAAAGTATTAATCGAGAGCCGGCTCTGTCTCCACAGCAGCGGCCTTGGCTTTCTTGCGGTCTTCGAGATAGCCGTGGATGGTGAGCTCCTTGGCTGCGAGCGGGGCCGCAAACAGATAGCTGGCCGCATAGCCCACAACAAGCACTATGATGTGACTGTAGACACCTAACATGTATTTATGGTGTGAGAAATTCCAGTCGCCTAAGTCGAGCAGGGTCTCCTTGACACCGGTGCCATGGATATCTACCTTGGTGGATGTGAGTACCGCGTAGGCCGTGAACAGCACCGCGGCGGCGATGCCCACATACAGACCCTTGGCATTGGCCCGCCGACTTAGCAGTCCGAGCAGGAATATGCCGACGATACCGGCCGAGAAGATGGCGTAGAGAGAGAACAGCGCTCCGAGCACACCCTCGCCTCCCCACGAGATATAGAGGATAGCCACACCCACGGCTCCGATACCGCTTATCACCACCATCAGGCGTCCGAAGCGCAACTGCTGGCGGTCGGTGGCATTCTTGTTGTAGCGCAGGTAGTAGTCGTGTACGGCAATGGCCGACAAGCAATTGAGGTCGGTATCCAGACTGGATATGGCGGCAGCGGCGAGAGCGGCGATTATCAGGCCACGGATACCCACGGGCAGCTCATGGCTGATGAAGTGGGGAAACACCTCGTCGGCCTTGATGCCGTCGGGCAGCGGTGCGGCTCCCGCGCTATGGTAATATGCGAATAGGCATGTGCCGATAAACATGAACATAGCCCAGATAGGCACGCTCATAAGCACACCGATATAGGCGGCTTTCTTTGCATCCTTGTCGTTTTTGGCTGTGAGATAACGCTGCACTATGGTCTGGTCAGTGCCGTATTTCTGCAGGGCGTAGAATACGCCGTTGAGCACCATCACCACGAAGGTAAGTTCGGTGAAATCCCAGATATACGGGCCGAAGTCTATCTTGTTGTTCTCGGTGGCGATACGCATCACCTCACCGGGCCCCCCCTCGGGCAGGAAGAGCAGAAGCACCACGCATATCACGCCCCCGCCGATGAGCAGACCGCCCTGCGCCACATCCATCCACACGATAGCCTCCATACCGCCCAGCAGCGTCAGGAATATGATGGTGATACCGAGCACTATCACTATGGCGTAGATATTCAGGTCAAGAAAGGTGGAGAGGGCCATCGACACCAGGAAGAACACGGTGCCGGCCTTGGAGAAGTGGCCCAGGGTGAAGGCAAAAGAGCTGTACATGCGTGCGAATACGCCGAAGCGGCGCTCGAAATACTCGTATGTCGACAGCTTCACGACCTTGCGGAAGAGGGGCACGATGACACCGATAAGCGCCAGCAGTACAATCGGCACCATCAGTCCCTGCACGAGCAGGATCCAGTTGTCGGCGTATGCCGCGCCGGGATAAGCCAGGAAGGTAACGCTCGATATCAGCGTAGCGAATATCGACATGCCCACAGCCCATGCAGGTATCTTGCCGCCAGCCGCGAAATATGTCGATGTGTCTTTCTGGCGGCGGGCAAAATAGAGGCCCGCACCGATAGCGGCGGCTATCGACAGAAATACAATCAGATAGTCAATCCAGTGTATGTCATTCATTTCTTTTCAGATTTTATATTAGTTTATCGGGGTATTCCCTCATGCTTTCAGTGCATCCACGACGGTCTGTTTTTCATCGTCGCTGAGCGGAGTGAGGGGCATCAGCATACCGATGCCGCACAGGCCCTTGGTCTGCATCATCACCTTCAGGGCCGCCAGCGACTGGCCCAGAGTGCGGCCGGCCTGGTATATCTTCGCTATTTCGTTAGTCTCCTGCTGCAGGCGCTCGGCTGTGGCAGTATCGCCCTTCACGGCTGCATCGTATAGCTCGGCGAACATCTCGGGCACATAGTTGCCGGTGCTGGGCACAATGCCGTCTCCGCCCATCGCGAGCGACGCCGCCGACTGGGCCGCCCATCCGCAGAAGTAAGCGAAGTCCTCACGGCCGGCCGAGATGGCGATGCACTGCCGCATACGTTCGAGGTCACGCTCCGAGTCCTTGAGGCCCACGATATTGGGGTGTTCGGCAAGTCGTGCCACTACATCGACAGGTATCGACATGTGGGTGGTGGCGAGGATATTGTAGAGCATGAGCGGACCGGTGATGCTGTCGGCCAGTGTCTTGTAGTAGCCGTACATCTGGTCGGGGGTCAGGGCATAATAGCTCGGCAGCGTTGCCACGATTACATCCGCGCCGGCACGGGTATAGGCCTCGGCCTGCGCGAGCTGCTCAGAGAAGCAGTTGCCGGTGAGTCCGGCGTATATGACGATACGTCCGGCGGCGGTCTTGGCGGCGGTCTCCACCATCAGCAGACCGTCGGCGGCCGACACGCTGTTGCCTTCGCCGGTCGTGCCCATCAGCAGCGGCGAGACGGCTGCGGCGGCAAAAAATTCCACGATACGCTCCACGGCAGCCACATCCAGACTGCCATTATCGGTGACGGGNGTGACCATAGGCACCACCACCCCGCGATATTTACATTCTTTCATTACAGGTATTAAAGTTAAGTTANAANTCTATNCANGTAGNTCGGGGATTTAATCCTCCGAATCAAATATCTTGGTCATCATCTGCCATTTCTCTGTCGATTTGGCATCGGGGCGGCAGCCTTGCAGCACAGCCATATGGGCCTCCCATTCGGCCTGACGCGGCAGTGAGGCGAGCCGGTCGTTGTCGCGCACCCAGTCGAAATTATCGACCGTATCGACTATCATGAATAGCTCGCGGCCATGGCGGTAGATCTGCATATCGAGGATACCCACCTGGCGCATACCCTCGGGCACTTCGGGCCACACATGGGCGTGCTCCTCGCAATAGCGGGCAATCAGACTCTCATCATCAGGCAGTTGCAGATATTGGCAATAGCGTTTCATGGCATTACATTTAGCGGTTGACAGATACGGAATTCATATTGATTCCCACAAAGATATGAATTAGTTTTTTAATAAGCAACCCCAAAATTGGATCAGAGGCAAAGCAATCGGGAAATAGCCCCCGTAAATGTGCAACCGCTCCGCGGTAGCACATTGCATCAAAAGGCGATGCGGAAGGCGGTGATGCCATCGGGGGCGGTACGCAGCGAGAAGCGGGCGCCGTGGCGGTTGAGTATCTCGGAGATAAGGGTGAGGCCGATGCCGCGGCCNCCCNNCTTGGTGGTGAAAAACGGTCTGAAAAGATTGCGTGACACCTCCTCGCTGATNGGTATGCCGTTGTTNCTTACAGCCAGNGTGACATGTCCNCTTGCCTCGCCTGTCTCTATCCGTATCANNCCCNGCGGCGANGNNATGCTCTCCACNGCATTCTTCACCACATTGACAATCACCTGCTGTATCATCGCCGTATCTATCATCACCTCAACCGGCGCTGCGGACGGCCTGAATTCCAATGCGATGCCCGGGTGCATCATTGTTTCGAGAAACGGCATCAGCCGCTCCACCTCGTCATTAAGGTCGGCAGGCTGTAGCATCGGCTCCGGCAGCCTCACCACATCGGCATATGCGCTGACGAAGGCGCACATCTGCCCGCAGCGGTTGTCGCAGCTGGATAGCACACCTGCCATCTCCTCATTGTCGCATGTATCGGTCATCATCTGCAACACAGTGCGCACTCCGCCCATCGTATTATTGACCTCGTGGGATATGGTGCGTATCACCTTCTCGTAGGCCGCCCGCTCGGCTTTCATCACCTCCTCGGTGAGACTCTCGAGCAGATAAAACTCGCAACGCGCACCCTTGCGGATAAAGCTCAGATGATAGCACCGGTACATCATCTCGTTGCCATCACTGATCACGTCGCTACTGCCCAGCGGAGTAGCCGCCATCTCCCTCACCAGGGGCACGGTGATGTCACTGAGCCTCAACCCCATGATCTCACCCTCGCCGACGATATCCGTGATTTTCAGAAAAGCAGGATTCACCATGCTCACCCGCTTGTCGAGATCAAGCATCAGCACACCCATGGGCGAAGCCCGCGTGATGAGCTGCGTGAAGTTCTCCTGCTCGAGATTCTCTATGCGTTCGCCGCGCAGACTGTCGATCATGGTATTGAACAGCTCCACGATCTTGTCAGTGTCCGGATTGCCTGTGGCGACAATACGGTTGTTGAACTCCTGCGAGGCTATCAGCTCCATTCCCGTAACCACCACGCGGTCGGTACGCACGGATGTACGGTATATCCATACGCACAAGATCAGCGCCACCACGCCCAGACCCATGATAAGCTCGCGCTCACCGGGCCACACCACGGCCACAGCCACCAAAGCCGCCACGGCGACGAACAGACACAAGAACTGGACACTACGGCGCATGACACTCACTTCAATCCATATTTCATCATGCGGCGATAGAGGGTCTGGCGCGTGATGCCGAGTATACGCGCCGCAGCGGTATGATTGCCNCGGGCNCGCTCNAGNGCCTGCTCTATNGCNGCCANCTCGGAGTCGGCCAANGTGCCGGCGGCCTGTCGGCCCACCTCACTCTCCACACCGGGCTGGCTGGAGAAATCGGAGACGGCAAGGCAGTCGCCACCCATCAGCACAGCCCTCTCGATCATATTTTTGAGCTGGCGGATATTGCCCGGATATTGCAGCCGCGTGAGATATTCCATGGCCTCGGGAGCAATCTCCTTGACGCGGCCACCGGTGGCCGAGGCCGCCGAGGCCATGAAGTGGCGCACGAGCAGGGGGATATCATCCGGGCGTTCGCGCAAGGGGGGCACCCTGAGTGTGATGAGGTTGATGCGGTAGAACAGATCCTCGCGAAACCGGCCGTCGGCCACCATGGCAGGAATATCGGCATTGGTAGCACATATCACACGTATATCCACCTTGCGGGGGGTGCTGTCGCCCAGTACCTCGAAAGTGTGTTGCTGCAACACCCTTAGCATCTTCACCTGACTGGCGAGGGCGAGGTCGCCGATCTCGTCAAGAAAGATGGTGCCGGTGTCGGCAAGTTCAAAGCGGCCCTTTCGGGCGGCCACCGCTCCGGTGAAGGCCCCTTTGGCATGGCCGAACATCTCGCTCTCGAAGAGCGACTGCGATATGCCGCCAAGATTCACCAGCACAAAGGGATTCTTGCGGCGCTTGCTGTTGATATGTATAGCATTGGCTATCATCTCCTTGCCCGTACCATTCTCGCCGAGCAGCAACACCGGGGCATCGGTCGGGGCGATGCGCCTGACCGTGTCGAGCAGCGAGCGCATCTCGCTGTTGCGGGCTATGATACCACCGCTGTCAAACGGCTCCTGGGGCTCCGAGGGCCGTGAGTTGACCGACAGCGCTGTGTCGATGCGTTGCAGCAGCAGCCTGTTGTTCCAGGGCTTGGTGATGAAATCAAANGCGCCGGCCTTGATNCCCTCCACNGCCAGATCGATGCTGCCCCAGGCCGTGATGAGTATCACCGGNGTCTCGGGCTGGAATATCCTGACCTTGCGCAACAGGTCGATTCCCTCGCTACCGGTGGTGGACAGGCCATAATTCATATCCATCAGTATCAGCTGATAGGGCATCCTGCGCACACGATCGAGCGCATCAGCCGGCCCGGGAGATGTCTCCACCTCATATCCCGTGCGCTTCAACAGAAACTCCAGCGACTTGCGTATCGCCTCATCATCATCGACTATCAGTATCATGTCACAAAATTAATAAAAAATCGCTGTCTATGCCGCAATTATTCGAAAAATCCCAGAGGGTGACACTGCGGATGCGGTAATAATAGCTCCAGAACAGGTATAGCTGGTTGATCATCTCGCGCCGGCTCGTGTCCTTGCTCAGCTGCGAGTCGTTGAGGTCGAGGGTCGAGATCCTGCCCACGAGAAATGTCTCAAGATTGGTCTTGTATCTCGCCTCGGCTATGGTATCGGCCCTGTGCGAGATCTCGAGCTGCCGGCGCTGGTTGTTGTAGCGCTCGACAAGGATGAATATATCCTGGCTGAACTCCATNCGCTCCTTGCGTATGCTGCTCTCCACCACATTACGGTTGCTCTCGGCCACCTTGACCTGTCCGNGGCGGCGTCCCCAGTCCACGAGCGGTATCGACACGCCCAGCTCCACGATCTGATTGTCACGCAGGCCGCGGTAGGCNGACGACACATTATCCGAGGTGCCCGTATAGCCCACCTGCGCATACAGATTGATCTGGCGCAGGTTGCCCTTGGCCTTGGCCACCTCGTAGTCGGCCTCGAGCTGGCGGCGGCGTATCTCCTTAGAGAACGCATTATTGGCCAATGCCTTTTCAAGCACATCGGCGTACACGAGCTCGCCGTCGGGNACCGCNCCGGGCACATCGGGCTCCAGCGGCTCATCATCAGCTATGTCGAGAAAGGCCTTGAGTGTGAACATCGCCGCACGGNAATCGCTCTCGCAGTCGGTGAGCGACGACTCGGCGTTGAGCAGGTTGAGCTCCAGCTGCAGCAGGTCGTTGCGGCTGATCTGTCCCATCTCGCGCTTGGCCACGGCCACCTCATAGAGCTTCTGTGAGTTGGAGTGATTCTGCGTGGCTATCGACAGATTTTCCCGTGCCATCAGCAGGTCGAAGTAGAGTGTCACGGCCTTGAGGGCCACGTCCTCGGTCGAGCTCACAAACTGCGCCTTGGCCTCTTCATATCGAATCGGCTCTATACGCCTGTGCCACTTGATGTTATTGACACCAAACACGGGCTGACTGAGCGTGAGGGCTATGGGCACCGACATGAAGCGGTTGCCGCTGCCGCCGTCGAGCTGCCTGAGCCAGTCGAGCGANGTGGTGAGCGACAGCGAGCCACCGGTGAGCCAGATATTCTGACTCACCGACAGCTCGCCGTTGAGCTGCAGCACATTGTTGCGCACGAAGGTATACGANCCGTTGTCGAGCTGGTAGGCACTGTAATTTTTTCGGTATGAGGGCAGCGTAGCCCTGAAGTTGAGCTCAGGCAACAGCTCGGCGCGGTATGTGCGGTAGCTCCAGTAGCTCGTACGCAGCCGGTCGAGAGCCTCGGCGGCATCCACACTGCGGCTCCGCGCCAGCATCACGGTCTCGGCCAGGGTGATGGTGCGGGCCACCGCTGCCTCTGTTACAAGGGACAGGATAGCGGCCACCAGAGCGGCTGTGAATGATATTTTTGGTAGTCTCACTGTCATTCGGTTTTTAGGGCCTCGGCCGGTGATATCGACATAGCCTTGCGGGCGGGCAGCCACGAGCCCAACACTATCATCAGCGATACCAGGGCGAAGGTGATGAGTGTACACCCTATGAATCTTACCGGCTCGAAAAATTCGCCCATATACGACGTGTTAAGGTCATATTGCGTGAGCATATAGCATATAGCCATCGATACGGGAGTGACGGCGATGAGTATGATCTCACCCTCGGTGATGACACGGCGGAAGATATCGGCGCGGGTNGCNCCGTTGGCCATGCGCAGGGCTATCTCCTTGGTGCGCTGCGACGTGCGGAACCAGAATGTGCCGAGTATGCCCAGGAAGATATTGGCGAGCAAGAACACNCTCCATNTCACCGTGGTGCGCACCTCCTGCATCCTGCCGCGGAGAAACAGGTCGCGTATACCGTTGACACCGTCAAAGGGGTCTACCGACTGAATGTACCAGTTGCCCACCCTCAGAGACGTAGACGCGTCTTTCATCAGGTTGGCCACAAAGTCCTTGTCCATATTATCCTTAACTCTCACCGTGACCTCATTGGCCCATGGGATATTTCCTGGAAACATTGGTTCTAAAATAGTAGGGTGGTCGTATGAAGAATGGAATTCACTGTAACGCAGCGGAGGGATGATCTTGAGGAGGACAACTTCAGTCGAATCACTTCCATAGTGGAAACTACGTCCTACATATTTATCCATTGACTCTATGCCGTACTTCACTTTATACAGATCGTTTTCGGCCAGCAGCGCGTTGTATGGAGTATTCTCAAGGAACTGGGCCATCTGCTCGGGTGTCTCGCCTGCGGCGCCGTATATCCTGAACACCCTGAAGAAATCAGGGGTGACACTACGTATCAGGCAGAATTCGTGCAGGGTGTCGATATCCACCCTCCTAAAGTTGTTGCTCGGATTGTAGAAATATGAATTTACACTTGATGCCACAGCCTCAATCTCAGGGCGAGCCTTGAGCCGGTCGAGCAGAGCAACGCGATCGTTACACATGTGCTCACCGTCTGTCTTAGTATATTCCGGGCTATTCTCGTTGAGCTGGTGCAACGTCACCTTGTAGCAGTGGGAGATATCGTAGCCTAAAGGCTCATGATACGTAGCCCAGGTGGTCCACAGCTGGTCGGTCAGCCACCACATCACTGCGCTCACCAGCANCAGCTCTATCGCCAGCCAGATATTAGCCGGCCATTCGTTAAGTATCTGTCTTATCAGTCTTCTTTTCATTGCAGTAATATCATTTTTTGCCTGAGAGGGCGTTTACAATATTGGTGCGAGATGCCTGCCATGCGGGCAACGATACCGAGAATACANTCANCACCAGGCAGAATAGCATCGCCAGAGAGAATGTCTTCCAGCTGATTACCATCGTCGGTGACATCACGTTGATGTTGCCGGTGCTTGACTGCGCCGCGAATATGTATTCCGCGCCGTAATACGCGAATATCACTGAGAGGAGCAGNCCGATGACACCGGCTATCACCGTAATGATCAGATTCTCTACNAACAGATCGGCCANAATCACACTGCGCNTGGCTCCGAANGCCCTNCGCACGCCTATCTCCTCGCGGCGCTTGCTCAGACGGCTGTGGGTCATNGACGACAGGTTCACGGCCGGNACNAGCAGGAGTATCGCCCAGGTGATATAGCGCGTACGACGCACTTTGTCCATATCCGGAGTCATGTTGACGTAGGGTGTATTGACAGCGGTCTCCTGGTCGTAGGGGCGTTCACGCCTCAGGAATTCCCAGCCACCTTCCTTGGCCTCGTCACTGAGCTTATCCATCAGTTTGTTGTATTCCTCCCTTACCTTGGGANTATCATCTTTTGACCGCGGCAGTATTATAGCCTTGAGGCCTCCCATATATTCACACCATGAATTGTCGATGCTGTTGGTGGATGAATACGGTATCCACACCTCGGAGTAAGCACTTGCTGCCAGTGTACTCACATCCCGCACCACTCCCTTTACCCTGTAGGGCACGTAGTTGATCNGGAGCTGCCGCCCGGCGGCATCGGATGTGCCGAAAAGGCGGCGCGCGATGCTCTCCGAGATTACGGCCACAGGCTGCCCGGCCTCGAACTCGCCTTTGTTGAAGGGCTCACCCGAGATAAAGGTAAAATCCATCACCTTCCAGAATCCGTCATCGACTCCGTAGGTCAAGCCTCCGAATGAAGTGCCCGATGCCTCGGACAGCAATGCCTCTTCGGGCGCGAAGTCCATCACGGCGACGGCCTCGGGAGTCTCCATCTCGTAGAATATCTTCTTCACGAATTTATATCCCATGCCTCCGTTGCTGTCACCCTCGTCCCAGCTCTCGTGGCGTATCGACGCGCCTTGCTGCACCAGCCAACGGTCGCGGTTGGATTCGGGCGCGTAAGGAGCCACCTGTATTTCCTCTATCATCACCACCACCATTATCATGAAGATGGCCAGGGCTGTACCGGCTATACTCACCCAGCACACCAAGGGCTGTGATCTGAGCGCGGCAATTGCCTGTTTGAAATATTGTCTCATTATTATATCGGTCTTATAATATTAATGAATGGCAGATCAGGTATCTCTACTTTACCTGACGTCCGTCGAAGAATCGGATTATGCGGTCGGTCTCCTCGGCCTGGGCCTCGTTGTGGGTCACCATCACTATGGTGCGTCCGTCCTCGCGGTTGAGCGAGGTGAGNAGATCCATCACCTCGGCACCCATCCTGGAGTCGAGGTTGCCGGTGGGCTCGTCGGCNAGGATTATCTCNGGATTGCCGACTATGGCACGNGCTATGGCCACGCGCTGACACTGGCCGCCGGAGAGCTGCGACGGACGGTGGTGAATGCGGTGGCTCAGCCCCACACGCTCCAGCACCTCACGGGCGTTGCGCTGACGATCTGACGCGCTCATGCGACGATATACCAGCGGCAGCGTCACATTATCGATCACGTTGAGCGAGTCAATCAGGTGGAAGCTCTGAAACACGAATCCGAGCCGCGAGTTGCGGAATGTCGCGAGCTGGGCGTCACTCATGCCGCTGAGGTCTGTGCCGGCTATGGTCACGGTGCCCGAGGTGGGCGTGTCGAGCAGACCGATGATATTGAGCAGGGTGGATTTTCCGCAACCCGACGGACCCATGATGCTCACGAATTCACCTTTATCTATATGGATGTTGACGTTTTCGAGAGCCTGNGTCTCGATCGTGTCAGTACGNTAGATCTTGTTGATGTCTTTTAGNGTTATCATAATTCTTATATTTCAAGTTTCTTTAATTGTTTTGCAAGGGAATAGTGATTGTCGGTGACTGACACCGGATACTTTCATTGCCGGGCCAGGATTTCGAGGGCTTTGGAGATGATGTTATCTTCGCCTTTGCGGTATTGATCCGCATCTTCATTGACGATGATATCGGGCTGGATACCTATGCCGATGAATTCGTTTCCGACAGCATCCAGTTCGTGCTTTGTGCAGATGCCACAGGCTATGCCCCCACCTAAGTAAATCTGTATCGGATTGCCCGTACTGCCGCCAGTGGGCGTACCTATGATTTGGCCTCTTTTAGCTCCACGGAAAGATACACACAAGTTTTCGGCTGAGGAGAAGGTAGTGGCGTTAACTATCAGTACCACCGGATTCTTATAAATCTCTTTGTTTCGCGCCGGAATTATCGGACGAGGCATCTGCATATAATATTCCGCTGGATAATTCCACGAACCGTGCGCCGCGATATACATAGGCGAACTCCACGACCCTTGCGGTATGGGTGTCGTGCTGAAATGGCTNATCAGGTAATCAGCGTGTGAGGAGTTACCGCCTCCATTATCCCGGATGTCGATAATCAAGGCATCNGTCTTAAGGATCTCATCATATATCTTATCGAACACCGNCCGGTCGAANTCNGAGTTCTGGAANCTGGTGACNGTCAATAAACCTATGTTACCTTTCAGGACATCAAATCTCACCGGTGCTGAGTTCTGTAACAAATCCCAATCGATATTATTGCGGTTGCTTGTCACGGTAAACTCTTTGCCTCCCTTATTCCTGAAGACTACCGTCGACTCTTTCGAGCCCTTATCCTTGGTCAACTCAAATTCTGCGAATGGCCGATACTCTGTCCACTGGGGTGTAGACGAGGCCAGATAAGGCTTGATATTCTCATTTGCATACGAGAATACGTCATTTCCGTCGATCTTCACAATCTCGCATCCCGGAGTCACTCCGGCGTCACGCAACATCGAGCTATATATATCCGTCACAAATACATGATCACCAATTCGTTTGGTCTTGAGTGGAAATGGGCGCTCCCAATCGGCTGCATTCTCTGGATTGTTGGTGGCGTAAATGTAAGTATGCCCATCGTGAAGCCTGGCGCATAATGCCTGCATCCCTCTTAAGAATTCGTCATCAGTAGATGTAGCCGCCAGTGCCGGAAGCGCGTCGGCACATGCTGTCTCCCAATTGAAATCAAGTTGGTCGTAGAATGCGAAATTGTACTTCACCTCCGTACAAAAACTGGACAGGATATAAGCCTTCTCAGCAGCGCTCAGGCCGTTTTTCTCCGTTTGTTCTATTGCCGGTGTCATATCCTGGGGGACATTCTGTCCCAAGCTGACCGCACATGCAGCGAGTATACCTAAACTGAAAAGTGAAATGAATCTCTTCATGATATTTTAATTATTTTAGTTTCAATGTTTTATACTCCTTAAATTCTGACATGTCGGATATCACTACCTTGTCACCGGGGCGGATACCGCTCTCCACCTCGACGTATTCGTAGTTTGACTCGCCGAGCTTGACGTCGCGCCGGTGTAGCTCGTCACCGTCCACGACAAACATCTTGTAGATACCCGGGCCGCTGTAGTAGCTGCCCTTGCGCAGCCTGACGGCATCCTCCACCACATCGCTGCTGATAAAGACATCNGTCTTCTGGCCTGAGCGCAGCNTGGGATTGGCNTCGTCATCGAGCCTTACGGTGAANCTTATCACGCCGTTGCTCGACTGCGGTGTCACATTAGACACGGTGCCGTCGAGGGTGGTCTTGCCGATGCGCACCTTNGCATGNCTNCCGACTCCCACATGGGCGGCGTANGTATCGGAGATCTCGGCCTCGACNCGNAAATGTCCGAGATCGGACAANACGGCNATCTTCTGCCCNTCGGTCACTTTCTCGCCTATNTGGTCATATATATATGTNAGTATGGCTTTGCGCGGAGCCAGCACACGCGCGTCGTCGAGAGTGCGGCTCATCTGCCCGAGGTTTTTGCGGGCTATGTCGATATCGATATGCTTTACATTCTCTCCGGCGGCGGCCACACGGCGCTCATTGACAAGCTGCTGGCGCAGCTGCTCGAGCTCCAGACACCCGGTGGCTACGGCGAGCTCGGCCTGGCGTATGCGGTCGCCGGTGCCCGAGCCGATACTGTCGAGATATACCTCGTTGCGCAGCTCGGCCTCCAGGCGGCTCAGGGTCATCTCCTTGACCTGCACCTGCATGGCCAGGTCACTCAGGCGCGTGTCGTTGTTCACCNTCTGCTGATCCAGCTCATGCTGCTTTATNGAGATCTGGTCNCCGAGCTTGTTGAGCTCGGTCTCGGTGTTCTGCAGGTCAAGGCACAAGAGNGGNGTNCCTACCTCCACCGAGTCGCCCGCGCGACAGTATACTTCGACTATACGGCTGGCTATAGGAGAGGTGATTATCTCTTCATACGCGGGATTCACTATACCCGTGCCCGTGACGGTGAGTTCGATGGTGCCGGTGTCTGCGGTAGCCAAGGTGAGGTCAGACTCTGCGACGGATTTGCGCATGGCCCAGGCTATCACCACTATCACCGCACCCACGGCACCTACGGCAATCGCCCCGCGTATCCACCGCCGGCGCACAGCCTTGCGGCGCTGTGACGGCGATATTTCCCTATCCATTGTATTTTCTCTATCCATTGTAATATTATGTGATGTTATGTCTTATAATCATGCAATACGCGTGCCATTATCGTATTACATTGATTATCAATAGATAGATTCTAAAATATATGTCCGAATCCGTACACCTCGCCGTATATCGTACACCTCTGTGTAAATAAATCCACGATATAAATGATTTTCCTGAACTATTTCACGGGTATCATTGTTATAAAGACATAACATGAAAATAATGATATAAGAAATTATGAAAAAAATCGTATTAATGGCAGGCGCAGCCCTTGCTGCTTTAGGATTCGCATCTTGCGACAGCAAGACATGCACAGCTGACAATAGCGCAGTGACAGCTCAGGAAAAGAATGTTGACGCTGTATACACAGGCGTATTGCCCGCAGCCGACCTCGATGGTGTGCGCTACACCCTCCTGCTCGACTATGACAATAAAGATAAAGATGGCGACTACACTCTCGTAGAGACATATATCAAAGCCGATACAGCCGCTACTCTCGGATATGTAGATGTAAACAGCTATGTAAGCGAAGGCGACTTCACCGTGGAGCAGAAAGACGGCAAGAGCTACCTCAAGCTCGTCAAGGACGCCAAGGATTCGTCGACAGGTTCGGCTGACAGCCCGCTCTTCTTCGTGATTGACTCTGACTCAGCCATCACCCTCGCCAACCAGAATCTCGAGGTATCGACAACTCCGGGCATGAACTACACACTGAAAAAGACCAACTGATAACATCAGCACATAACCCACACCAAGGTGTCTGCCGCTAGCAGACACCTTTTTTTTGCACCTCGCCCCATCATTAAGTCTAAAACGTTGATACCCAGGGTAGGGACGCGATTAATCGCGTCCGCCCCTCGCAGGTATATCACCCAATGACGCCGCGGCCGCGTCCGCCCATCGCAGGCATATCACCCAGTAGGGTCGCGGCACAATGTTTACTTAAGCAGATGATGTGGTTTTTGAGACAGCAACAGTGCAGACATCAAGTGGACACTGTATCAAGATTCAAAATTTGTAGGGACATGCCTTTGGCTACAGTACATGACATTTTTTAAATAACTAATGGATAGCCATATGGCTATCCATTAGTTTAAAGTATGTTAATATATGTGTCCTCCTAAGTGGTTGAAGCGGAATAATA
>WFLX010176572.1_pt1 | contig 14432 bp, 7 predicted proteins | sample 4967041 | NCBI WGS metagenome assembly WFLX01 (sample SAMN12857096, study PRJNA449069) | gut metagenome | isolation source: stool from male and female vole | host: Microtus ochrogaster | place: USA:Florida | collected 2017
GGATGATTTCCATATTTGTCGAGGATTGCTTTCCCTTCATCGATTAGATATTGATCGATTGCCATTCCGCTTCTAAGCTTTACTCCATGGTTTGGCCAAGANGGACCTTCCGGCTGAAGGTAGATGCCTGCTTTGTCGGCTGCGGCGAATGCAGCTTCCGGAGGACAATAACTATGGAAACGCATCATGTTGATGCCATACTCCTTGCATTTGGCAAACACTTTTGCCCATGATTCTTTATCCATCGGAGCATAACCTGTCAGTGGGAAGCAACAGTTCTCCACCGTACCGCGTACATACATCGGGCGACCGTTAATGAGGATATCGCGTCCTTCCACTGATATGTCGCGCATTCCAAAAGAAGTCGAAGCCCGATCATCTCCTAAATTAACGGTGACATTATATAGTGGAGTATTAAACTCATCCCATGTCTTCATTTTGTCACCGAAATCTACCGTAAAGGTCAGAGTGTCGCCGCTTAATGTCCATTNGGGAAGATTGAAAACTTCAGCGCCATCATCTGATATCACTTTTGCAGATATCTTTTTGATTTTCTTGGCATTCCCTCCCTTTATAACCTTGATGTCAGCTTTCTTTCCTTTTACATCGGGATATACACGGATATTCTTGATAAATGCATCTTTAGGCGTGGCTTCAATATACATGTCTCCGGTAATCCCATTCCAGTTTCCCTGGGTCTGGTCGGTGACGCTATGTGAATCCTGGCCTACACAGACATTCTCAATGCCATTGTAGACGGTAAGTTGGATCTCATTGTTTTTCCCCGGATTGACGAAATTTGTAATGTCATATTCATGAGGAGTGGATAGCGACATCTGATGCCCAACTTTTTCGCCATTGACAGTCAGGGTAGTCTCGATATGAGGTCGTTCCAGATGGAGGATAACTCTTTTATTTTTCCAATCAGAAGGAATCTTCACTTTTTTCTTATAGTAGGCATNGCCTACATATTCTTTATCTGGAGTCAGGAAAAATGGAAACTTGATGTTCCCGGGTTCACGATAGGGTTTGTAGAGATCACTGTAATAATAAGACAAATCGTAGAGCGACCCGGTCCATTTTGTCTCCGTGTTCACGTCATTTCCTTTGCCGTTGGTAAGCATTGATCCAGGCAATGTTATCTTGTCATTGTAGACTGGAGTCTCACCATATCCGAATTGCCAAGTGCCGGAAAGATCTATTTTGTTGTCTGAAGCTCCGAATGCAAATGAAGTATATAGGAGCACTATGGGTGTTAAGAATTTTTTCATTGTTCTGAAGGTATTAATGAAACTGCTTTTACTTCTTCTCCAGGTGTCGTGTCAGCCTCTTTCGGGAAGTATACTGGCATGTTCTCTTGAAGTGGCAGAATGTGCAACTCGAGTTTATTTGCGTCAGCAGGCAATCGCCAGAGTCCATATAGCATGGGGCGGCCATTATAGAAATTGTCGGCTATCAGTTTTCCGTCACAATAGAGGCGCGCCACATCTCCGCGATAGTCGATACGAAGAAGAATGTTATCACGTTGATTAGTTTCCGGAAGGTTGCTTATTGTGTAGACTGCTGCCTGCTCGAAATCTGAATCTTCTGGTGATTCTGCCGCCTTATTCACTCCGATTGTGATGTTGCGGGGAGTTCCTGCATCTTTAGTCTTGCCAATCTTTGGCTTGGAGTTGGGGACAGCTATTTTTTTCATTTCAGGAAGGAATAGATGCGATGCTTGTTCGGGAGTGAGCAAATAGATGTTGTCATAGACAGGTCGCTCAAATCCGTAGGCCTTCAGATTTTTCATTACTTTCTTTCCAATGGCAATTTCTGTGTTGATGCCTGGAATTTGCTCAAGATATATATTGCCATTGCGCTTTGCTATCAATTGGGCTGTGGCATATCTTATTCCGTCGATGTTTACAGGGAAAATACAAGTTGTCCCGGCCGGAATGGTGATTGGTTTTGATGGGAATTTCACTCCGCAAAGCTCAAATTGGATTCCATGTTTATCTGAAAGATTTTGAAGACGCTCATAGTTGTTGATAAAAACAAATCCACTGTCTCCCTGTGATCTGTAGGAGTATCTCAGCGATGAATCATCCCCTTTCTTTATGTCCTGAGGCGCGGGGAAACTGGTTNCCANTGNGGCGAGAATGCTGCCNTAATCTTTAAGGAAGANANGGAGTTTCCTCAGATTGTAATAATGAGGGTAAGGTTGTCCAAACTCTCCGAGCGGAGCCTGAAAATCGTAGTTTTTGACCGGAAGGTCGTTGTAGTTTGTGGCTTTTGTGCGCTGAGTCTCGTTAAGATATATGTCGCTTTCAGGATTTGTGCCGCCATGATACATATAGTAGCCAAGCAGGTTGCTTCCACTGCCAAGTTTCACTACAGCGAGAGAGTAGGCATCCTCCGGATAGATCCAAGGGCGACGATGGTAAGCCCCCACCATGCCTCCTCCGAGCTCACATGTGAAATAGGGGTATTGTTCGTCTCCTTCTGTGAGTTTTTCCTTCTGGTCTTTCAGTTGTTCGCTTGCAATGGCAGTGCTGCTTCTGAATGGCTTGAAGNTNNATGNNTTGTNGNAGTTNCCTGCGGTGGGCTNAATAGAGCGTTCCCAAAAACCGTCGGCATAGTCGCCATATAGAGGAATCATCTCCCCGAAGGGAACCGGAGTCTTGAGTTCAGGCCATCCGGTGCGTGTATAGAAAGGAAGGTCATATCCTATTTCGTTGGCTATTTTCTTCAGAGCCATAAGATATGATCCATGTCCACGGTATTCGTTGTCAAACTGGCAGGCCATTACCGGACCTCCATCTTTCCATTGCAGCCCTTGCACTTGAGTGAAAATCTGGCGGTAAAGTTTTTCTACGGCATCAAGGAATTCCGGTGATTCACTCCTCGATTTTATTCCCTTGTCGAATATCCAATCCGGAATGCCACCGTTTCTTGCCTCTCCATGACAGAAAGGTCCGACACGTAAGATTACCGGCATTCCTTCTTCTTTGCAGAGTTCAAGGAATTTTCGCAAATTTCGTTGGCCGCTCCAATTGAATTGTCCTTCATTTTGTTCAATATGATTCCAGAATACGTAGGTAGCAATGATTGTCACTCCACCATCCTTCATTTTCTTGATGGAGTTGCGCCACTCGTTTTCCGGCAGTCGGCTATAGTGAATTTCCCCCATGACAGGAGTGACTCTTTCTCCATCTATAATGAGGCTCTGAGCATCCCATTTGACGTTAGGGATTCGCTCTTTACTGAATTCAATGGCATTTGCTGGAAATGCTCCAAAAAGCAGTCCAATTCCTGCCAAAATTGAGATATATTTTGATTTCATGATAATAAAGGTTTCTTTGTGCAAAGTTACAACGAAATTCCCAAATATCAAATTGAAATCTTCAGAAAAATGATGGACATTATTATTAAAATCATCGCTCGACGCTTCGCAAGAAATTGATTACCTATCAAAATACTCCCGGTCAATCGATATGCACAAGCAAGAAAATCCAAGACTTAAAGCTATTAATGCAAGACTACCGATAAGCAAGAGGATAGTATATATTTTCCACTTTTTAAGCCATTCATCATCCTTCTTTTTAAATTTCTTGAAATACGCACGATTAAAATTATCATTAAAGAGATTCTTTGTTGGTCTAATCCCTATGATGACAAATAGTATCATCTCGATTAAAACGAGAATATTACTGCCTATACCTCCTTCCCATTCAAACACACGGTGCCATCCTATGAAGGTACAAATGATGCTGCATAGTTATCTTATTCTTCCCCATAATGAAGTTGTTTCGACTTATTTACGAAAAGAAAATTAACTAAAAAATATGAAAATGAAAAATATTTTTAAGAGACGTGCTCTTAGAACGATTATAAAATTTCATTGGGAATTTTTTAATATCAGGAATGACATTAAATTGAATTTTAATATATTAAATTTAAAAATGTATCAAATGCTGATTTTTTATTGTAGTAAATGCTGATTTTTCATTGTAGCGAATGATGATTAGATAGAATGAAATAAAAGAGGAAGGGCACTTGGCTCTTCCTCTTTCGGTTGGGTGTAAATTAGTGGGGTTTATTTGTTGGTCTTGAAAAATACTTTGGATTTTCCATTGGCATTTCGAAGGATATAGATTGCGGGCGGAAGTTGGCGCAAATCATCACGAGTGCAATTTCGCTCTATAAGAATTCCATTGGAGGTATAGATATCCACTCTTGCATCAGGATTTCCAAAAATCGAGTCGAGGTCTTCGCCAACTGATTCCACTGCTCCTTGTTCCATATTTGGCTCCATCAAGACAGAATAGAGGCGGATGCAACCATCTTCAGCACCGCGTGTAAAGGCTTTTCGAGTCTGTGCCTCAGGCTTCGGAAGTGAACCATAGATATAGATGTATGTGTCTTTAGCCACATTATATTCCACCTCGATATATCCCTTCACATCTTTAGTGAAAGTCAAAGGCGCAGCATCCCCAATCTTTACGCTAAGAAGATTTGCTCCGATAGTCTGGCAATCAATCTTGACAGTACCCTCTCCGGCATTCACCTTCACCACCAGACCGTTGAAACGGTTTGCAAGGTCAGACTGTCCCGGAGCGAGATCGCCCAGAATCTCAGCAAACTCATCTTCCATTACGGAAGCCAGTACGATGCTTCCATCTTCAGCGTCATAAGAGTCATCCTCACCGAGGGTCACATAGACGTCGCCAATCACTGTATCGCCAAGGTCGGTGTCTTCGTCAATATCAGCGAAAGTGGTTTCGCTGCTTTCTGTCGGTGCGGACACTTCTTCAATAGGAATAATAAGGTTATCTTTCATATTGATAGCCCCACTCCAATATGGATCGGCCTTATATGCCTCAACGCTTTCAGCAGGCACTTTAATTGTAGGAGTGCCAAAATAATGCCAGTTCCAATTTATCGGTTGTGGCTCTTTTGACGGAGCAGTAATTGTAAATGCTTTGTCTGTATTCCTTAAATCGAAAGGATCGGATCCAAATTCACTGATTGATGAAGCGATATATACAGATTCAACTCCTGAACAACAGAAGAAAGCGTCTCCATCAATAAATTCCATCCCTTCCGGCAGAGAAATTGTCTTTAAGGATGTGCACTCACGGAATGCTTGCCCACCGATAGCCTTTAGTTTTGCTGGCCAATGGAAATCTTTAAGATTATAGCAGTATGAGAATGCTGACGCTCCGATAGTTGTCAAATTGTCGGTCATATATAGGTCTTTGAGATTGCTGCATAGATAAAATGCATAGTCATCAATGACTTCTACGCTTGCGGGGAGGGTGACTTCTGTGATATTTGAGTTTTCTTGGAAAAGTCCGCTGGGGATTACTCTAACCTTATCCCCCAATACAATCTGTTCTACGTTTTTGGGAAATCTAAAATAGAAGTCGCTAAACTCCACCAGGTCGATTGCATTATACTCGAGATACCACAAAGAATTGCAATGATCGAAGACACCACTTCCGATCTTCTCGAGTGATTCGGGAATTACCACCCTTGCAAGTTGTGGGCACCAAGAGAAGGCTCCATCTTTGATTTCGCGCACGTTCTTCATTTCAGGTGTCCTCTTTAGTCCGGTGCTTTGGAAAGCTCTCTTTCCTATCACCTCAAGAGAGGCTGGGAGGTTGATTTCCTGAATCTCATTACTGTTCCAGAAAGCAAAAGCTCCATCTGCAATAGAAACAGTTCCCTCCTTTATGGTATATGAACTTTTTACTTCTGAAGCCTTATATGCAATCTTGCCAATATATCTGATTCCATCTTCGGGCTCGATTTTTGCCACGATCTTTTCGGGAAGAGCATCCTCTTCCAATTCCTCGATTGTAGAAGGAAGATTCATCTCTTCCACTCCGTCACCGAAAGCGTTCTTCCCAATGTATCTTACACCTTCTCCCAAAACTACAGTCTTAAGAGGGTGCTCATATGTGCGGTTATCAAAGCAAGCAAACGCACTTTCCGGGATTGTATCAGGAGGATTTGGAAGATCAAGTCTTTTTAGAAGGGTGCTTGAGAATGCACCCATTCCTATGTGGGAGGGTGAACCAAACTTTATTGAGGATATTTTAGTGCCAGAGAATGAAGCATCTCCAATCTCATCCATGTTGGAAAAGTCAACTTCTCCACGAAGCATCGTCCCCCAAAAAGCAGTATTTCCAACCTTGATAGTTGAACTGAGGTCTATGTTATTCAGATTCTTACAATTATAGAATGCAGAATGCCCAATTTCCGTGAGATTCCCACTGTGCTTGAACTGTACAAGCGATTCGCAATTTTCAAAGGTTGAAGTTCCGGTGGTGGTCATAAATTCAGGCCAAACTACAAGCTCAAGTTTTGGGTGGCCTACGAATGCAGAAGAAAGGTCGTTGCAATAATATGCCAAGTTTACTGACATNGGTCCTCCTCCCAATCCTTCTTCATAGTTGGTTTCAGANAAATGATAGTGGATAGTAGTGACAGTTCCCATACCTCCTTCTGGAGCAAAAACTCTTGTCTTATAGCGTCCTTTGTCATAATCAAATGTGACATCTCCGAGGTCAAGATAAGTCAGGAAGCCCATTCTTCCGGTGCCACTATTAAGATATGCCAAGTCCTCACTATTGATTTTTCCATGTATCACCAAACCATTGATTTCATCGGCATCAATGGCAAGAATNTTATTCTTGAGNCTTCCCGGTTTNTCGACGTTGATTTCATAAGTGGCCGCCGGAATTTCTACATTTGTTCCTTGACCTATAATTTCAAATACTTTTGCGTCTGAAACTGTCATCAATCCATTGCCATGGATTGTAGCTACCCATACTGTAGTGGTCTTGTCGATATGTATTGGTCCATCCACCTTTTGCGATCTTCTGTCAGGACAAGTCCCATCAGTTGTAAAAACTGAAAAATTGTGTTCCCCTTTTTCTAAATACCCATCACTACTCTTCCCAGGTGTGATTATAAGATCGAAGGGAGCATAATAGACACCTGGTTCATGATTGAATTCAGGATCCTGAGTCCAAGATAGTTTTTTGCCATATCCAATGTTTATTGCGTTGATGATGAGTGGTCCGTCCGCATGCAGAGTCAGACGAGTATTGGAAGAAACATCATACATATTAGGAGCACCAATCATCGACATTTTAAGGTCAAACTCAGATGTGAGAAGCTCGCCATTTTCTATTGTCATGTGATAAGCACCGGCTTTCATTTGATTTTCTTCAAAAGCCTCCCAATCGAAATTGGGATCATCGCCATCCGGTTCAACATACCATGGTGAGGCATCAATTTCAAACATTCCATTTCCAGTCAGACCNTTCACAGTAGGGAAGGAGATTGAAGAGCCCTCAGTAAGTTTGATGCAGTTTTCGCCGGCGTACACTTTATTTAAAATCCAGCCATCTGCATTGTCAAAATGAGACATGTCTGCAGGAATCAGTTGTTTTGATGTCTCAATGACATTGGTAAATTTTTCCGAAAAAAGAGTCTCGCTCAGCAAATTAGTCTCTCCCAAACTGCTTTGAGCCCGGGCTGTCAGAATTGACAAAAGCGAAACAAGTACAAGATAAATTTTTCCTTTCATTTCATTATCGTTGTATTGGTTAGTATTCGTTATAACTCTCATAAGAAATCTGCAAAGGTAGAATTTCTTAATTTGCAAAATTACAAAATATTAAAGACCATGTCAATTACGGAAATCAGTGATTTTTCTAAAACCTACCCACCAAAGCCCAATATGGAGTGGTAATATTTCCAAAAGCAGTGAACGTAAGAAAGCATGCTCAGCATGCGCCATACATCAGCAAATCTCCAAATCACAAAAAAATCAAGGATAAAGACCCAAAACCAGATTCCTATGAATATTTTTGTATATTTCGCAAAATATCCATAAATTTGTATTCCATTAAGTAAAAATATGAAATTATGGTAAAAATTGCTCCACCTTGCAGGCGAATATCGATTGATCAAGGAATCATCTGGATTCTCATGTGTCTCTCAATCTTCTTCTTTTGTGCCAATACATACGCCTCTGATAAGAATGTCAGGAAAGTGAATGATATTCTCAAACTGAAACTTTCGCCTCAGGAGAAGGTGGACAGCGCTTTCGTGTATCTTTCTCGCTATACGGGAGATGCAAAAGACTCATTGCATTATGCTGAATGCGAGAACATCATTCTGCAGCAGATTTTGCCTTATGCTGAGAAAAATAATTATGACCCTGCCATCTTGGCTCTTATATATGACGAACTTGGGATGATGNNCAATCGNNNGGGCGCAAATCGCTTGGAAAAGGCAAGAGAGGCCTTCAAAAAAGGACTNGAATACGCACGCTCTGCCAGCGACCCTTATCGTGAAGCTCGCATTTTAGACCACGCCGCAAACACGGAGACCCATTTTGGCAATGTGGCAGAAGGCTATAGATTATCGGAGGAAGCTATTAAGGCCTACGAAAAGTCGGGTACTGAAGCTGAAGAATATATCACCAGATGCTACTATGCTCAGGCCGTCACCTATCTCAATGTGCAAGATCTCCCTGGCATGCATAAGGTTATCGATAATCTTGAAAAATATTCTAAGAAGGTTTCAGAGAAAAACAAGACTTTTGTGCTATACAACCTTTATTCAGTGCAAGAAGCCTATTACGGCACTCTGCTTAATACCGACCCTAATATCGACAGGAAAGCCGTAATAGACACTTTAAACAATGTTTCGCTTGCCTCTGTAAGACTTATTGAAGACAATTACAAAGATTGGTATAATACAAATATAAATCCCGCATGGAATTACTATAACAGAGCTGTCTTGCTTATGGATATAATGGATCCCGTGAATGTAGACAGCATCGAATATTATCTCGACAAAGCCTTGTCGGTTGAACTTGCCGGCAANGGGACTAGCATGAATGAGGTAGTAGTGTCTGTAGCATCCCTTAGGGCTGAAATGTGGATGATATTGGGAAATTATGTCAAGGCAAGAGATATTTTGCTCGACACTGTCAAGAAACTTGACACAACAGAAGGAGCAAATGATATCATCTTAGACAAGGTGGAAATCTACAAAAACCTACTTGAAATAGCCAAGCAATCCGGCAACTATGAGGAGGCTCTTGAGTTTGCCTCCAAAGTGTCGGCTCTTGAAAAGGAGAGATTCTCCCTGGAGAGGGCAAAGGATATCAAGGAGCTTGAGATTAAGTATGAGACCCAGGAGAAGGAACTGGCCCTCGCGCAGAGTGAATCCCGAAGGTCGAGCACCCTTATGTGGCTATTCGCTTCTTTAGGACTTCTGCTCGTATGTGTGATAATTTTCATCCTCTATGCAGATCGTCAGCGGAGACACCGCATCCAGAAGGAATTAGAGTTTGCTTCTTTACGAGCTGACATTGGTCAGCAGTTGACGAAACAATACGTTGAGGGGCTCGAGAATGAGCGCAAACGTATGGCTCGCGAGCTGCATGATGGAGTTTGCAATGATCTGCTCGCAATTCAGATGAGCATGAAGGATGGAAAGGCACAAGACAACACAGTCAGTCTCCTTGACACTTGCCGCGAATCAGTGCGCCGTATCTCTCATGAACTCATGCCGCCTGAATTTACCTATGCTTCCATTGATGAGGTGATGAGATTCTTTGTCAGAAAGCAAGCAGAGTCTAATCTTGGTAAGATGGAGATTACTTATTCTTCTTCTATTGAAGGAGGAGATTGGGGCGAGATTCCGGATGTAGTGTCACTTGAAATCTATCGCATTGCGCAGGAGGCTATAGGGAACGCTATAAAGCACTCCGGTGCCTCCTCAATTGAAGTGTCGTTGAGTGTTAAAGATAAGGAACTGACACTTACAGTTGCCGATAATGGAGACTTCGACTCAACACAAAAGAAGGGTCTGGGACTCGATTCGATAAGAAAACGCGCTGAGGCAATCGGCGGAAAAGTGGCCATCAATCATCCCGAAACTGGAGGCACTGTGATAGTGCTTTCACAAGTTTCTCTCTAAATTAATCTATAAAAGTAACAAAAATCACGGAAATCCGTAATTGATTGACATTGTATGTTGATGTAATTTTGCATTCAAAAATTATGCAAAATTATTCCTACCTCAATGTCTTATAAATCAAATCTCTCGGAGATGAAAATAGCTATTGTCGACGATCATGACCTTATCAGGGAAGGCCTGAATGCCGTACTGCACAATCATGGTGTAACACAAGTGAATAAATTCGGCACAGCAATGGGACTCGTCGGGAGCCTTGATGCCGGAGATGTCTACGATTTCTATGTTTTAGATCTCGAATTGCCGGATATGGATGGTTTTGTATTGATCGAGATGATACGCGCAAGATATCCGGATTCAAAAATTATTATTGTCACAGTTCATGACGAGATATGGACGTTGCGCAAGCTTCTGGCTCGGGATGTGAATGGAATTATCTACAAATCAGGAGATGGAGGCGACATTGTGGAGGCTATAAAAATGATTCTTGACGGATCTAACTATTATAGCGATGAAGTGCAAAAATCCCTTTCATTAGCTTCTGATAATTCNTCGCATCCATCTGTTCGGGAACTTGAAGTCTTGTATCAAATAGCGCAAGGCAAGACATCGCGTGAGATTGCNGCTTCAATGTTTGTCACAGANAATACNATNGAAGCNCATCGCAAGGCCCTCTTCTCCAAAATAGGAGCTGTCAACGTAGCCGACCTCATAGTCAAATCCATAGAAAAAGGATACCTCAAAAAAGGCGGATTCAAATAATACCCTTCATAAAAAAGATACAACAGAATGAAACCAATTTTTACTTCTATATTAATCCTGAGTCTGATTGCTTTCCCGACTCTTCTTAAAGCTCAGACTCCTCTCACTTCTTTGCCTAATCAAGATGCCGTGGCTTATACTCCGGTAAAGTCAGGACAAAAACAGATAATGATGGGAGGCCTTGCCGTCACAAGCGGTTTTGCCCTGGGTCAGCAATCGCAGTATCTCATAGCTCCATCAAAAATAGGAAAAGTCAGTTTTCCACTTGATGGGAAATATTCTAAACTCACCTTCATGATGGGCCCGATGGCAGACTCCCATCATATTTCTGACCGACCTACCATAGTGACTGTAAGTGCAGACGGCCATAAACTTCTTGATGAGAAGTTTCAAGACTATGATATTTCACGTCCTTTTGAGATAGATGTGACCGGAGCACAAGAAGTGACATTCGATATCCTTGCCGGAGAGGGTTATATCGGTGTTGGGAAACCCCAGTTATGGACTGCAGGCCAAAAAGTGGTCAAGCCCGATTATGACCGTACTCCTGCTACATCAAAATTCATACTCGTAAAAGATCGTCATCCATATTATTATGATCAAAACAATGTTGTGCTTGTTTCTCCTAATGAAAAGGTCAAGTCGTTTAAGATAAATGGAAAGGAATACGATAATGGCTTAGTCTTGAATATGAAAATGCAGATTCAAGGTGGGGATTATGGAACTGCAATGTTCAATTTAAAAGGACAGTACGAGAAGTTGAGTTTCATAGTCGGAGCTCTCGACAATAACGTCAATGCAGAGCAAGGGCAAGGCTATCTGACCATTCAGGCCGATGGACGAACCATCTATCAGAAAGACCTCTCTCAACTTGATATGGCAGAGCAGGTGGTGCTTGATGTGACAGGAGTCGACCGACTTTCGTTTCATTCCTCTCAAAACAAATGGAATCTAAGCGCAGGTTTTGCAGACATCACGGCATGGCCAAAAGGTCAAGGTCCTGAAGTAGGCACTTCATCTGTGGCTCCAGCATCTCAATTGAAGTCGTTGCCTGACGTTGTTCCGCTCATGAGCACCATAGAGCCTTTTGCCGTGCTGGGAGGGCTTAATCGCGACCAGATGCTTTATACGGGAACAAGTCAGTATATAGGGTTTGACATGGGTGGTGAGAATTACACCGAAGGAATGATCTTCTCAAACGGCTCCAGTTTTTTCCACGACCATATTTACTCATCTGCCTCATTTGATCTCGGTGGAGAATTCGATTATATGACATTTGTCACCGGTTTCGTAGATGGTCCGATGAAAGACAGTGAGATAAACGTCTATGCGGATGACAAATTGCTCTACTCCGTGCCAATTACGGTGACAGGAATGCCACAAAAGCATTGGGTAAAACTTGATAAATGCAGAAAATTGACCTTCGACAACCGAAAGGGTGGTGGAAATCTCGGAGTAGCCGACATTATCCTTTATCGCGGAGACATTAAAGACAATTCTCTTTTTGTGCATAATCCTCCAAAAGCGCCTGACAATGTGCCTTTGCTGCAGTATTCCAGGCCATATTTGCATTATGTCTATGCTCTTGATGGCACAAAGAATGCAATTGCCTTCGACGGTTCGGATATCAGCAAACATTTTACTACACGTGATGGGCGGCATATCAACAATGGCTTTACACTCAAGACCGGTGTCAGATTCTCCGTGGAGCATGGTGTCTTAAGCGATTCTCCTGATGGGGGAATAGCAGGCGCGGTTGGTGCCACTGCTGTGGGTTCATCATTCGTAGCCGGAGGCATGGTCGGAGGTGCTATGGTAGGATCTACGCTCGCTGGAATGGCCGGACTTATGCTTCTCGCCGCAGGTGGCGAAGCGGAAGATGCCTCTTTCGCTGCGTTCAACACTCATGGTGACTATCAGACTGTCACCTTCACTGTGGAATGTATACGTCCTTCTGATGCCGGAGTCCTTTCCGATGGGAAATATACTGATCGACAAAATAGGCTTTTGATTGGAGCCGATGGGAATATTGCCGCAGAATTGATGATTAATGAGATTGATGGTCCGCAAACTTTCACAGTGCCTATCAATGGATGCCAGCAGTTGATGTTTTTCATGCCGTGCGACAATGGTTCAGGTACGTATCTGATCTATGACGCAACTCTGTCGAAGACAAAGAGTGAACTTATTCGTCCTGCTTCGAGTGTCAAGTCGCATGCGAATGTCAAGGTCTTGGAATGGACTGTTGTGGATGAGCCTGAAAAATGGAAAAGACCCGACAGTTCAGGGGCAAGTCGCCTTGACAAATATTTCGGAGGAGTTCTTCAGCTTTACAATGGAACAATGGCAGACATTCACAATCATGAATGCTATCCTCGTCATGAACTGCATACATATTATCTCCGCACCTCAGCAGGAGATGTAATTAAGGCATCAATCGTGGTAGACAATGGCGGAGTGAATGCAGTGAAAGATGCCAAAGGAGTTGCACATGCTTTGGGAGCTAATTACGAGTCTCATCCTGTAAGCATAACAAGGCTTGCAAACGATATACAGCGAAATATAGAAGAACTTCAGAAACTTAATGCCAAGGTCAATGAACTCAAAGTGGAGCAGGTGCAAGCGGCACTTGATATTCCGTCGCTGGGACTTGGTGCTATTAAATATGGCAAGGAAATTAAGAAAGCAAATAAAGTTCTGAGTCAATGTGACAAGGTAATCGACACGAATCTCAAAAACCTTAAGGCTCAATATGCACAACTGGATTGGCTTATTAGAAATGCTGTTAACGTAGATGGAAAGAACAGTGGAGAGAATGTAATATATTCTCCTCTTGCTCCCGGCGAGTCTGCTCCCTCGGATGCAGAGTTGCAACTTGTAGAGACTTTCAGGTGATTTGATTGATATGAATGCACTTTCAGAAAGATTTTATGATATTATTCAGGAAAACTGCGACTATGCAAACCTGAAAAATGAGGTGGGGGAGCTCTTCTCCAATAAATACTCCACCAACAGCAGAAATGCAGTAGAGGCTTTCTTCTATCATGATGGTATTGGGCGGCCCATTGATCTGGAAAAAGCGTTTGAACTGACTGAGAAAGCTGCTTTCGACGATCATGACCCTCTTGGATATTATCTTCTTGGCTACATGTGCTATAATGCTGAGACTCCTGATCAAGCCACTGGCGGACCACGACAGAAATATGATTGGTATGATGCGGAACGCTTCTATGAGATCTGTGCCAATTCCGGCAGCAAATGGAGAATACCTGCCCGATTATGGCTGGGCGACTATTTCATGAACTTTGCAAGAGGAGGAGACCCGGAAATCGGAGCGGAATATTATGAATCAATTGCAGATGTGAGTGATGAAGCAGCCCGAAAACTGGGAGAATACTATGAAAATATGCAATAGTTGATGATTATGATCTCGTGTTGATAGCCGGAAACACTTCCAAAGGTATTCTAAGAGCCCATCTCATAAAAATTTGAGAGCCCCTGGGGCGGATTTGGGCGAGGGCTTTTCTCGAGTTGAGGAGGGAATTCCATTGAGTGAGAGCAAAGATAAGCTTGCTTATATTTTGCCGAACGTGTAGGAATACCTGAAAGGAATGATGCGGGCATCATGACCGACGAGACTTGGAGAAAAGCACCGTCCAAATCCGAGCATAAGTAACATTTTT